>Ga0066698_10000251_pt1 | contig 18724 bp, 19 predicted proteins | sample GraSoiAngelo_147_FD_66457 | JGI IMG/M metagenome (GOLD analysis project Ga0066698, IMG submission 66457) | Grasslands soil microbial communities from the Angelo Coastal Reserve, California, USA - 14_1009_05_40cm | ecosystem: Environmental > Terrestrial > Soil > Grasslands | place: USA... | reverse complement strand
TCGACGATGACCCCCAACCCGTGCTCGGGAAGGTCCGTGAACGTCTCGACGAGCGGGACCCGCGAGCCGGCGACACCGACGGTGCCCTCGATGCCCGCATCGGCCAGATGCTCGCGCGTCACGTTGAGCTGCACGTTCCCGAAGCCGTCCACCCCGATCACCCGAGCGCCGATCGCATCCGGAGCGACCATCGGCCCAGGCACCTCGAGCACCTGCAGATGTTCGGGGTCCACGCGCGGGCCGATCGTCTCGAGCGGCGTGCCCATCGCGAGGTGCGCCGCGGCCGGCGCGAACACATCGCGACCGTGGAAGGTGTTGGACATCGGATGGAGCACGATGCCGGGGGATGAGATCTCGAACGCGTCCTCGGCGCCGCCGAGCACGGCCCATGCGAGCGAGAGCACGCCATTGTCCGGACCGACCAAGAGGGCGCCGGTTCCGGCGCGGACCCCGACGGCGCGACGCTCGGAGCCGACCCCCGGATCCACAACAGCGCAGTAGACGGCATCCTCAGGCAGGTACGGCGCCGCTCGAGACAGGACGAGCGCCCCTCGCATCACGTCTTGTCGCGGGACCGCATGGGTGAGATCGATCACCGACGCATCGGGGTCGATCTTGAACATCACGCCATGACACACGCCGACGAACTCGTCTTGCAGCCCGTAGTCCGTGCAGAACACGATCGGCCGGCTCACGACGGCTCCGCGGGATGCATGTACATCGCGAGCCACGCGTCGATCAGCTCGCCGACGTGGGTCCCCTGGCTGCCGGAGAGCAGGTCGGTGCCGTGATCGCTGGCCGTGACGATCTCGAGCCGCTTCGGCTGCGGGCTCTGGTCGTAGAAGTACTGCGCCGCCCCCGCCGCTCCCGAGGGGTCCCCGAGGCCGGCGATGAACAGCTTCGCCCCCGTGATGTTCGTAAGCACGTCGGGGCCCGCCGCGAGCGAGTCCAGCACCTCCGGCGCGGACAGGGTGATCACGGCCGGAACGTCCTGCTGCTCCGAAGCGACCACCAAGGACGCGGTTCCCCCCACGCTGGCGCCGATCAGGGCAACGCGGGTCGGGCCGTCGGACCGAAGGAACGCCAACGCCGCGGTGAGGTCGGTCGGTGCCGCGTTCACGTCTTTCTGCCCCTCCGAACACCCTCCGTCACCACCCGGGCAATACCCGCGCAGATCGAAGGTCAGCACACGGTAGCCCGCGCCGGTGAGATGCGCTGCCTCTGCGAACCAGGAGGTTTGATCCGCCGGGAGCATGTGGGTGAGGACGACTCCCGCGCTGGCGCCTTGGGGTCCGAAGACCCGACCGGACAACCGGACGCCGTCGGAGGTCGTGAACGACACCGGCGTGGATCCGAACACCGATCCGGATGTGGTCGACGGCGCCCCGGAACAGGAGGACAGCACGACCGAGAGCGAGACCGCGAGGAACGGCAGCAGGCCCGCGCGCTTCGGAACGCCCACGTGGGGCTCTCCGTGCGCTACTTGCCCAGCTTCATGCGCTGGTGCCGGGTGCGCTTCAGGAGCTTCTTGTGCTTCTTCTTGCGCATCTTCTTCCTGCGCTTCTTGATCAGGGACGGCAACCCATCACGCCTTTCACTCGGTACCGAAGAGGTTCCGGAGGTCCACCCGCTTGACGCGGTAGGTGTCCTCCAGGCGAACGGAACCCAGTCTAAGCGCTTTGGGGGGCTCCGCCACGGGCGAGAGGAGCCGGAGACCGCCGTCGTCGGCCACGTGCTCGAGGACGCCGAGCCCCGTGAAACCCCCGTGCCCGTCCGACAGCCCGACCAGGAGCCGGTCCAGCGTCTGCAGGTCGAACATCGGGGGCAACGTCGGCATGAACACCGTCGGCCGAACCCGGAACCGCTGCAACGGGGCACTCTCGAAGTACCGTCCCATCGCCTTCTCGCGCATCGCCATCCGGTCCTCGACGCTGCTCGGCTCGACGTCCGGGTGCACGGGCGCCGTCACCGACTCGATCCCGAAGAAGCGGTCGACCACGCCGAGGATCGGCTCGAGCTCCTCGCCGCGCTGGAGCCCGACCACCAGGTCGGGCTCCAACACGTCAACCTTGTAGTACTTCACGAGCTGGCCCCGGATCCCGGAGACCTCGCCGCCCGTGTCCACGATCAGTAGCTCCGCGCCCTCGTTGCGCGCTCGGTCGCGGAGGCGGCCGAGCGCGCCCACCAGCGGGACCAGGTGATCCTGCGGAGAGATCGACCCGACGAATCCCAGAGCGTCGGCCTCCGACATCCGCTCGGGGATCAGGTCGTCGGGTTCGCGGATGTGCTTCATCCCCACCGTTGCGGGCGGACCGACCGTCTTCTGTGCGACGTCCGCGTCGATGTAGGCGACCCGTCTGCCGATCCGCAACGCGAAAGCGGCGGTCGCCCGAGCGAGGGTGCTCTTGCCGGCGTCGAGCCCGCCGAGGAACAGGACCGAGCGGGCGTGCCGCGCTGCCTGGTCGACGAGCTGCTCGTGCTCGTTCATCGTGGGTCCTCCGTACGATCGCGGAGGTCCCGGCTGTAGTGGGCCGTTACATCGCTTCGGTGTAGCGCTTGCTCAGGTAGTCGTCGACGTCGTCCTCGCGGAGGCGGTAGCTCCGACCGACCCGGAGCGCGGGCATCTGCCCTTCCTTGATCAGCCGGTAGACGGTCATCCGGGATACGCGCAGGAGGTCAGCGACCTCGTTCACGGTCAACAGCCGAGCCTCGGTGAAAGGTGCTCTCATGGTGTGGCGCGATGGTAGGGGCTGACGGGAGACGGCGTCTAGACCCGAGGGTATCGCCGCAGGTCAGGCGTGCTGCGAGGTCAGCGCGACGAACACGGGCCAGTAGGCGTTCGGATCCACGTGATCGTCGAAGACCAGGACGTGCTCCGTTCGCCCCTGAGCCTTCGCAACCAGTAACGCGGTGTCGTTCACGTCGGCGATCGAGATGGTCTCGACGCCTGCCTCGATCGCCGCCCCGGCGAACCCGTGGTCCGCGAAGACCAGGTGAGGACGGCCTTCGGCGAGCAGCCGCTCCATCGCGTCGGGCTTGTGCGTATGACGAGGCACACGTCCGTCGCCGAGCATCGCGACACCGTCGTAGTGCTCGATCGACCAGTCGTGATCGAGACCGGCGTCGCGCCATCGCAGCCCCGCTCCGAGGATGAGGATCCGGGCTCCTCGCCTGGCCAACTCGACCGCGAGCTGGTGATAGAGAAAGGTGAGCCCCGTCGGATGCCCCGTGGCAAGCACGACGGACTCGCCGCGCGCGCATGCGCTCGCGAGCCGTTCCCCCGCCGCGCGGCTCGCGTCGACGATCGGACGGGCACGGATCTCGACGGGTCCGTGCCGGGCGTCACGATCGATCGGGGCGCCGGCGGCGTGCTCCACGAGCCCGAGCACGAGGTCGAGCGTCATCCCCTCCTGGAGTCCTTCGAGCCCGAACTGCTTGTCGGGATCATGCTCCAGGAGCATCTGGATGTTCCCGCGCACGTTCTCGATTGGGTGGGTCGCCGTGCCGGCGACGCCGCCGGCCAGGAGCGCCCGCTCGAGGTCCGCCCGGTCGACGGCGCGGGGGAGCCACTCGTCCTCCGCGAGAGGTGGCAGACGGCTGAGGTGGGCTTCGATAACGTCGGAAGGCACTGGGTATCAGCGTAGGCGAGGGAGGTCCTGTGGAGCTGCGAGGCAAGGTGGTCGTCGTCACCGGCGCCTCGGCGGGGATCGGCGAGGCGACGGCGGTGGCGTTCGCCAAGCGGGGTTCCAAGCTGGTGCTCGCGGCGCGTCGACGGGACCGCCTGGAGGCCCTGGCGGAACGGATCGATCGCGCCGGCGGGACCGCCCTCGCGCTCCCGTGCGACGTCGCAGACCCCGAGCAGGTCCGGCGGCTCCCGAGCGTGATCCAGCAGGCGTTCGGACCCACCGACGTGCTCATCAACAACGCCGGGATCCCCGGTGGTGGCTCTTTCGACTCGCTCTCGTATGAGCAGATCGACGCCGTCGTTCGGGTCAACCTCCTGGCGGTCATGTACGGAACACGCGCGTTCCTCCCGAGCATGATCTCGCGGGGCCGCGGGCATATCGTGAACATGGCGTCTCTCGCCGGCAGGTTCGCCACGCCCGGATCTGCCGTGTACACGGCGACCAAGCACGCGGTCGTCGCGTTCAGCGAATCCCTCAACTACGACACGGCTCCCGACGGCGTTCTGGTGACGAGCGTGAACCCCGCCTTCATCGTCACGGAGGGGTTCCCGCATGCGAACGTCCCGTCGCCCGTCCTCCTCCAGGTCGACCGCGTCGGCGAGGCGGTCGTCAAGGTCGTCCGCAACGGCATCGCGCCCGAATATTCGATCCCGCGCTGGGTCAGCCCGTTCCAGGTGTTCCGTGTGCTCACGCCGCCGCTCTACCGCTGGGGCGTGCGGCGGGCACGCGGTCGAACACCGCCGACCCCGTCCGCGCCGCCGGCCGCCGCGAGCCACGAGGAACTGCGTCCGTGAGCGGCGGAGCGGCGCCCGCGGAGGTCCGACGACCGATATCGGAGGAGGTCGTCGAGCCCGACGTCCCGTGGATCGTCATCGTCTGGAACGACCCGATCAACCTGATGTCGTACGTGACCTGGGTGTTCCAGAAGCTGTTCGGCTATCCGAAGGCCAAAGCGGAGAAGCTGATGTGGGATGTCCACACGAAGGGCAAGGCCGTGGTCGCGTCGGGTGAGAAGGAGGAGTGCGAGATACACGTCTCGGCGCTGCACGGCTACGGTCTCTGGGCGACGATGCAGAAGGATCGGTGAGACGTGGGCGATCGAGGGTCGCTCCGTCGTCGTTCCGACGGCACGTTCGGGTGGAACTTCGCGAAGAACGAACGTGAAGTGCTGACACACGTGGCGAAGGATCTCCGCGCGCTGCTCACCGCCGAGACGCCGTCGTCGGACCCGAGCCTCCAACGCCTGTTCCCGCCGGCCCGGACCGACGACCCGATCGAAGAGCTCGAGTACGAACGGAAGGTTGGCGACAGCCTCCTCGCGGCGAAGCTCGAGCAGCTCACCATCCTCGAACGATGCGTGGGATCACGCGTGCTGAGCGAGGAGGACGTGCTCGCCTGCATGCGAGCGGTGAACGATCTTCGGCTCGTGTTGGGAACCCGCTTGGACGTGCGGGAGGACTCCGATCCATCGGAATTCGCCGGGGATCCCGAGCGGCGCTCGACGTTCGAGCTGTACGCGTACCTCAGCTGGTTGCTCGAGTCGTTGATCGACGCGATGAGCGGCTCGGGCTCGTGAGGCCGATCAGACCTCGGACGTGGGAGCTTCGCGTTTCAGCTTTCGGAGGAGCCGCTGCCACGTCGGGTGCGCTTGATCGGCCAGATGCGCCTCGGCCACACGCTCTCGTTCGATCCGATGTTGTTCCTCCACGAGTTGTTCGTTCTCCTCGGGGTTCCGACCGGGTGCGCCGAGATACGCCATCCATCGAGTGTCGGTCCAGGCGCATCGAAGCGAAAGCGGCTCACCCGAGACTTTCCGCGAGCGACCGAACGATCGCGCGGGCGGCAACGTCCCCGTCGCCAGGGCCGAGCGCGGGCTCCGACAGGGTCGCGGGGACCTCGGCGCGGAGCCGGCGCTCCGCCTCCTCGATCCAGGACTGGGGGAGCTCGTCGGCGAGGTCGGCGTTGCACATCTCGGCGAAATACAGGGTCCAGGCGCGCGGCACCACGCGGGCCCACTGGTAGCCGCCGCCGCCGGTGGCCACCCAGCGGCCACCGGCGGCGGCATGGGCCAGCCGGTGGAGCTCCGCCGCCGTCGCTCGATATGCGGCGGTGGTCAGCAAGAGCTGCGCGAGCGGGTCGGTGTGATGCGTGTCGCACCCGAGCTGGGTGACGAGCACGTCAGGGGCGAACGAAGTCACGGCGGGAGGCACCACGGCGCGGAACGCGTCGAGCCATGCATCGTCGCTCGTGAACGCGGGAAGCGGCACGTTGATCGCGCTGCCGGGCGCGTCGGGCCCTCCTCGTTCGCTCGGGGACCCGGTCCCGGGGAAGAACCACGAGTCGAACTGATGCAGCGAGGTCGTCAGGACGCGGGTGTCGTTCCAGAACACGAACTGGACCCCGTCGCCGTGGTGGACATCCACGTCGACGTAGGCGATCCGCTCGCAGCCGTTCGCGAGCAGCCACGCGATCGCGATCGCGGGGTCGTTGTAGACGCAGAAGCCTGAAGCGCGGTCGGGCATCGCGTGATGAAGCCCGCCCGCCGCGTTGAAGGCGTGGTCGCATCCCTCGGACCAGACCGCCCGCGCCGCGGCCACGGACGCGCCCGCAACGATGGCCCCAGCCTCGTGCATGCGATCGAAGATGGGGTTGTCTCCGGGGCCGTAGCCGAAACGACGCCAGTCGCCCGCTTCGCCGTTGCCCGCGCGGCGGGTCGCATCGATGAACGCTGGCGTGTGGACCAACTCCAGCGTCGGGTCGTCGGCCGACTCGACCCCGAGCGTCTCGACGTTTGGACGCCGATCGAGTTCGTACGCGTGGATCAGATCCCACGTCAGGAGCACGCGGTCGGGACGGAGTGGATGCTCCGGACCGTGGTCGTAGATGCTCGCATCGGGGGCGATGACCAGGCCGACGCGCTCGCTCACCCGACGGACCGTACCGCGGCGACGGTTCGCTCGACGAGGATCCCTGCTTCCTCGTCCGTCAGGATGAACGGAGGCCCGAGCATGACGAGGTCGCCGTTCCTCCCGCCCACGTGGCCGGTGGATGAGTAGAGGAGGAGGCCGGCGTCGCGCGCCGCGGCCACGATCCGCTCCGTGATCTGACGCTCGCGGGCGAACGGCTCCTTCGTCTCGCGGTCGCGGACCAGCTCGATCCCGATCATGGTGCCCGTCCCTCGGACGTCGCCGACGTGCTCGGCGGACTCCAGTTCCACGCGGAGCGCTCCGAGCAGGCTGTCCCCGAGCTCGCGCGACCGAGCGACCAACCCATCGTCACGCAGGCGCCGGAGCGTCGCGTGTGCGACCGCGGCGCCAAGGGCGTTGTGTGACCACGTGAACCCGTGGACGAACCCTTTCGGTGCGATCGTGTCGAACAGCTCGCCGGTGCACGCGGCGAAACCGAACGGGACGTACCCGCTGGTGGTCCCCTTGCCCGCCGCGACGATGTCCGGGCGGACCGGCCAGGCATCCATACCGAACCATCGGCCCGTTCGACCGAATCCGGTCATCACCTCGTCCGCGATCACCAGGATGCCGTGGGCACGGCAGACCCCGACGATCTTCGGCCAGTAGTCCTCGCACGGAACGGCGGCACCGAGCGTGGCGCCGGCGACCGGCTCGGCGATGAACGCCGCGATCGTCTCCGGTCCGTACGATCCGATCATCCGCATGAGCTCGGCGGCGTGCCACTCCCCGCAGCCATCGGGGTGCGCCGGGTTCTCGCATCGGTACTCGTAAGCGGGTGGGGCATGCAGGAACCGTCCGAGCCATGGCGTGTACGGCTTGCGCAGCGGCTCCTTCCCAGAAGCGTCCAACGCGCCGATCGTGTTCCCGTGATAGCTGGAACGGCGAGCGATCACGGTGACCCTCCCGGGGTTGCCCCGCGCGACGTGATACGCCCGAGCCATCTTGAGCGCGGTCTCAACGGCCTCCGAGCCGCCGCTCACCGGATAAACCCGGGCATCCGAGAGCGGGAGCATGGGCGCGACATCCTCCGCGTAGGCCTCGACCGCCTCGGTGGTGAACATCGTCCCGTGGATGTACTGCGTTCGGTGGAGCTGCTCTTCGGCGGCGGCGATCAGCGACGCGTCCCCGTGGCCCACCCCGACCACGATCGCCCCCCCCGAACCGTCCAGGTACCGACGTCCGTCGGCATCCACGATCCAGGCGCCCTCGGCGGAGACCGCCGTCGGAAGGGTGCGCGTCACGACCCGTGGGAACACGTGGCTCATGGAGCGCTCAGGGATCCTTCCGATCGGGTTCCTCCAGCCGGTCGGCCAGCTGCCTGCCGCGCTCGGCTCGGAGCCGACGGATCTCCTCGGCCCAGTCCAGTTCCGGCTCGTCGTCGGCCGGGATCCGCGCATCGCCGGAGAGGTCTTCGCGGTCGGGCATCGTCCTACCTCGTGTAGGCCCCGGTCGGATCGAGCTCTTCGCGGATCAGCCCGAGCTCCAGCGGTGTCGGCTCCGGCGTCTCGCCGAGATCGGGCGAAACCTTCGGATCCCAGCCCATGTTCGCGCGAACGTCGTCCAGGGTCATACCCCGGTGCAGCGTGACGAGCGTCATCTCCCCGGTCGCGCCATCGAACCCGTAGATCCCGAGGTCCGTCACGACCGACGTCGGGCCGGTCCCATGCCAGCCGCGCGCGGCGTCGTGCGCGGGATCCCCGCTGTGTCCGGGCGACGTCCGGAAGTCCAGCCTGTCCACGAACGAACGCTTGGCCTGCCGCATGATCACCAGGATGTGCCGCGCGTGGATCGCGATCTCGCACGCGCCGCCGCTGCCGGGAAGGCGCACCTTCGGCGTGTCGTAGGGACCGATCACGGTCGTGTTCAGGTTCCCGAACCGATCGATCTGCGCTCCGCCGAGGAAGGCCACGTCGATCAACCCGGCCTGCAGGTAGAACGCGAAGAGCTCGAACATGCTCGTGATCGCCGTGGCGCCGGTCGCGAGGGTGGGATCGCCGATCGACAGCGGGAGCCGCTCGGGCCTGGCGCCGAACACGCCGGATTCGTAGACGAGCTGCAGATCGCGTGCGACGGTCCGTTGGGCGAGGTTGCACACGATGTTGGGCAGCCCGACGCCGACGAAGCAGTTCTTGGCGCCTTCGAGGCCGCGAGCGGATGCCGCGATCATCATCTCGGTCCTGGAATACCCGAGATCGCGCTCGGCGGTGGCGCTCACGCGTACCTCCCGTAGTTGACCTCACCCGACATCGCATCGCCCGGCCGTAACGCGTCCCAGTGTGCGGCGCCCCGCTTCTCTCGGTAGTCGGCGTGCGTCCCGAGGTCGAAGACCCACTCTTTCAGCCACGTCGCGAGCCTCTCCGGATCGCGGGCGATGCGATCCCACTCCAGGTAGAAGGCGTTGTCGCGGTCGTAGTACCCCTGCGCGAAGCTCGGATGACAGGCGAAGGGCTCCTCGACGACCGCGTCGACGACGACCCCGGGGATCACGGTCCGGTTCGGATCCTGGCGGATCACCGATTCCTCCACGACCTCCTCACACACCACGATGACGCGTTTCCCGGCGAACGCCGCCTCCTTCTGGCACCCGAGCAGGCCCCAGATCTGCGCGTCGCCGCTCGCATCGGCCCGTTGCGCGTGGACGATCGAGACGTCGGGGCGGAGCGGCGGGACCACGTAAACCTCGGTGGCGTCGTCGTAGGGCGAGGTCATCGGGACGATCTTCGGGTTCACCCTGGGGATGTCGGACTCGTAGTAGCTCCGGATCGGGAAGAACGGCAGGTTCGAGGCCCCCGCGACGTACCGGCAGACCATCCCGAAGTGCGAGTACTCCTCGATCTCGAGCGGTTCCGGTTCGTGGTCCTCGATGCGGCGTCGGATCGCGTGGAGCGATCCGACGCCGGGGTTGCCGAGCCAGCTGAAGATCAGCTTGCTCGCAACACCGCCGGCGACCATCTGGTCGTAGATCACGTCGGGGGTCATCCTCGCGAGCGTCAGGTCGCGCTTGCGCTGGCGGATGATCTCGTGGCCGGCTGCGAAGCAGATCAGATGGGTGAACCCCTCGATCGCGACCGTGTCGCCGTCGCGGACGAGGTCCGCGACGGCGTTCCGCATCGTCGTGACCTTCGAGCTCATCGAGCCACCCTTACATGGAGACCTCGTCGTCCGACCAGCCGTCCTCGGGGCCGCGCAGCACGCAGAACTCGTTCCCCTCCACATCGCGCATCTGCGTCCAGAAGCTGTCGTCGGTCTGGATGAAGCCGCGGACCGTGCCCCCGAGCTCCTGCACGCGTTCCACACCGGCCTTCATCGAATCGGTGGGCCGCACGTCGAGGTGGATCCGGTTCTTGACGATCTTCGGCTCCGGCACCGTCACGAACGACAGCATCGGATCGCCGTCGCGATCACCGACGATCTCGATGCCGACGTCGCCGCTCTCGTGTTCCCGATATCCGAGCATCCGGATCCAAAACTCGGCGACCCGGAACGGATCGCCGGAGTCGACCACGAGCGAATCGATCGGGACGACGTCCCGCTTGTGGTCCTCCCCGATCCCGCGGAGGACGCAGAACTCCGCGCCCTCTGGATCCGCCATGACGGTCCATCCGTAGTCTTCGTCGACGTACCGGACCTCCGTGGCGCCGAGCGCTCGCAAGCGCTCGACCTCCTCCGCCATCGTCGAGGCAGGTCGGAGATCGAGGTGGACGCGGTTCTTGACGACCTTCGGCTCCGGCACCGGCTGGAAGAACGCGCCGGGGGTTCGCCCCGACGGATCCGCGATGTACCCGCCGGTCGCGTCGGCCTCGACGAACTCGAATCCCAGCGCACCCGCCCAGAACGTCGCCACGCGGAGCGGGTCACGCGTATCGAACATCAGGGTCGAGGGCCGGAGAGCCACTCAGGTCCCCGCGGTCTCGACCTCGGCCACGACCTCTTCGAAGATCCGTAGGGCCTCGCGCGCCTGATCCTCCCGGAACACGAGCGGCGGCGAGACCCGGATGGCGTCGTCGCCGCACGAGAGCATCAGCAGCCCGCGTCGGAAGGCGGCGTGCTCGACCGCCTCGGCCACCTCGTGATCGGCGAACCCGAGCCCGATCCACAACGCCTTGCCCCTGACCTCCCGGATCAGGGGATGTCGCGTCTTCATCTCGCGGAGCCCGTCGAGCAAGACGGAGCCCACGCGGTCGGCGTTTCCGAGCAGGTCCTCGTCCCGCATCACGTCGAACGTCGCGAGCGCTGCCGCGCACGAGAGCGGACTGCCGCCGTACGTGGACCCGTGCGACCCGAGGTCCCAAACCATCAGATCCTCGCGCGCGATCATCGCCCCGAGGGGCAGACCACTGGCGATCCCCTTCCCCGAGATCAGGATGTCCGGTTCAACACCCTCGTGCTCGATCGCCCACATCTTGCCGCTGCGGCCCATGCCGCTTTGGACCTCGTCGCAGACGAGCAGGATCCCGTGCCGGTCGCAGAGCTCTCGCAAGTACGTGAACCAGCCGTCGGGCGGCAGGACGTAGCCGCCCTCACCGAGCCACGACTCCACGACGATCCCGGCGACCTCGGTCGGCGAGACGAGCCGCTTGAACACCACCTCGTCGAGGTGGTCGAAGTCGCCGTAGAAGGTGTGGTACACGCTGGGCAGCATCGGTCCGAAGTTGGTGCGGTACTTCGCCTTCGACGCCGTCAGCGTGACGCTGCCCATCGATCGCCCATGGAACGACTGGTACATGCCGATCAGGTACTGGCGGCCCGTTGCGAACCGGGCGAGCTTGATCGCGGCCTCGACGGCTTCCGTCCCCGAGTTCGTCAGGAACGATCGGGCTGGGCGGCCGTCGAACGGCGCCATCTGGTCCAGCCGTTCGCACACCTCGGCATAGACCGGGAGGAAGAAGTCGCTCGCGGAGTAGTGCAGCAACTCGGCCGCCTGACGGTCGATGGCCTCGACCACCGTCGGATGACAGTGCCCGGTGGAGGTCACCGCGATCCCCGCGTTCAGATCCAGGAAGATGTTGCCGTCGACGTCTTCCACGATGGAGCCGGCCCCCCGCTTCGGAACGAACGGGTATGCCCGCGGGAGGGACGGCGACGTGACCTTACGGTCCCGCTCGATCCATGCCAGTGCCTCCGGTCCGGGGACCTCGGTGATCAGCTTGGGTCCGACGAACGCCGCGAGCCCGTCAAACGCGAGCCGGGACTCCCCGGCGCTCACTCCGCGATCACCGTCCGGGACTGCTCACGGAGGTACTGCATCACGTAGTACGGCCCGCCGCCGGCCTTCCCCGTCGTCCCAGATCCCTTCCACCCTCCGAACGGCTGGACGCCGGGCCACGCGCCGGTCGTCGACCCCGCGCGACGGTTGACGTAGATCACGCCGGCCTGGATCCGGTCGAGCCATTCATCGACCTCGGCGGGGTCCTCGCTGAAGAACCCCGCGGTCAGCCCGTACTCGGTGTCGTTGGCCTTCTGGATCGCGGCATCCAGGTCGTCGAACGGCGCTACCGCGACGAAGGGAACGAAGAGCTCCTTCTTCCAGATCCAGCTGTCGTCGGGTGCCTCGACCACCGTCGGCTCGACGAACAGGCCCTTGCCGAGCTCGCCCTCGGTGATCCGCTGCCCGCCGGTGACGATGTTGCCGTTCTTGCGAGCTTCTTCCGCAGCCTCCTCGAACGTGTCGAGCGCAGCCTGGTTGATGATCGGCCCGAGGTACACGTCGCGTTCCAAGGGGTTGCCGACTTTGATCTTCTCGGTCTTCGTCTTGAGCTGCGTGAGGAAGTCGTCGTAGACCGCACGCTCGACGAACACGCGCGAACACGCCGAGCACTTCTGCCCACCGAACCCGAACGCGCTCCGCAGGACCCCGTCCGTCGCTTTGTCGAGGTCGGCGTTCTTCGTCACGATCGTCGGGTTCTTGCCCCCCATCTCGCAGATCACGGGCTTGGGGACGTTCACGGCGAAGTTCTTGTAGATGTCCATCCCGACCTGGTACGAGCCGGTGAAGGTGATCCCGCCGACGTCTGGATGCTTCCAGAGCGCCTCACCGGCCACCACGCCTCGTCCGACGACCAGGTGGAACGCTCCCGCGGGCACCCCACCGTCGCGGTAACACTCATAGAGCTTGTATCCGAGCAACGCCCCCTGGTTCGACGGCTTGAGGACCACACAGTTGCCCGCGACCAGCGCGCCGGAGGACGGTCCGCCGGAGAGCGCCATCGGGAAGTTGAACGGGCTGATGACCGCCCACACGCCGTACGGCCGCATCACGTCGTAGTAGTCGCCCGCTGCACCGAGGCCGCTCATCGGGGTCCGGAACCCGTCGTGCTTCTCCACCTCGTCGCAGTTCCAGCGGATCAGCTCGGCGGTCTCTTGGACATCCCCGAGCGCCTCCAGGCGGTTCTTCCCGACCTCGTAGCCCATCAGCGCGGCCAGGTCGAACAACCGCTCTTCCATGACATCGGCCACCTTGCGGAGGATCCGCACGCGCTCTTGCCAGCCCATCCGATCCCACTCGAGCGAGAACTCCTTGGCGGCACGAACGGCGTCGTCCACATCCTCGGCGGTCGCTTGCGAGAAGCTGCCGATCACGAGCGTTTCGTCGATGGGCGACGGCTCGACGTAGCGATCCTCCCGCCAGCGCTCCTCCCCATTGACGATGACCGGGTATCCCTTGCCGAGCTCGGCCTTCACCCGCTCGGCAGCCTCGTCGTAGCTGCGCTGCAGGTCCTCGTTATCGGCGGACAGGGTTGCGTAGGTGATGCGGAACTTCTGCGCCATGGGAAGCGGCCTCCTTCGGTACGGATCGGCCTGCCGGCCGCCCGGAATCGTAGCCGTTCCCCAAGAACGACGCCCATCGACCACCATGTGGGCCGGTTGGCCGGTGGATCTGTGGAAAACCGGCTTGTCCTGCGTGATTCATCCGGTCGACGGGCGTACGCTTCGGCTCCCACTGATGAGGCTCGTCACCTACGACCGCGGGGGGCAGCGGCGACTGGGGGCGATCCTCGAGGGTGAGGTGGTCGATCTGCCCGACGCGGTCGGGCATCCGGCCTTCCCCACCACGCTCGAGGGATTCGTCACGAGCAGCCGAGGCACCGTCATGGACGCCGCCGGCGCGGCGCTCGAGCGAGATGACGCCCACGCGTGGGACGTGCCGAAGCCGAGGATCCTCACCCCGTTGTTCCCGCGATCGCTGATCTCGCCCGGGTCGATGGAGGTCGCGAGGATGACGGTTGGGCCCGAGCACGAGGTGCCCTGGCCGTCGGACGCGGCCTGGCTCGAATACGAGCCAAAGGTGGCAGCGGTGCTGGGTCGCGAGGCTCGGAGGATCGTGGTGGAAGAGGTACGGGATCACGTCTTCGGCTACACCTTGGTGAACGATTGGCGTGCGCGAGATGCGAGCGGCGCTCCCGTGGAGACGTCGGCCGGCCTGCCGCTGTCCATCGGCCCGTGCGTCGTGACAGCCGACGAGGTCGATCCGCAGACGATGTTCCTCACGGTCAAGGTCGACGGCGACGAGGTCGCGAAGGGCAACCTCAACGGTGCAGCGTGGAACCTCGCACGGCTGATCGCGGGCGCCTCGGAGCTGGGTGAGTTGGAGCGAGGCGATGCGTTCGCGCTTGGGCCGTTCGCCCGACCCGCACCTGATCCCGGCCGTCAGCTGTGGCCGGGAGCGCTGGTCGAGCTGGCTGCGGAAGGGATCGGGACGCTGCGGAACACGATCGCAGCGCGTTGAGCCTCAGTGTGTTCGGCGCATCCGTCCTGCCGCGTACAGCTGGTTCTTGGCGCGGACGATCGCAGCGTCGCGGGGATCGAGGTTCGCCACGGAGTGATCGCGTGACTTGGCCTTCGTGTCCCGTGGGATCCTGATCCGCCGCTTCGCCACTGCATGACCTCCTCGGAAGGAGGTTCGGTCGCGTGGATGCTGCTGATTAGAGCGGCGGGGCCAACATCCCCGGGATCGGGTACGCGTTAGTGTTTCTTCGCAGCCTTCCGGGCCGCACCTCGCTCGCCGGCGCGCTTCTTCTCGCGTTCCTTCACCTTGCGTTGGCGGTCCTTCGCGCTCCGGACCTTCGCCAGATCTCCTCGTCCCATACATCTCACCTTTCTCCGCGCCTGCTCCAGAGCCACAACACCACGTGCCTCAGGGCAGGCGCTAGGGTTACCCCTCCTCGTCGTCGCCGCCACGCGCGAGCTCCTCGCTCCGCTTCTTCGCCGCATCGATCGCGTTCAGGAACGCGGCGCGGACCCCGGCCTCCTCGAGGCGACGGATCGCCTCGATCGTGGTCCCCCCCGGCGAAGTGACCATCTCTCGGAGCTCGACCGGATGCTTCCCCGTGTCGCGCAACATCTTCGCCGACCCGAGCATCGTCTGTACGATCAGCTCGGTCGCGACGTCTCGGGAGAGCCCGAGGAGGATACACGCCTCGATCATCGCCTCCGCGAGCAGGAAGAAGTAGGCGGGCCCGCTCCCGCTCGTCGCGGTCACCGCGTCGAGGTGGGTCTCCTTCAACCGGAGCACCTTCCCCACGTAGCCGAGCAGCTCTTCCGTGATCGCCATGTGCTGCTCGCCCGCATGGCTCCCGGCCGCGATCACGGACATCGCTTCGTCCACCATGACCGGGACGTTCGACATCACTCGGACGACAGGCACGTCATCGGGGACGTGCTTCTCGATGAACGATGTGCGCACACCTGCCGCGAAGGTGATGACGAGATCCGCGGTCGTCAGGTTCTCGCGGATCTGCTCCAGCAGGACCTCCATGTCCTGCGGCTTGGCCATCAGGACGAGGACGTCCGCCCACTGCGTCGCGTCCCCGTTGTCAAGCGTGGCCTTCACGCCGTACGTGCCCGCCAGCTCCCGAGCCCGCTCGTCGCGCCGGCACGTCACGATGATCTCGTCCGGTGTTCGCCCGCCCGATCGGATCAAGCCGGAGATCAGCGCCTCCGCCATCTTGCCCCCGCCGAGGAAGGCGGTGCGTCTGCTCTTCACCTGATCGCTCATCCCGACGTCCTCACGAGGTTGGAGATGAAGAACCACACGTTCGCCGGCCGCTCGGCCATCCGTCGCGTGAGGTACGGGTACCACTCGGTTCCGTACGGGATGTACACGCGGACGGGATACCCGTCGGCCGCGAGCCGGGACTGCAGGTCGCGGCGGACACCGTACAGCATCTGGAATTCCACGCGCGACCAGCCGTATTCGAACGCATCGACGCGCGTGCGGACGCCCTCGATCAGCGTGGGATCGTGCGTCGCAACGTCCACCGCATGCTCTCGAGCCAGGAGCGTCGCGAACAGCCGCGCGTAGCTCGCGTCCACGTCCCGCTTGCGCGTGAACACCACGTCATCGGGCTCCAGGTACGCGCCCTTGACGAGACGGACGCGGCACCCCTCCGGTAAGGAGAAGACGTCCGCCTCGCTGCGTCGCAGGTACGACTGGATCGCGATCCCCACATGCTGCGAGCGCTCGTACGCCCGTGCGAAGACCTCGAGCGTCCGATCGACGTACCCATGACTCTCCATGTCGATCATGACCAGACGATCCTTCTCACCGGCGCTCTGCACGATCGGCTCGAAGTTCGCCCAGCAGGCATCCACCGACACGTCCAAGCCGAGCTGGGTCAGCTTCACGGAGATGGCGGCATCGACGTCTTCGGCATCCGCCCCCGCGGCGAGCGCCGATAGATAGGCCTCTCTCGCCGCGAGCGCTTGTTTGGGCGTTTCGACGTGCTCTCCGAGGTGATCGAGCATCGTTCGAAGGCCGCGGGAATGCAGCTCACGCGCCGCGGCCATCGCCTCCGCCAAGGTCTCGCCGGCCACGAACCGGAAGGCGACGCGTCGCCCCGGGCGCGTGCCGGTCACGGTCCGGCGGGCCCACGGATGGCTGGCCACCCGCAGGATCGTTGGGCGGAACACGCTGGTCGAGAGCCCCACGACGGCAGTCTATGCGCGAGCATCGAGCCGACGGCCGTCAGCTCGATGAGGCCCTCGCCACAACATGGAAGACGTGCCAGTGCTTCGGGCCGTCGCAAGCTTCGCCGTCGTTCTCCTCTTCCTCGAACCGCTCGAGGGTCCATCCGTCGAAGAGGGCGCGCGCTTGAGCCTCCGAGAACGCGCTGATGTCTTCGTCCGGCGCCCAGGTGTCGCGATCACCCAGAAGCTGGCCCGCGAACCGGCCGCCAGGCACGATCGCGCGGCCGATCCTGGCCCAGACGTCGGCGAACCGGGGCGGGTCGCAGAAGAACAGGCTGAAGCTCGCCCACACGAGGTTCGCCGCCGGCAGCTCGACGTCTTCCATCGGCGTGACGAGCGTCTGCAGACGCAGCTGGAGCTCCGGCGGGACCCGGCCGCGCGTCCGCTGGATCGCTTCGTCTTCCGCGTCCGTCGCGAAGACCTGCCAGCCTCGCTCGAGCATCGCGAGCGTGTCGATGCCCGCCCCACACCCGAGGTCGACCGCCTCGCCGGGGAGTTCGAACGAGTCGAGCACCTCCAGCAGCAGGGCCCGCGGCTCCCGCCCTTCGTTCTCTCGGTAGTAGTCGGCCCAGGTCGCCCCGTCGGTCATCCGGGCGCCTCGGTGGCAGCGATCCCTTCGCGAAGGATCTCGACGAACTCCTTGATGCGCATGTTGCGCCGCTCGGGCCGGCGGTGGATCAGCCCGGGATCGAGGTCCTCCGAAACCAGGGCGTCCTGGAACCGTTGCGCGGCCCAATCCAGCATCGATGCGATCATCTCGGGATCCACGTCGTCGCGGATCTCGCCGTGCCGAACGCCGAACTCCACGAACTCGAGGGTGCCGTAGGGATCCTCGCTCCGCATGAACCGGTCGATCGGCCCGCGGAGCCCGAGCTCCGTGTCGTAGCGCCCGATCAGCGCGAGCCTGTTCGGGACGGGGTCGGAGTTGACCGACGCCTCCGTGCTCTGGAGCCACCAGTCCAACGTGTCCCAGAAACCCCGGCGGACGACCTCCTCGGGTGCATCCAGCCACGCGGGGAGCATCTGCACCGCGTGCTGGTAGGCCGCGAGGAACAGGCCCTCCTTGGAGCCGAAATCGAGGAACACGGTCCCCTTCGCGACGCCAACCTCGCGCGCGATGTCCTCGACATGCGTCGCGCGGTATCCGTGCTCGGAGAACCGTCCCATCGCGGCCTCGATGGTGCGGCTCTTCCGCTCGTCCGCCTCCGCCGATCGCCTGGGCCGACCCTCGGTCATCGGAGTCAGACGGTAGCGCATGAGAAAGAGCCCGAGGGACCTTCGCTCACCTTCCGCCGAAGCGTTCGGTTCCCGTCGGTTCCTCGGGCTCAGTTGCCCCGAGCTGCCTCTGCGCTCGGCCGAGAGTCCGGATCGCCGGCGGATGGTTCGCCTCGCGGCGCCCTTCCGCCTTCGCCGCCCCCGGATCCGCCGTTCGGCCTCGCGGCCGTCCCGCGTTCCCGGTGGACCTGCCTCGGACCTCGCGGCCCTCGACGGTCCCGGGCGACGGACCACCGCCGGTCCGTCTCGCGACGTCCCTGGCGGGCCGCCGGCTGAGCCTTGCGGCTTTCGCCAGCGTCGAGAACTCCTTCCGGCTGAGTGACCTTGCGGCCTCTCCGCGCTTCAGGTGTTCCCGGTGCGCCTAGATCCTCCGGCGGACGTTTCCGCCCTCCGTCGGGGCCCCTGGCGCTTCGTCCGGTCTCTCCTCCCGATCACTCGGACCGCTCGGAGCGAGGCGGAATGTATCGGCGGCCTCGACACGGGTCAAGCGGACGTTCCCGCAGGTCAGCGGTCATAACCGCAGGTCACAGGCTCGCGATTAAGAGTGACAAAAGGACTGCGGGGGAGCCGGTTGCGGGCGTACGAGATCACGCCGCGCGGACCACGTCGTCGTAGACGCGAAGCACCTCGTTCGCCGTCACGTCCCATGTGAACCGGAGTGCGCGACGCGACGCTTCCGCTCCGATCGACGCTTGCAAGGCCGGGTCACGAAGCACGCGGAGCATCCGGTCGGCGTGATCCTGCGCGTCGTGACCATCCACGAGGAACCCCGTTCTACCGTCCTCGACCACGTAGCGGAGACCCCCGACTGACGCCGCGACCACCGGC
>Ga0066698_10000239_pt1 | contig 19115 bp, 14 predicted proteins | sample GraSoiAngelo_147_FD_66457 | JGI IMG/M metagenome (GOLD analysis project Ga0066698, IMG submission 66457) | Grasslands soil microbial communities from the Angelo Coastal Reserve, California, USA - 14_1009_05_40cm | ecosystem: Environmental > Terrestrial > Soil > Grasslands | place: USA... | reverse complement strand
GCTTCACTCGCGCCACGAGTCGATCCAGCCCCTTCGCCGCGGGTGACCGGGCGGAGGCTGAGCTTGCGACGGCCCGCGACTTCCTGAAAGAACTCAACGGGTGCTTGGACGAGCCCCTGACCTGGGAGGTCAAGCGGAAGCTGGTTGAGACGCTGGTCGAGGGGATCCGTGTGGAGACTGTAGGCGAAGGCGCGCAACGCGATAGCCACGTGACCGTGACCTACCGTTTTTCCGTGCCCGACGATTCAATTGCGACCCACACAGGTGTGGGAGGAGCCAGCCCAAGTCTCCGAGCGCCGAGGCCAGCCCCACCAGAGCGTTGGAGGCCGTGAGGCGCGACACGAACAACGGGATCACCGTGTTCGAGTCCATGAAGCCCTCGCCGGCCTGGTAGAGGGCGCCGTTGAGCACGCCGAGGCGGAAGTTGCGCGCCGCCCGGCCGGCGCCCGCCGCCTCGGTCGCTTCGGCCGCGCCGGCGGCGGTCGGGTCCGCGGTCATGGGCGAGCAGGCGCGGCCGCGTTGCAATGTCCCCTGTCCCCCGGAGTTTCGTGCAGAACGCGAGAGCGCTCCTTAGAGAAAGGAGTTTGCACGTTCCATCGCGTCATGCGCGTCGGCCCCCCAACCGCATAGCGTTCAAGCGGGAAACGCATCGAGCCGAAACCCCCGGAGCCGCTTCACCGTGCTAGCCCGTGACTTGCTTGGGTGAGATGGTACGGAAGCTGTCGGACGCGCAAACCAGCCGCCTGCGGCTTCACGAGAGCGAGGAAACACCATCATGTCGAGACTTCCGGGACCCCAGAGGGGATTCACGCTGATCGAGTTGATGATCGTGGTTGTGATCATCGCGATCCTCGCGGCGATCTCGATCCCCAACTTCGCGCAGATGATGGACCGGGCCAAGGAAGGCTCGACGAAGGCCAACATGCACGAGATGCAGCTGGCCACCGAGGATTACGGCGTTCAGAACGAGGGCAAATTCCCGGACGTCATGGACGGCAGCCACATCGTGAATCTCATGAGCGGGGCCTACAAGAACCCCTTCTCGGGGTCGCCGGGCTCGGGCAACGCCTGGGAGGACCGCAGCACCTTCGCCGCGCCCGCGAGCAATGTCTCGGGGATCTCCAGCTATGCCGACTCGGCCACGGCCCAGTACAACATCAAGGGTCACGGCAAGGCGGCGGGGCTCACCCTGATCCTGACCGGCGGCTCGTAGTCGGCCCGTCGCACCTCACGCTTCCTTCCATTCTCGACTCCCCAGACGCCTCGCCGCGGCCCGGAGCGGCGGGGCAGAGAGCACCGCGGCCAGCACGGCGGGCCCCCACCCCAGGAACCCTGGCGGCAGTGAGGGGCGGTGCGCCTCCGCGAGGGTGGTGAGCACGAGCCACCCGCCCGCCTGGGCGAGCAGCAGCAGCGTCGCCATCGCGCGGCCCGTCACCGTCAGCATGGCGCGCGGATTGGTCCAGCCCGGACTGCCGAACACAGACCCGGTCCAGAGCCCCACGCTCAGCGCCACCGCCAGCGCCGGCACGACCACCAGGAGCGTCCCCATCACCTCGCCCGGGCCGAGCTGGAGCGCCACGGCCATGCTCGCCGCGGCGATCCCGAGCAACGGCAGCGACACCGCGGCACAGCCGATCAGCTTGGCCGCGATCACGCGTGAGGGGCTCACGGGGGATAGCCGGGTCCACACCAGCCCGGCACGCTCGAACGGCAGCGCGCGCGCGGCGACCTCGTAGCCGAGCCCGATGGTCAGCGCGAGCAGCATGACTCGCGCCAGGCCTCGCGTCGAAACCTCGTAGAGGGGAGCGGCGACGAGCGGCAGCAGGGTCCAGAGGACCGCCGCGGTGAGCACGTCGCCGAGCACGGTCCAGTCGCGCCGGAAGAGCCGGGCGTCGCGCAGGACGATGGCCGCGATCACCCCTCGCCCGGGCGCGGGACCGGATGTCGCAAGCGCTCCCGCATGGGCCGCGCCCTCTTGGGGCCGAGGAGTGCCGCCGGACCTCTCGATCCCGCGCCGCCGATGGCGTCGCGGGCCGACTCCGGCCGCGATCCTGGCCTGAACGACCTCGAGGTGCTTCCCCGCGGTCAACGCCGCGCCGAGGAGCGAGAGCGCGGCCGCCGCGAAGACCAGCGCGGCGGGGCGCGCCGGGCCGTCCCGGGAACCCGCCGCGGCCGCGGCGATGGCGCGCGCCGTCCACTGGCCGGGCGACCATCGGAAGAGCCCCGGGCCCTCCCTCAGCAGCCCGTGGAAGATCGCGACCGGATCGCCCGCCGTGTCGGCGAGCCGCGGCAAGAGGAACGAGTTGGCGAGCCAGAGCACGAACAGCGTCACCGAGGACACGAGACCGAGCGCCTCGCGCGCGTGGCGCGCCGGCACCCAGCGCAAGAGGTGGATGGCGAGAGCGGCGCCCACCCCGAGCGGGATCGCCCAGAGTGCCAGGAGCAGGGCGGCGACCAGCGGCCACGCCCAGATCCGGAGCGGGAAGAACGCCTGGTAGGCCACCACCGCCGGGATCGCGAGCGTGATCAGCAGCAGGGACGTGCGCGGCAGCGCGTCGAGGAGCTTGAAGGCGAAGAGCGCCGACGGTGAGATCGGCGCGCGGCGCAGGAGCTCGAGGTCCGAGTCCACGGTCAGCGTGGTGACCGCCTCGTGGAGATCGAAGATGAGGAGCCCGAAGACCGCGGCGGAGAGGACCAGCCCGAGCGCCACGCCGGCTTCCGCGGGCGAGGCGCCGTCGGCGGCGAGCTGGCCGAACAGCGCGGCGAGCGTCACGCACACCAGCGCCGCGAGCAGGAGCGCGAGCGTGACCCCGAGCCACGGGCGGCTGGGGCGGGTGTCGGACCGGCCGTGGCGGGAGGGAGGGAGGAACGTGTTCCAGGCCAGCCTGAGCCGGCCGCGCGCCACCCCGGCCCAGTTCACAGCGGCTCCGCGGCGGCGCCCCGGGTGAGCTCGAGGAACAGGTCCTCCAGCGTGGCCTCCCCGCGCCCGCCGCGCAGCTCGGCGAGCGTTCCCTCGGCGAGCTTCTCGCCGCGGCTCAGGATCACGACCCGGTCGCACAGCCGCTCGGCCACCTCCAGCAGATGGGTCGAGACCAGCACCCCGAGGCCGCGCGCGCTGCGCTCGTGAAGCAGATCCTTGAGGGTGCGGGCCCCGAGCGGGTCGAGGCCGATCAGCGGCTCGTCGAGCATGACGAGCGGCGGATCGTGGATCAGCGCCGCCGCCAGCGACACCTTCTGGCGCATCCCGTGCGAGTAGGTCTCGATCAGGTCATCCGCCGGCGAGTCGAGCTCGAGCCGCTCGAGCAACTCCTCGGCGCGCGCCCCTGCGGTTCCGGCCGGGACATCGTAGAGCGCCGCCACGAACTCGAGGAACTCGCGGGCCGTCAGCCGCTCGTAGAGGAACGGCCGGTCGGGGACGAAGCCCATCGAGGCGCGGGCCTTCATCGGCTCCCGCGCGAGCGAGAAGCCCGCCACCTGGATCTCGCCTTCGTCGGGCCTGAGGAGCCCCGCGCACACCCTGAGGGTGGTGGTCTTCCCCGCGCCGTTGGGGCCGAGGAAGCCCAGGATCTCGCCGGCGCGCACCTCGAAGCCGAGCCGGTTCACCGCCATGAACTCGCCGTAGCGCCGCGTCACGCGCACCACGGCCAGCGGAACCGGCGGGCTCATGAAGGCTCGGGGCGCCGGCGAGGATCAGGCCCGCCGCACCAACCTCGACGCCTGCTCGAGCACGCCCGAGTAGTCGCTCGGCAGCTTGGCGAAGCGGCCGCGCACCGCCTCGCGGTCGCCGCCGGCGGCCAGGATCCCCTCGCGCACCTTCTGGACCCGGGTGGCGACGCGCGGCACCAGATCCTCCTCGCCGGCCACCGCGCGCGCCGCCGCGTTCACGTCGCCCCCGGCGGTCACCAGCGCGCGCAGGATCTCCCCGGTCAGGTAGTAGGCCAGCGCCGAGCGCTCGGTGAGCGGCACGCTCTGGCCCGACCGGCTCCGGCGCCGCAGCAGCCGCGACGCCTCGACCAGGTTGAATCGCGAGGCCCGCGCCTGCTCGAGCACCCAGTCGCCGAGCGCCCCCCGGCCCGCGGGCGGTCCGCCGCGCCACGGCGGTTCCTCGCCGGGATGCTGCCGCCGCCACACGTGGTCCAGGTCGTCGAGGCCGATCTCCCGGCCGCGAGCGCGCACCCCGAGCGCCGCGCACAGGTTGCCGAGCTCGCGCACGTTCCCCGGCCAGGAATAGCTCTCGAGCGCCGCCGCCACCTCGCTTCCCAGCTCCCAGCGATGCGAGGCGCCCGCCTGGGCCGCGAGGAAGTGCTTCATGAGCGGGACGATGTCGCCGCCGCGCTCGCGCAAGGGCGGGATCCGCACCGCGAAGACGTTGAGCCGGTAGTAGAGGTCGTCGCGGAAACGCCGGGCGACCACCTCGGCCTTGAGGTCGCGATTCGTCGCCGCCAGCACCCGCACGTCCACCTCGATCACGCGCTCGTCGCCGACGCGCCGGAATCGCTTCTCCTGCAGCACCCGCAGCAGGCGGGTCTGGAGCTGGAGCGGCATCTCGCCGATCTCGTCGAGGAACAGGCTGCCGCGGTGCGCCAGCTCGAACGCCCCGCGCCGGTCGCGATGGGCTCCGGTGAAGGCGCCGCGCACGTGGCCGAACAGCTCGCTCTCGATCAGCTCGCGCGGGATCGAGCCGCAGTCCACGATCTCGAACGGGCCCTCGGCCCGGTCCGAGAGCTCGTGGATGGCGCGCGCGGCCAGCTCCTTGCCGACGCCCGACTCCCCGCTGAGGAGCGCCGGGAAGTGGGTCTCCGCCACGGCCATCAGGTCCTGGCAGGTCTCGAGCAGCGCGGGGCTCTCACCCACCATCGAGCGCAGCGGCTCGTGCTGCGCGCGGAGTGTTTCCAGCGAGCGCGCGTGGCGCGTCCCGGCGGGCGTCCGCCGGGCGCTGCCAGCCGCCTTCTCGGCGTGGGCCGCCAGCGCCTCGGCGGCCAGCGCCGGCAGGGAGCCGAGCAGGGCGCGGTCCTCGTCGTCGAACTCGGCTTCCAGGAGCTTGGGGCCGAACAGCATGAAGCCGGCGAGCCCGTGAGCGTCGGGGATGGCGGCGATGATCGCCCCGTCGGCGCTCTCGACCAGCCGGTCGCGAAGCGGCCCGAGCGCGCGGGCCGCCGCGGCGCCCGGGAGGCTCGCGTTGCGCTCCCGCAGCAGCCAGTCGCGCGCCCCTTCGTCGAGCTCCACGACCTCCGCCTGCTTGGGGCCGTGAGCGCTCGCGTAGAGGAGGCGGTAGCGGTCCCTGCCGTCGGCGACGAACAGGGCGCCCGAGCGCGCGCCGAGGATGCGGATGCCGCACAGCACCACGCGGAAGGCGACCTGCCGCTGGGTGCGGGCCTCGAGCAGCTCGCGCGCCACCTCGTAGAGCGCCGAGAGCTCGGTCACGCGCCGGCGCAGATCCTCGAGGCTCTCGGTGGGAGGCTTCAACTCGCGGATCACGGCGCGAAGTTAGCAGACGGCCGCTCGGGCCTCCAGAGCGCGGCTCACTTTGGGGAGACTCACGTCGTAGCGGTAGGCGATGTTCATGTGACCGTCGTCGAACTCCTGGTACTCGTGCGGGATCTCGAGCTCGCGCAGGCGGCGCGTGAAGAGCTGCGCCCCGTGGTGGAGGTTCCACTCGTCCCGGGTGCCGCAGTCGAGGAACAGGAGCCTGAGAGAGCGCAGCCCCTCGGCGTGCCGCTCGAGCATGCGCAGCGGGTCGAGCTCGAGCCAGCGCTCCCAGACGGCGTCGCGGAACGCCCCGGTCTCGAGGTCGCAGGGGAGGTCGATCCCGAGCGGCCCCGCTCCCGGGCTGGGCGAATACGCCGCCGCCATCCCGAGGATGTTGAGGGCGACGAGGTCCTCGTGACTCTTCTGGCGCTTGGCCTCGAACTTCTCGAGCCAGGCCGCGAGCCCGCCGGCCTGCTGCACCTGGGTGCAGAACTTGGGCACGTCGCCGCGATAGCAGTAGTCGAAGTAGAGATCGCCGCTGTGGCACGCCACCGCCGCGAACACCCCGGGGTGCTTCATGCCGAGGGTCAGGGCTCCGTATCCGCCCGACGACTTGCCGAGCACGCCGCGGTGCTCGCGCCCCGGGAGCGTGCGGTACCGGCGCTCCACCCACGGCACCAGCTCCTGGACCAGGTGATCCTCGTAGCGCCCGGTCGCGCTCGAGTTCAGGTACTGGGAGCCGCCGAAGCGCGTGAAGCAGTCGGGCATGACGAGGATCATCTCGCCACACGCCCCGCCCTGGATCAGCGCGTCCATGCGGTCGTCGAGGGCCGGGGCCCAGGGGTTGTCGTTCAGGAGCATCCGCCCGCGGCCGGTGAAGCCGGTGAGCACGAAGGCGACCGGGTAGCGGGTGGCGGGCGAGTCGTCGTAGGAAGGGGGCAGGTAGACCGGCACGGTGCGCTCCGCCGGGTCTCCCGCCGGATTGCCGCGCAGGACGGCGCTCTCGAAGCGCTCCAGCACCACTCGACCGCGTTTCATGCACGGGATTGTACCGATCCGCCGCCGCGCCCTGAAGGCCGGCAGAAGCGATTTCCGCTCCAGCGCAGGGTTTTTCGCGGCGGCCCGGACCGAGCCTAGAACCGGATCACGCTCTTGCCCCGGTCCGAGCGCTGCTCGAGGGTTCGCGCCGCCCCGGCCAGCGCCGTGTCCGACCGCCATGCGGGGTAGACTCGCTCGAGGGCCTCGAGCTCGCGACGCGCCGGCTCGTCGAGCCGCGCGGCGACCAGGCGCCGGACGAGGTCCCGGCGCGAGCTCCCGTCGGCGGGGTCGAGCCAGGCGGCCACCTTGAGCTCCAGCATCGCGTACTTGGGCTGCCCGGGCCCGAGGAGCCGCCCCAGCACGGCGTGCGCCTCGGGGCGGCCGATCGACGACTCGATCGCGGCCATCAGATCCCGGCGGGCCCCCAGGCTGTCGCGAGCTTCGAGAGCGGCGCGCGCGGCCTGCATCTCCGAAAGCCAGCGGACGGGGTCGTCGCGCGCCCCGAACGAGCTCCAGGAGAGCTCGGCGGCCTCGCGATGCCCCGCCCAGAGCTCCGCCCAGCCCAGCCAGTAGAGGTCATCGCGGCGATCGCCCCCCGAGGCGAGCGCGCGCCGGAACGCATGCGCGGCCCCTTCGGGACGATCGAGCAGGAGCAGATCGGTCCCCACCTGGAAGAACGGGTCGCGGCTTCCGGCGTAGAGGTGACGGAGCGAGGTCCCGTCCCAGAAGATGAAGCGACACGGGTGGTCCGCCGCGGTCGACTCCGAGAACTGGGAGTAGAAGAAGGAAGCCAGCGTGGGGTCCCGGTAGAGGTAGCGGATCTGCGCCCCGTTCCCCATCTGGAAGACCGCCCAGGAGGGCAGCGTGGCGAAGAAGAAGCGGGCCTCCTGGGGCGGTGCCGGCTCCAGGGAGAGGAGCTGGCGGGACAGGGTGCCGGTCAGGGCCGAGGCCCGCTCGAAGTAGAAGCTGGTGAGGTGCGAGGTCCACACCCAGGGGCGATCCACCACGGCGAAGGTGCGGCTCCCGCTGCTCGCGGAGTGCCACCAGAGAAGCCCGGCGGTGAGTGCCAGCCACCCCCAGCGGTCGGCCCGCGCGAGCACCAGGCCGGCGAGCAGCGCGGCTCCCACGGCGGCGAGCGTGTAGTAGTAGGCGCTCCAGGTGGAGGCGACCGGGCCGGTCACGAATCCGAAGGCCACGAGCCAGACCAGGGAGAACGCCGCCAGGGCCGCCGGGCGACCGGGCGGCGCCGCGCCGGGATCCCGTGGAGGGGGCCAGAGCGCGAGCGGCACCAGCAAGAGCAACGGCGCGAGCGCCGGCCCGTGCTCGAGCAGGGCGCCCGCGAACACCCCCGGCTGCTCCAGCCCGAGCAGGCTCTGGATCATGTGAGCGTAGCCGGCGGCGAAGTGGGCCGGGTCGAAGTGGAGGAGCGGGGCCGCGCCGCTGCCGGCGCGCATGACGAGCCCGACCGTGAAGCACAGGAGACCCACGGCCCCGAAGGGCGCGATGCGCCTCAGGGTCTCCTGCCAGGGCCGGCGCTCCACCCAGGCGTCCCAGGCCCAGAGCGCCGCCGGCAGCGGCAGGGCCGCCTCCTTGCTGGTGATGGCCGTCGCGTAGGCGAGCAACGCGAGACGCAATCGGCCCCGCCGGAAGCAGGCCAGGGCCCCGAGCGTGGCGGCCAGCGCGAGCAGGTCCTGGATGCACGAGACCCAGGTCAGGTTCACGCGCTGGAAGGGGAGCACGGCGAAGTAGAGACCCGCCGCCAGGGCCCCCCTCGCCGGGAGGAGGGCCAGGAGGTCGATGAGGAGTGCCAGGGAGACGAGGAAGACCCCGAAGTTCGCAGCGTGGAGCACCGCAGCGTTGCGCTCGGCCAAGGGGCGGAGCAACTCGAAGTAGACCTGTCGCGACAGGGGCCGGAAGTAGCCCCCGAGGGGATCCGGGCGGGTGAGCCACTCCAAGAATGGGCGGTCCCTGGCCTCCTCGAGGAACTGGTGGTCGTCGCTGAGAAACGGGGTGCGCAGGGCGTCCCGGTAGAGCGCGGTGAGGGCCAGCGCCGCGAGGAGCGCCGCGACCCACCAGGGGCGGAGGCGAGGCCGGATCACGGGGCGGCAATCTATCAGGAACGGCCGCTTTTCGGACTAAGCAGCCCCGGCCGCCCTGCCGATAATGTCCGAGACCCGTTTCATCGCCCGAAAGGTGCTCCGGACATGAACATGGATGGTGAGCGAGTACGCAGCAAGGAGCAGTCTGAGGCCGACCGCCTGGACCGGCGGGGCTGGCTGCTGTGGGGCGTCACCTTTCTGGTCGTGGTGGCGCTCACGGCCACCGTGCCGCTCCTCTACCTCCCGCTGGTCCAGTCGCTGGGCCCCCGCGAGGGGCTGGCGAACCCCGAGCACGCCTACTACGCCATCGTCGGTCTCACCGGGCTGGTGCTGGTCTTCTGCCTCTACACCGCGCTCAAGCACCGCGAGCTCAACCGCATGCGCGGCGCCCTGCGGCAGAAAGAGACCGAGTCCGACGACGTCGGCACCCGGCTCTCCGAGCTCTCGGCGTTGTTCCAGATGTCCACGACGCTCAACCTCCAGCTCCGGCTCGAGGTGATTCTCGAGATCATCTCCCGCCGCGTGGTCTCGACCCTGCGCGCCCAGCAGGCCTCGATCATGATCTACAACCCCGAGAGCGGCATGCTCGAGACGCGCGCCTCCTACGGGCTCGAGTCCGAGTTCGCGCGCCACGCGCGCAAGCGCCTCGGCGAGGGCATCGCGGGCTGGGTGGCGCAGCGCCAGGAGGCGGTGATCCTCGATCACAACCCGACCGCGCACGAGCTGGGCCGCCACTTCAAGAACGACCGCAACATCACCTCGGCCCTGTCGATGCCGCTGCGGGTCGGGGAGCGTTGCGTCGGGGTGCTCAACGTCAACCGCATCAACCATCCCGAGAGCTTCCAGGAGCACCATCGGGAGATGCTCGAGATGTTCGCCGAGCACGTGGCGGCGGTCATCGACAGGGCCGAGACCATGGAGCGGCTCGGCAGCCGCTCCCGCCAGCTCGAGGAGGACAACCTCAAGCTCACCGAGATGAACCGGATGAAGGACCTGTTCCTCTCGACCGCGAGCCACGAGCTCAAGACCCCGCTCACCACCGTCATCGCCTACGCCGAGCTCCTGGACGACAGCGAGAACCGGCTCAACCAGGAGCAGCGCGGCGAGTTCCTGCGGCGGCTCCGCGTCGAGGCCGAGCGGCTGCTGAACCTGATCGAGGACATCCTCGATCTCACGCGGCTCGAGAGCGGCAAGCTGACGCTCAAGTGCGCGCCGCTCTCGGTCAACGAGGTGGCGCACGCGGCGGTCGAGACCTCGCGCACCCTGGCGGAGAAGCGTGGCATCGTCCTCAAGGAGGAATACGAGGGCTCGCTGCCGACCGTTCCGCTCGACGACGTCAAGATGCGCCAGGTGGTGGTGAACCTGCTCGTGAACGCGATCAAGTTCAGCCCCGAAGGCGGCACCGTCACGGTGCACACCGATCGCGAGCCGAAGTTCCTGCGCATCGAGGTGCGCGACCAGGGCCCCGGGATCCGGCCGGAGGAGGCCACCCACATCTTCGAGCTGTTCGGCCAGGGCATCCCGAACCACGAGGTGCGGAACTCCGGGCTCGGCATCGGGCTGCACCTGGTCAAGCGCATCACCGAGCTCCACGGCGGCCACGTCGGGGTGAACAGCGTCTCGGGCCAGGGCAGCAGCTTCTGGGTTCGCCTCCCGGTGGCGCTCGCCCAGCCGATGATGGAGCCGGCTGGGGAAAAGGCCGCAGCCTAGCAGCAGACCGCTGGCAGCAACTCGCTGACCTCGGGCTGCCCCCCTGTGGCATACTCGCTCGGCCCGGGGCTCCGCCGCTCCCGCTCGCTGGGTTCCGGGCTCGGTTTGCGCTGCCGCGCTCGGCGACGACCCCAACGGGAAGGCCCAGCCTCGTGACCCCGCCCTCCGGCCCGACACACCGGACGCCCGGTTCCGTATCTACGGAAGTGAAGCCCTCCGGGGGAGGGTCCCGGGCGGAATCCGACGGCGTCCCGGCCGCTCGAGACGCGCCCCCGGGCGCTCCGCTTTCGCATGCCGAGCTGGTGGCCGTCGGCGCGCGAGACCCGGGCGCGCTCGGGCGCTTCTTCGATTGCTATTTCGATCGGGTCTACGGCCTGGTGTACCGCCTCGTCGGGGAGCGCGGCGCGGCCGAAGACCTCACGCAGGAGGTGTTCCTCAAGGTGCATCGCGCCGCTCACCAGCTCGATCCGACCCGCGACCCCGGGCCCTGGCTGACCGCGATCGCCTACAATGCGTGTCGCGACTTCTGGCGCTCGAGCGCCTACCGCATGCGCGCGCGCAGCGGATCGATCGAGGCGGACCCGGCGCTGGCCGCCCGGCTCACCCGGGGCACCAACGACCCGGAGCGCGACCTCTTGGCCGAGGAGCGCCGGGAGCTGGTGCTCCGGGCCATCCAGCGGCTGCCCGAGCCGCTCCGCATCGCCGTGGTGCTCTACGAATACGAAGGACTGAGCCACGAGCAGATCGCCCGGATGACCGGGATCAACCACGCGGCCGCGCGCAAGCGCTATTCGCGAGCGCTCGAGTCGCTTGGGAAGATGCTGCGGGAGGCGCTGGGATGAAGCACTCCGGGCAGGTCCTCACCCCCGATCAGGAGCGCGCGCGCGGGGCTCTGGGGGCACTCGCGACGTCCCCGGCGGACCCTGTGTTCCGGGCGCGCACCCGGGACGCCTTCGTCACCGGAGCCCTGGGCGCACCGGGGCGCGCGGGGGCCCGGCTCCACGGAGTGTCAGGGCGCCGGGCGCTCGCAGGCTCGGCGTGGCGCTGGGCGGCGTTCCCGGCGGCCGCGGCGGCGCTCTTCCTCATCGTGGGACTCATCAACCGCGGGCCGGGCTGGCGGATCTCAGCCTCCAGGGGAGCGGGCATCGCGGTGATCGACGGCCGCCCGGTGCCGATGAACCACACCGAGGACCTGGCTCGATGGATCCGCCCCGGGGCGCGGATCCGGGTGCCGGAGGCGAGCGAGCTCGAGCTCGTGAGCCCGAGACAGATCGCCATGGAACTCACCCCGGGCACCGACGCCACCGTGCCCCAGACACCGGGCCGCTGGTATGGCCGGCGGGTGAGCGCCGAGGTGCTGGCGGGGGAGGTGCGTCTCATGACCGGGCCCCGGTTCGATGGGGCGCGGCTCTCGATCACCACCCCGGCGGCCCGGGTCGAGGTGACGGGCACCACCCTCGCCGTGATCTGCGACCCGGAGGGCACTTGCGTGTGCGTGCTCGAAGGGAAGGTCCGGGTGGGAGGCCGGGACGGGCCCATGGAGACCGTGAAGCAGGGCAGGCGGCGCTTCATGTTCAACGACGGCCGGGCCGAGGCCGCCGAGATCCGTCCGACCGAGTTGGTCCAGCTCGGCGAGCTGAGGGAGCGGAAGCGCGCGCTGCTCGAGCGCGCGGGGAATTGAGGGAAGGCCGCCCCATCCGGCGGCGCCTGCCGCGCCGTCGGGGAGTGACGTCTCGAAGGGCCGTGACCTGCCCGTCTCTCAGGCCGCCTCGGACGCTTCCTCTTCCCGCGGATACTCTCCGGCCGGCAGCGGCCGGTGCACCGACCGCTCGGGCGGCACGGTGAAGTCCTCCGGCTCTCCCGGTCCGAGGTGCCGGCCGTCGGGCGCCACGATCACTCGCACCTGCGGCCGGGCGAGATCCTGAGGGTTGGGCGCCAGGACGATCGCGATCGAGCCGTCGTCGAGCTCGACGATCTGTCCGGGCGGATAGAAGCCGACCGACTGGACCAGCGCCCACAGCAGAGACGCTTCGAAGCGGGGCCGGAGGGGGCCCAGGATCATTCCCAGGGCCTGCGAGGGAGTGATGTCCTCGATCATGTCGGCCCGCCGGTTCTGGAGGCTCACGTAGCAGTCCGCGACGGCCACGATCTGGGACAGCAAGCTGGTCCTCCAGCCCGGGCTGAAGTTTGGATAGCTCGGGGTTCCCGGCACGCTGTGGTGCTCGAGCGCCACGCGCATGCAGCGCAGCGTGGTCGGGTTGAGCGCCGTCGAGCGCGCCAGCAGCTTGGCGCCCTCGAGGGGATGGGACTCGGCGGCGGCCCGTTCCTCGTCGGTGAAGCCCTCGAGCGGGTGGAAGATGCGCTCCCCGACCACGCTCTTGCCGACATCGTGCAGCAGGGCCGCGACGCCGAGGTCGGCGAGGGCGCGCCGGTCCAGCTCGAGGAAATGGCCCATCGTCACGGCGATCGCCGACACGTTGACCGCGTGCGCGTAGGTGTACTCGTCGTGCTCGCGCAGGGTCGAAAGCCCCAGCACCACCGGCTCGGTCGAGAACGCCCCGTCGACGAGCGGCTGGACGACGCGCTTCGCGTGGCGCATCTCGATGCCGCTCTGGAGCGCCGTGGTGGTGAGCAGCGAGCGGGCGTGGCGGAGCGCCTGCCCCTGGGCGCTGCGGGCCCCACCTCGCGACCGCGACGAGCCGCGCCCGGCGCCGGTCGCGCCGTCGATGTGCGCCCGATCGGCGCCCGACCCGCTCGCGGCCTCGCCCGAATCCCACAGCGCCGACGGATCGCTGCCGGCGTACGAGGGCTCGGTCGAGGCATGGATCGCGGGCTGGATCCGCTGCAGCCCGGCCCCGAGGCAGGCCTTCAGGAGCTCGGGCCCGTGGGGGCATTCCGCGCCCAGGAACAGCATGAAGAACTTGCCCAGCTCTTCCAGATCGACGCCGCTCTCGACCCGCATCCCCGAGATCTCCCGGCTCCTGAACGACTCGATCACGGTCTGGTGGAAGCGGAAGCTCGAGGTGTTGACGGGGACGCGCACGCCGTTCAGGTAGAGGTCGGCGTCGAGCGCGACGAACACAGCCTCGCTCTCCTGCTCGAGGATCGGGCGCAGGGCCTCGGCGATGTTGCCGAGCTGGGTGCGGAACACCTGGTTGGTCACGCTGTAGGCGCGCCCGATGCGGATGATGGCGGAGAGCAGCGTGACGAGCTCGCTGCCGAGCTCGCGGCGGCGATCGTCCAGCGACTTGGCGCCGGGATCCGGCTTTCGCGGCTGCGCGGGCAGGTTCGTCATGGGGTTACCTTCACCTGGAGGGCTTCCTGGCACGCGCTGCGCACGGCGGCGGCGCGCGACTTGAGCCCGCCGGTCAACACCGCCTGGGCGGCCGGGGTGCCGATGCGCTGGAGCGTGCGGGCGGCGGCCGCACGGCTGAACGATCGCCGCGCGAACCATCCCCCGCGGTGGAGCAGGGACTCCAGAGTGGGGACGACCTCGTCGCCGGCCACCTCCGCGAGCGCCTGGAAGAACGCGCGCTGGATGTCCTCGCCCCGCGACTCGAAGTCCGGCCCCTCGATCCATCGCAGCAGGGCGTGCGCGACGTCCGGGCTCCTCTCCCGGGCCACCATGTTGAGGGTCGTGGCCAGGAGCTGAGGATCTTCGGTGTCGAGCTGCTCGAGCAGGAGCGGGAGGCGGTCGTGCGCGGGCACGGAGCCGAGGGATTGCACCACCTGGCGCCGCACCCGGGAATCGGAATGCTGCGCCGCCACGTGGAGCATGCCCACGACCTCAGACCCCCCGATCTGGCCGAGCACGAACACGACGTGGATCACCGCCTCGGCGTCCTTGGAGCCGAGGTAGGGCTCCAGCATCTCGGGATTGCCGGCGCACTGGTAACAGAGCGCCGTCGAGGCCGCGGCCCTCGTGCGGCTGCGCGTCCCCTGGCTCATCACCGAGAACGCCAGGTCGATCCCGGGGCGCCCCAGGCCGACCGCGAAGGCGGCGAAGCGGCCTTGCTCGTTCGAGTCCGCCTCGTCGAGGTACTCGACCAGCGGCTTGTAGTTGATGCGGCGCATGAGCTCGGTGAGCTCCTCCTCCGAGAATTTCAGCTCGGGGTCCAGCTCGCGCAGGAGCTCGACCGCTCGCTGGGCTTCGTGCAGGCTCGAGCGCTGGAGCGCCGCGCTGACCCAGGTGACGACCGAGTGCGAGAGCGACCGCCGCGTGTCCTCGCCCGGGTCGAGCGAGATGATCTCGCGGAGCACTTCGACCGCCTGCTGCTTCCAGTCCCGCTCGGCCTCCTCCTTCCACGCGTGGGTGAAGTGAGACCTCGAGAACTCCATCTCCTGGGAGAGCTGCTCGTAGGTCTCGGGGACGCTGGCCGAGGTCTCCGGGAGCTCCCAGTCGTCGAAGGTGTCTCGATGGAGACCTTGCGCGCCCGCGGCTTGGCCGAGTTCGGCGTGAAACTCGTCGCCGCCCGGCGTGGAGGCGTAGACCGGACGCACGCCCCCCTGGCTCTTGGGGGCCTGCGGGTCCGCGGACAGGTAGATCTGCTGCTCGAGCGGCGCCGAATCCACCTTGATGCGGGTGAGGTTCGCCTGCCACAGCAGCGTGACGAGGTCGTCGTGGGTGACCGGTCCTCCGCCCACCACGCGCAGCGCGTCGAACAGGGCCTCCAGTTCCTCCCGCGGAGCGTGAGGCGGAAAAGTGAGCGCGCGGATTCCATCCTGATAGAAGGCGAACGCGAGATGCTCCTCGCCCGAGGAGCCCAGATCTTGCGGTTCCGCCGTGGGGCGTCCCGAGGGCGTGACGACCGGCTCGTCGTCGAGCCAGATCTCGGTGGGGGTGAAGCGCAGGGCCCAGCCGCCGTTCTCCTCGAGCAGCTTGACCAGCGCGTTGAGAACCTGCTCGCGGGCTTGCAGCACGACCGTGTTGTCGGTCCGGTAGAGCCGGCAGACCTTGAGGGCCCGCGCGAGCTTGCGGAACCAGCTGCTGCATGCCTGCGCCGCGGGCGAGAGCTCGCGGGCGCGGGGCTGCTTCAGATGGGAGCTCTCGGGTGCGAGGCTGATGGCCGTACTCCTGGCGATCCGGCGAAAGCGCCGGCACGGGTGGATGCCGCGGGGACGAGGCAGCCCATGAAGCCGGGCGTGGCTGCCGCCCCGTTTGTGGCTTTATCGGCAGCGGGCGGGCGGATTTGGAGCCCCAAACCAGGGAATCGCGCCGCGCACCTTGGACCCGTTCGCGACCGCGAGCTTTCTCCGCTTCCCTTGACGCGCGCGGCCCCAATCTCATAATGTGCGCGTGCTTCCAACCATCTAACCCTTTGCCATTTCGAGGCATCGACTCGCATGAAGCGCACATATCGCCCGCGCAACCGCCACCGCAAGAAGACGCATGGATTCCGGGCCCGAATGAAGAGCAAAGGGGGACGGAAGATCCTCTCGGCTCGCCGCAGCCAGGGTCGCAAGCGTTTGACCGTTTCTTCCGGTTAGCCCCTTCCAGCGGTTGGAACCGGTGCTCAAGGGTGTCGACGCCGGCACGGAACTGCCGGCTCGCGATCGCTCGGGGCTCGCGGCGGCCTCGGCGAGGAGCGTCATGCCCAGCCAGCATCCCGAACGGCTCGGCCGCGAGCACCGCCTCCGCTCGGGTCGCGACTTCGTTCTCGCCAAGCAGGATGGCCGTCCGCTGCGCGGCCGCCATTGCCTGATGCTGGTCGCCGCCCGCCCCGGTGAGCCCACGCGGGTGGGATTCATCGCCAGCAAGAAGGGCGTGGGAGGCGCCGTGGAGCGCAACCGCGCGCGCCGGCGCCTGCGCGAGATCGTGCGCCGGCGATGGCCACGGGTCGCCCGCCAGGGCTACTGGTTCGTGATCGTAGCCTTCCGGAGCGCCATCGGGGCCCCGCACCAGGAGCTGGCGGACGACATCGAGCGCCTGCTCGCCGAGGCCGGGGCGCTGGCGCCGATCGGCTCTCTCGGGCACCCCTGATGCGGGCCCTGGTCCTGATCTCGATCCGCCTCTACCAGAGGTTGCTCTCGCCGCATCTCGGCGGTCACTGTCGCTTCACTCCGAGCTGCTCCGCCTACGCCCACGAGGCGATCGCGCGGCACGGGCTCTGGCGCGGCGGGCTCCTGTCCGCGCGCCGGCTGCTGCGCTGCCATCCCTTCGCCTCGCGCGGCCTCGACCCGGTGCCCTAGTGGTCAAGGAACGTTAGTGGACCGCAAGACCATCATCGGGGTCGCGCTCTGCCTTCTCCTGCTGGTGCTCTACCGGCCGCTGCTCCGCTGGGTCGGGCTGGAGCACTACCTCGAGTCTCCCCGCCAGGCGCCGGTCTCGGCCGTCGACACCACGCGCCGGGACACGAGCAGGATCGCGGGCGCCGCTGCTCCGCCGCCGGCGGCGCGCCTGGAGTCTTCCCCGGCCTCGCCACCCTCGGCGGGCTCCCAGGCGCACGCGGCGCCGGAGCGGCTGGTGGATCTCGAGACGCCTCTCTATCACGCCCGGTTCTCGAGCCGCGGGGCGCGCCTCGTCTCGGTGGAGCTCAAGCGCTACGCCTCCGCCCACGGCGCCTCGAGCCGCGGCGTCAAGGGGCGGCGCTTCAAGAGCGGGCGCGAGATCCCGCCCGGCGACCGCGTGGTTCTCGCCGGCGGACCGCTCTTCGGCCTCGATCTCGGCTCGGGAAAGGCGCTCCAGTCGCTCGCCGACATGGACTTCGCGGTCGCGGAGAGCCTCGATGCGGCCGGATCGAGGCGGGTGGTCACGTTCACCGCCCAGGACAGCGGGGGACCCTTCGTGCGCGAGACCTACCGGGTCCGACCCGACACTTACGCCCTCGATCTCGAGGTCGAGCTGCGCGGCGTGCCGGCGAACTCGAGGATCCTGGACTACTCGCTCACCTCGAGATCCTGGCCGCTCCTCACCGAGAGCGATGTTGTTTCCGATGCCCGAACGCTCCGGGCCTCGAGCCTGGTCGGGACCAACATCCACCGCGAGCGCGCCGTGGGGCTGCTGAAGACGGCGCGAGACTTCGACGGCAACGCGGCCTGGGAGGTGGTCCAGAGCCGCTACTTCATGAGCGGGGTCGCGATCCACCAGGGAGACGCGCGCGGCGTGCAGTCGCGAGCCGAGCTACGCTCCTCCACGACCGAGGAGCTCGCCCTCGCGCCACCCGGGGCCAAGCCCGAGCAGCCGGTCGCGGTCAACTCGCTGGTCGTCGGGCTCCCGCCCGAGTCCCGCCCAGTCCAGCGCTTCGTCTTCTACGCCGGGCCCGCCGAGTACTTCGGGCTCGCCGGCCTCAAGTCGCAGCTCGAGGGCGCCGTGGATCTCGGATGGCCGTGGATCCTGCCGTTCGCCCGCTTCCTGCTGCGCGTGCTCAACTGGCTGGACGTGCTGCTGCAGAACTACGGCCTCTCGATCATCGCGCTCGCCACCTTGGTGCGCGTGCTGCTCCACCCGCTCAACATGATGAGCATGAAGAGCATGCGTGCGATGCAGAGGCTCCAGCCCGAGATGGAGCGCATCAAGGAGAAGTACAAGAACGACGCCAGCGCCATGAACGCCGCCGTCATGGCCCTCTACAAGGAGAACAAGGTCAACCCGGCCGGCGGCTGTCTGCCGATGCTGCTCCAGATGCCGCTGTTTGTGGCGCTCTACCAGGTGCTGTTCAACGCCATCGAGCTGCGGCTGGCGCCGTTCGTCGCCTGGATGCAGGACCTCTCGGCGCCCGACCTGCTGTTCACGATCGGGCCGCTCCCGATCCGCCTGCTCCCCCTGCTCATGGCGGGCTCGGGCATTCTCTCGCAGCGGGTCACGCCCACCGACCCGAGACAGCTTCCGTCCATGTACATGATGAACGTGATGATGTTGGTATTCTTCTACAACCTCCCCTCGGGGCTGGTGCTGTACTGGACGGTCATGAACCTGCTGACGGCGCTCCAGCAGTGGATGGTGCTGCGGCAGGACGCCGCAGTACCGGTGCCGGCGGCGGCCGCCCCGGCTCGCGCTTCGACCCCCGGGCCGAAGAAGCGCCGGGCCGAGGGGCGCACGGGATGAGCCCGGCGCGGCGCTCCCGAGGTCGGGCCCGGGCCGTGGCGAGGAGGACGGGAGAGAAGTAAGCTATCTCATCACTGGGCGGTTCATGGCCGCGCGGGCTCGGACGCCTCCGGGTACACAGCCAGAAGCTCTTCGCGTCCGCGATCGCGTCGCAGCCGCCGTCTTGTCTATCATGGTTCGCTCAAGCCCGCAGGGCGGGAGCTGTTCTGGCGCGCTGGTTCTCCCGCCGCGGCACTCGTGAGGTTGGTCATGGACAGAGAAGGTTCGGTGTTCGAAGGCAAGACGTTGGACGACGCGGTTCGCAAGGGTCTCGAGGCGCTTGGCCTGTCGCGGGCTGAGGTCATGATTACGATGCTCGAGGAAGGCTCGGGTGGGTTTCTCGGAATCGGGGCGCGGCCTTACCGGGTCCGCATCATGCCTCGCCCCGGGGGCCCGCCGCGCGAGCCCGTCGAGCCGGGCCGGCGGGAGCGCCGCGGGCGCCGCGACTTCGGCGGCCGTCCCGAGCACCGCGGCCGGCCGGCCAGGGCGCAGTCCGGCGCTCCGGAGCGCGGGCCGGGACGGAGTGGCGCCGAGCCGCGGCGATCCAGGGACCGGGGGAGGCCGGACATGGCCGAGCGGGGCGAGCGGCCCCGTGACGAGGCACGGCCCCGTGACGAGGCACGGCCCCGTGACGAGGCACGGCCCCGTGACGAGGCGCGGCCCCGGAGCGAGCCGCGATCCGTGGAGGCGGCTTCCCGCAGGGGGCCGAGCCCGGG
>Ga0066698_10000236_pt1 | contig 19174 bp, 18 predicted proteins | sample GraSoiAngelo_147_FD_66457 | JGI IMG/M metagenome (GOLD analysis project Ga0066698, IMG submission 66457) | Grasslands soil microbial communities from the Angelo Coastal Reserve, California, USA - 14_1009_05_40cm | ecosystem: Environmental > Terrestrial > Soil > Grasslands | place: USA... | reverse complement strand
ATCGAAACATGCGCATATTCGCTGGCATCGCGGCCGCGGCGATCTTGGTCGCCGCCTGTGGCGGACCGGCCGCCGCCCCGAGTCCGTCGCCTAGTGCGACAGCCTCACCGTCGCCTACCGTGGCCAACGTTTTCAAAGCGGAGTTGAAGTCGTCGAATGAGGTCGCCCCAAACGCCGTCACCGACGCAGAGGCAAGCTGCGCCGGTACCGCGACCGTCACTCTGAATCCCACGAGCGTGAAGTTCGACGTGGTGATCACCGGTTGCCCGGCGACGACGGTGATCAACATCGGTCACATCCATGAGGGCGCCGCAGGCGTCGCCGGAGGAGTGAAGATCAGCACGGGCCTTACAGCGGGAGAGCTGACGCTCACCGGCGGCGGCGCCACGTTCTCGAAGACCGCCACCCCCACCGGCCCACCGGCATGGGACGCCGCGCTGATTACAGCGATCATGGCGAACCCGTCCGGGTATTACGTGAACTTCCACTCTGCCGCTCACCCAGTCGGCGTCATTCGAGGACAGCTCACGAAGGCATAACGACGCGACCACTTCACCGCAGCCGAGAGACGCCCCAAAGCGGGGCGTCTTTCGTTTGTGAGGCGATCGCTCAGGCGAGCGGACGGCAGTGGCACGGTGCTTGCGTGCCTCTCTCTTTGAGACCGGCGGAAGGAGGTAACCACGGATGCTTTGGACCATCATCCTCATCCTGCTGATCCTGTGGGCGCTTGGCGGGTTCCTCGCCCTCGGCCCGTTGATTCACATCCTCTTGGTGGTCGCGCTCATCGTGCTGCTTGTGCAACTGCTCTCAGGTCGCAGAGTCGCTCTCTAGCGAACGCGCGCACGCTCGCCGTTGTCTGACATCCAGTCATTGACGCGGCGAGCGTGCGCTTGCTATCGTCCCATCGCCACGCGGGCCGCGTGGACATACCGAAAGGAAGTGGCGCAGTGCTGAGCTTCGTTCCGAATCGCACCGGCTCCGGCGCGCTCGCCGGTCGTCGGCGCAGCCTGCCCACTTACCGGATGGCCTAAAGCTCCTTTTCGCGAGGCCGCTCGGACCGTGGGCACCAGAGCCCACGGTCTTTTGTTTTGTTTGAAGTAGGTGAAGAGATGGCCATCCAGGTACACGAACGAAAAAGAGCTGAAGCGAAAACAGGTGGACCCACCGCGGCGCTCGCCGCGTGTGGCGTGAGCAAGACGTTCCGTCCCGCACGAGTGCTACCGGGCGGTGGGACGACGGTGCGCGCGGTGGACGACGTCAGTCTTTCGGTCTGGCGCGGTGAGATCTACGGGCTCCTCGGAGCGAATGGCTCCGGGAAGTCGACGCTCATCCGTCTTTTCTCGACGCTGCTGACGCCCGACGCCGGCGACGTGCGCGTCTTCGGGCTGGACATCGACAAGGACGAGCTCGCGGTCAAACGGCTCATCAACCGTGTCTCCGTCGAGGCCTCGTTCTTCAAGAAGCTCTCAGCGATGGAGAACCTGATATACGCCGGACGCCTCTATGGGGTGGCGCCCGACGTGTCACGCCCGAAGATCAGGACGATCCTGGATCGGCTCGGCATCGACCGAGCACGCGTGAACGAGCCGCTCGAGAAGCTCTCGCGCGGCATGCAGCAAAAGGTCGCCATCGCGCGTGCCTTCCTGACGGCGCCGATGCTGCTTCTGCTGGACGAGCCCACCACCGGTCTCGACATTCGTAGCAAGCGGGAGGTGCAGACGTTCGTGCGCGATCTGCGCGACGAGCACGACGCGACGATCCTGCTGACCACACACGACCTCGACGAGGCCGCGAGACTGGCCGATCGAATCGGCATCCTGCATCAGGGACGCCTTGTCGCCGAGGGGACGGCCGCGGAGCTTGCCGCATCTCACGGGGGCGGAACGCTCGAAGACGTCTTCATGACCTTCACCGGCCGCCGGCTCGAAGACGCCGACGACACCGGAGGGCCGGCCGCATGAGCATCGCGACCGGCTCTCCGATCGAGCTCGTCTGGTCCGGCCGTAACGCCGAGACCTGGAGCTGGCTGCCGGCCGCGGAGATCGAGCCCGACACGCTCCAGCAGATTCGCGACATCGGGTCGCTGGCGGTGGCGACGCGCGTCGCCGTCATGCCCGACGCGCACAAGGGGTACGGCATGCCGATCGGCTGCATGCTCGCGACTAGGTCGGCCGTCGTGCCGTACGCGGTGGGAGTCGACATTGGCTGCGGGATGATCGCCGCGAAGACGACGCTCGGAGTTGCCGACGCAACGCCGGAGCGCGTCCGCGAGACGCTCGAAGGCATCTACAGGCGCGTCCCGGTTGGACAGCCTTCGCGCCGCGACCCCAAACAGGGGAGCTTCGAGGTGCGTCAGGACAGCGCGGCCCTCCGCGACTGGTGGGATGACGGTGGCCAGGACGATCCCGTCCTGCGCTCCACGCGCGAGCGCGCGGACAGACAGGTCGGAACGCTCGGCGGCGGAAATCACTTTGTCGAGATCCAAGCCGACACCGATGGCGCGATCTGGCTCATGCTGCACACCGGCTCGCGCTCGTTCGGCAAAGCGGTGTGCGATCGCTGGCACGCCGAGGCGCTCGATCGGTGCACTAAGGCCGGCATCGATCTTCCCAACCGCGAGCTCGCGTACCTCGACACCCAGGACGATGCTGGCCGCTCGTACCTGCGCGACATGGGCTACGCGATGCGATTCGCGGAGGAGTCGCGTGCTCGCATCTACGAGCGGTGCGTCGAAGCGCTGCGCGATGTGTTCGGTGAACTCTCTGTCACGCAGTCCATCGAGACGCACCACAACTTCGCCGGGATCGAGACCCGCGCCGGCAGTGAGCTCGTCGTGCATCGCAAGGGGGCGGTGCGCACGACGGACGTCGAAGGCGCTGGCGTACTCGTGACCATTCCGGGCTCGATGCAGACGGGCAGTTACATCGGCCTGGGTCGGCCGAGCGTGCTCGCGCATGACACGTGCTCGCATGGCGCGGGCCGCAAGCTCGGGCGCAACGCGGTGCGGAAGGCGAACGTCGGGGTAGACATCGAGGCCGAGATGTCAGGGCAGGGGATCTGTCTCGTGTGCCCGGAGGATTCCACGACGCTCGATGAGTCGGGCCGGGCCTACAAGGACATCGAGGACGTGATGGCACGGCAGCGCGATCTGGTGGAAGCGACGGTGAAGCTCCGCCCGCTCGGTGTGGTCAAGGGATGATCGCGGACGTCGGCGCTCAGCTCGGTCTCGCCTATGCGTTCGTCGAGCGCGAGATAGCGCTCTCGAAACGCTACTGGGCGTGGGAGATCGTGTGGCTCGTCTACGGAATCGTGACCAGTCTGTCGGTCGCGTACATCGCCCTCGGCGCTCCCGGAATCACCGGGACGTCCGGCGACCCTGCGGTGGTGTCGCGCTTCGTGCTGTATCTCCTCGTGGGCACGATCACCTGGCGATTCCTCGGACTCATCTTCGAGCAGATGGGCGAGACGATCGCGTGGGAGCGCTGGGAGGGCACCATCGAGTACACGTTCATGGCGCCGGTGCCCCGGCTCACGCACCTCATCGGAATGTGTGGAGCGACGCTGGTGCGCGCGCTCGGGTTCAGCGTCGCGATCCTCGCCGCGGTCGCGCTCTTCGTGCCGGTCGACCTGTCTCATGCCAACGCGCTCGCCGCTGTCGCGCTGCTTGCGACGGGCGCCGTCGCGTTCATCGGCCTCGCGATCGGCTCGGCGGTGTTCCCGCTGCTCTGGACGGAAAAGGGATTGCAGATGGCGTACATCGTCCAGGCGGTCGTGCTCCTCGTGTCGGGCGTGTACTACGAGACCAGCATCCTGCCCGGGTGGATGCAGGTCCTGTCCTTCATCTCGCCCGCGACGTACGTGATCCGAGGGATGCGCGCGGCGCTCCTCGACGGAGCGGACGTCGCCGCCATCTGGCCCGATCTCTGGCCGGCGCTCCTCGTCGGCGCGATCTCGATCCCGCTTGGCATGCGCGCGTTCCTGTGGGCCGAGCGACACGCGAAGCGGACCGGACGCTTGAAGAGGAGCGGTTGATGAAGGACACGGTGACGAAGACCGATCTGGTGTTCCGAGGCGCGGGCGCCGGGGACGCGGCCTTCGCCGCGGACGTCGACACCGCCGTCCGGCCTCGCAGTCCACGCGATCCGGAGGTGTACGAGTACTGGTGGGCGCAGCCCGACGAGAACTGGGTCATTGCGCGATTCGTGGTGAGTCGCGCCGGGCGGCGCGTCGGCTATGCGGTCGCCCAGCATCCTCGCTGGGACGTGCAGCCCGAGCGCTACGGCACGGTCGAGGGGAACCTCCTCCCTGCGGAACGCACGAAAGCCACGCTCGACGTTGTGTACGCATCCATGGAGGAGCGGGTGATCGCGGACGGCGCGAAGATCTTGAGCGCGTGGACCAACGAGGACGACCCCGTCCGGATCGAAACGCTACGCGGCCGTGGCTACAAGGAAGACCGGCACTCGCGACGCTGGGAGCTTGATCTGGTTGCCAATCGCGAGAGGCTCCTCGCGATGACCGAGGAGTCGCGGAGCCGAATGAAGAAGGAAGGCATCCGCATGCTCACGCTCGCGACGGATGACGACCCGAACGTAATCGAGAAGATCTGGAAGCTGTCGGAGGAGGCCGGCGGTGATGTCCCGACGACCGAGCCGCGGGTCCCGGAGGAGATGGCCTCGTACACGCGTTGGGTAAACGCGCCGGAGATCCATCGCGATCGCTTTTGGATCGCACGCATGGGCGATGACGTCGTGGGAGTCTCGGTGCTCGGCTATCCGCCGGTGCGCGGTCTGGTAGGCACCGAGTGGACGGCGACCGCGCGGACAGTGCGGGGGCGGGGCGTCGCACGGGCGCTCAAATGCGAGACGCTGGCGCAGGCAATCGCGCTCGGAGTGGATCGGGTGCGCACCGGAAACGACGCGGCGAACGATCCGATCCTCCACATCAACGAGACGATGGGATATCGGCTCATCCCCGGGGGGATCCAATACCTGCGGGCGGTCTGATTCCCTAACCTAATCGCGTGCCCCTTCCGCCACCGCCGCATACCGCGCGCGAGGAGATCGTCGACGACCTGCATGGGATGCGGATCGCCGATCCATATCGCTGGCTCGAGGCGGAGTCCTCCGCGCCCGTGGGAGAGTGGACGGATCTCCAGAATGCCCGGACACGAGTCGTCCTCGATGCCCTCCCCGAACGAGCGGTGTTTGCACGCCGCCTTCGCGAGCTCCTCGCGGTCGGGCTTCTTTCGACGCCGCGGCCGATCGCCGGCCGGATCTTTCACACGCGGCGCGAAGGGGAACAGAAGCAGGCGGTGCTCTATGTCCGTGACTCGCTCGGCGCGCCGGATCGAGCGCTGGTCGATCCGAATGACCTTCACCTCGAGGGGCTCATAACACTCGACTGGTACTACCCGTCGTCAGACGCACGCTACGTCGCGTACGGGCTCTCACGCGGCGGCGACGAGCTCTCGACGCTCCACGTGCTCGAGACGGCGACCGGAGCGGCGCTTCCGGATCGGATCCCGCATACGCAGCGCAGCACGGTCGCCTGGGTCGATGGCGGTTTCTATTACACCGTCCATCCCGCGCCAGGATCCGTGCCGCTCGGGGACGAGCACTACTACCGCCGCGTCCGGTACCACCGCCTCGGTGACGATCCGGCCAAGGACGACCTCGTGTTCGGCGAGGGCCGGCCGAAGGAGGACATCCTCGGCGTCTCGACCTCCGCGGACGACCGCTGGGTCCTTCTCAGCGCGTACCAGGGCTGGGCGCGAAGCGATCTCTACCTTCTCGACCGTCAGCATCCCGAGCGAGGCCTCGCGACGGTGCTCGAGGGCGAGGAGGCGATCGCCGAGGGCTGGGTGCTCGACGGCCGGGTCTGGCTTCGGACCAATCTCCACGCCCCCAACTACCGCGTCGTGTCGGCTCCCTGCGAGTCGCCGGCCGTTCCCAACTGGCAGACGGTGGTACCCGAGGGTCCGCACGTCATCCAGAGCGTCGACCGGACGCGTGATCGTCTCGCGGTCCTTCGGCTCGTTGGCGCCACTTCGCGCCTCGCAACCTATGACCTCGACGGAACGAACGAGCGCGAGGTTCGCTTGCCGTCGCTCGGAGCCATCGAGATCCTCGAGGGCGAGCACAGCGGCGATCGCATCGGCTACACGTTCCAGTCGTTCACGGACGCGCCCACCGCATTCGTCGCCGACGCCGGCACCGGTGAGAGCGCTCTCGTGGCGCGTCTTCGCGCACCCGAGCGCCAGGGCGCGGCACCCGTCTCGGTCGAGCAGACGACCTACAAGTCCCGCGACGGCACCGACGTCACGATGTTCCTCGTCCACCGCGAGGACGTGCATCCGACGGGTGGGGTCCCGACGATCCTGACGGGGTACGGGGGCTTCAACATCTCGCGGACGCCGCTTTACGCCGCCGGGCCCACGGCATGGGTGGAAGCCGGTGGACTCTTCGCGCTGCCGAACCTCCGCGGCGGTGGCGAGTACGGCGAGAGCTGGCATCGCGCCGGAATGCTTGCCAAGAAGCAGAACGTATTCGACGACTTCCACGCCGCAGCCGAGGCGCTCGTCGCCCGGGGCTGGACCGACTCGCGGCACCTCGCGATCGCCGGAGGCTCGAACGGCGGCCTCCTCGTTGGCGCGGCGCTGACCCAGCGCCCGGAGCTCTTCGCCGCGGTCGTCTGCACCGTGCCGCTCCTCGACATGCTTCGGTACCAGAGCTTCCGGATCGCGCGCTTCTGGATCGCCGAGTACGGGTCAGCCGAGGATCCGGCGCAAGCAGAGTGGCTACGGAGGTATTCGCCGTATCACAACGTCCGCGCCGGTGTCCGTTACCCGCCTGTTCTGTTCACGACCGCCGAAGGTGACAGTCGGGTCGACCCGATGCACGCTCGGAAAATGGCCGCGCTGCTCCAGGCTCAGAGCGAAGACCCCGAATCGGTCGTCCTCCTCCGCGTAGATCGTGATGCCGGACATGGAATCGGCAAGCCGCTCGACAAGCAGGTCCACGATCTCGCGGATCAGTACGCGTTCATCGCCTGGCGCACCGGTCTGCGTCTCTAACGGAACGGCTATGCTCCGACGAGCGTGAACATCCTGAAATTCCTTCGCGACCAGGCCAAGGATTACAACTGCAGCGTCTGCGGAGCGAACCACTCGCGCTCCGACATCCGTGTGCTCGGTAAGCTCGAGTCTGCGTGGATCGTGCGCGTCACGTGCGCCAAATGCCAGACCGCGTTCAAGCTCCTCGTCGTCGTTGACGAACAGCACGCGGCCGTGAGCCCGGTCAAGGAGGAGCCCGAGCGCCCACGCCGACCCGCCGTCAGCGCGGACGAGGTCATCGACGCGCACGAGTTCCTCGAGACCTATCAGGGCGACGTGCGCACGCTCTTCGCCCGCCGTGACAAGGTGAAGACCGAGCCCGACCGCTCCTAATGGCGAAGAACGCGCTCATCACCGGATGGGGTTTCTATGCGCCTTCGCGCGTCATGACCAACGCTGAGCTCGAGCGGATCGTCGATACGACCGACGAGTGGATCACCAGCCGCACCGGTATAAAGGAGCGCCGCATCGCATCGGACGAGGAGACCAATTCCTTCATGTCCGCGCGCGCGGGGCGCGCGGCGCTCGAGAAGGCTCACCTGCGCCCGCAGGATGTCCAGCTCGTGATCGTCGGGACGTGCTCTCCGGATTACCTCTTTCCGGCAACGGCCTGTCTCGTTCAGACGGAGATCGGCGCGCCCCGCGCCGGCGCATTCGACGTCGAGGCGGCATGCACGAGCTTCGTCACCGCGCTAGCGATAGCGCGCGGGATGATCGTGTCGGGGTCGATCCAAAACGCGCTGGTGATCGGAGCGGAGCGGCTCTCGCGTCTCCTGAACTGGAAGGATCGGACGACCTGCGTGCTGTTCGGCGACGGCGCGGGCGCGGTCGTACTCGAGGCCTCGAACGCTTCCGTGGGGATCGAGTCGACCGTCCTGCACGGAGACGGCTCGAAGGGCGAGATGCTGATGGTCCAGGCCGGCGCATCCAAGCGGCCCGCATCGGCCGACACGATCGAACGGGGACAGCACTTCATCACCATGGCGGGGGGCGAGGTCTTCAAGCTGGCGGTGAAGTCGATGGCCGACGCCGCCGAAGAGGCGATCGCCGAGGCCGGCCTGACGCTCGACGACATCGATCTCCTCATCCCGCATCAGGCCAATCTGCGGATCATCGACGGCGTCGCGAAGCGCCTGCGCTTCCCGCCTGAGAAGGTGTTCGTGAACATCCAGCGCTACGGCAACACCTCGGCGGCCTCGATCCCGATCGCGATTTGCGAAGCCGAATCGTCCGGCCGTCTCCGCCGGGGCGACAAGGTGCTCCTGGTCGCTTTCGGCGGTGGGTTTACGTGGGGAGCCTCGGTCTTGGAGTGGTTCGGCGCTCACGACGGAGTCCGTCCGCTCTCGCCGCTCGAACGGGCAGGCCGCGCGCTTGAAGACGTGGTCGAGAGGGTGCGACCGAGCTAGCGCTTAACCGTGAACCGCCAGGGGCCGGTATCCACCGAAACGACCCTCCGTGTGCCGGCGCCGTACCGCTCCCACGAAATCGTGCGGACCTCGATCACAGTCTCGGTCGCGGGCGGAGCCGGGACGATCGCGTAGGACTGGCGGTACTCCAGCTCCCGCATGCCGCCGCCCGAGCCCATCATCCAGAACCAGTACGGGGCCGCGCCTTCCGGTGTCACCGCGAGCTCGAGATGTGGCGAAGGGAACTCGCGCTCGGAGGGCCCTCGCGCGCGACATAGACGAAAGAGGGCGACATGACCCTCGCGGTACCGCTCCAAAGACAGAAGCGTTAGGGCGACGCCGCCGACCGTCTCGGTCTGTCCGATCCCGACGACGTCGATCAATTCGTGCGGCTGCGCCGGCGGTGTGGGCACCGGTTCCGCGGCGCCTTTTGTCTGGGCGAGGCGGTGGAACGTGCGCCAGGGGCGCCGTCCGAAAAACGGAAATCGCATGGATCGAGAGTAGGTCGCGTCGCGGCCGGCACGGGGAGCGGGGGTCCGCGCGCCGCGGGCCCTATCGGGCCGCCGCCTCTGGGACGGGACCCGACGGTAGTCGTTGCCGAATCGATCGGCTCCACGTATTGACAGCGGCCTGTGGCGGTGTAACTTTCCCGTCGCGTGGTGAGTAGTGGGGGACGGTGGGGAACCGTCCTCCGGGTACGGAAGGGATCTTGGAAGGCTATTTCGCAGGCGAATTCGCCCACTCGCTGGACGAGAAGGGTCGGCTCGCAATCCCGGCCAAGTTCCGGAGCCGCTTCAAAGAAGGAGCGGTCGTGACACGTTGGATAGGCGAATGCCTCGCCGTGTTTCCATCGGACCAGTGGGCGGATCTCAACGCGGAAATCGCCAAGCGGCCGCGCACCGATCCGGCCGTGTCGCGCTTCCGTCACTTCGTCCTGGCGGGCGCTCATGAGGCGGACCCGGACGGGCAGGGCCGCGTCGTCATCCCGGCGCACCTCCGCGAGTACGCGTCGCTCCAAAGCGAAGCGGTGGTCATCGGAAACCTCGATCACCTCGAGGTCTGGGAGCCGGGCCGCTGGCGCGCGGAGCTCGCGAGCGTCCAAAGCAAGGTCGAGCCCGATCTCCGGGACCTCGGGATATAGCGATGAGAGCGAGAGGGCTCATGAGCCGGTTCTCGTGGCGGAGGTACTCGCAGGGCTCGATCCCCGCCGCGGAGGACGCTTCCTCGACGGCACCGTCGGCGGCGGCGGTCACGCGGCGGCAATCCTCGACGCGTGCACTCCCGACGGAAGGCTCCTCGGGCTGGATCGGGATCCAGCAGCCATCGCCCTCGCCTCGCGTGAGCTCGCGCGGTTCGGGGATCGCGCGGTCCTCGTCAGAGCGAATTTCGCGGTTCTCGACGACGTGGCCGGCGCGCACGGCTTTGCTCCGGTCGACGGCGTCATCCTGGATCTCGGTCTCTCGTCGATCCAGCTCGCGGACGCGGAGCGAGGCTTCAGCTTTCGCTCGAGCGGCCCGCTGGACATGCGTGCCGACCCGGACCTTGGCGTCAGGGCGGCCGACGTCGTGAATAGCTGGAGCGAGAGGGACCTTCGACGCGTCTTCGCCGAGTACGGCGAGGAGCCGGAGGCGGCGCGCGTCGCGGGAGCGATCGTCCGTCGCCGCGTCAAAGCGCCGTTCGAGGCTGCCGACGATCTCGGTCGCTTCGTGGCCGGCGTGAAGACGCGGAGGCCTCGCGGCATCGACCCCGCGACGCGTGTCTTCCAGGCACTTCGCATCGCGGTCAACGACGAGCTCGTGAACCTCGAGAAGGGCGTTGCCGCGGCGCTCCGCGTTGTCCGCCCTGGCGGTCGGATTGCCGTCATCTCGTTCCACTCGCTCGAGGACCGCATCGTCAAGCGCTTCTTCGCGCGTGAATCGCGCGACTGCATCTGTCCTCCCCACCTCCCCACCTGCGTCTGCGGGCACCGCGCGGGCTTGCGTGTCGTTACCCGGCGGCCGCTACGTGCGGCCTCGGCGGAGGTAGACCGCAACCCGCGCGCCCGCAGCGCAGCCCTTCGCGTCGCCGAGCGCCTGCCATGACGTTCGCTCAGGCCGTACGCGCGCCGCAAGCGCGGCGCGTGCAACGCCGTCTCCATCGCCAGGCGGTACCGCATCATCGCTCGGCGAAGCGGCACTCGCGGCGCATCCGAGGCGCAAGCTGGGAGATCCGCTCATTTGCTCTCGCCAGCGGAGTGATCGTCGCGTGCTTCCTGCTCGTCCTCCTTTATCTGGCGCAGGCGACCGCGGTTTCGGCTGCGGGATACGAAGCTCAGCGTCTTGCCGCTCAGCGTGACGAGCTTCGCCGGCAGAATGCGCTGCTGGTGATCGAGAGCGCGCGCTTGGACTCGCCGGCGCGCGTCGAAGCCGAGGCTCAGCGGCTCGGCCTGGTGCGAGCGGCGACGATCCGTGTTGTGGCTGCGGAGGCTGTCGCGGCGGCGCGCTGACGCGGGCGGGTGTGTCGCTGGGGAGCGGGCACCCTCGACGAATCGGGCTGAGGTGACGGATGACCGCGACGATCTCGCACGCGCGCCTTCGCGTTCTCTTCGCTCTGTTCACCGTCGCGTCTCTCGTTCTCTCGGCGCGTCTCGCGTACTGGCAGACGATCGGACGGAGCGACCTTCTCAACCGGGCAACGGATCAGGTCTACAGCGATCTCGTGGTGGCGGCGCAGCGTGGCGTGATTCGCGACCGAAGCGGCGCGATCCTCGCGACGACAGTCGAGCTCCGATCGCTCTACGCGATTCCGGCGCAGATGAAGGATCGTGCGGGCAACGACACGAAGGGCGCCGTCGCGGCGGCGATCGCCCCGATACTCGGCGAGCGCGCGGATGTCTTGAGCGCAGCGTTCGAGAGCGGTGCGGAGTGGGTCTTCGTGCGGCGGCGTCTTCCGGAGGAGACCGCGACGCGCATCGCCGCGCTGCACCTCGCGGGGCTCGGTTTCGAGATGGAGCCGAAGCGTCTGTACCCGAGCGGCTCGGTTGGTGCCCAGGTGCTCGGCTTCGTGAACGACGACGGGCTCGGGCAGTACGGGGTTGAAGGCCGCTACGACGCAGAGCTCGCGGGCACGCCCGGACGCCTTGCGGTAACGCGCGATCCCGCGAACCGCGAGCTCGCCCTTGGGCTGCGAACCGCGGTCGCGGCGCAGAACGGCCAGGACCTGGTCCTCACGATCGATCTCGCCGTGCAGAGCGCCGTGGAGCGCGAGCTTGCCGCGACCGTCGAGCGCGAGAAAGCCGCGAGCGGGGCGGTGGTCGTGCTCGATCCGCGCGACGGCGCGGTGCTCGCGATCGCGTCGTCACCGACCTACGACCCGGCGCGAGTCGGGTCGGCGAACGCCGAGGCCCTCCGGAACCGCGCGATCTCGTGGACGTACGAGCCCGGGTCGACGATGAAAGCGATCACGATCGCCGCCGCCATCGACAGGGGTGTCGTCACACCGCGGACCACCTACGACGACGTGGGCTACGCCGTCATCGGCGGGCGCAGGCTGTGCAACGCGCAGTGCAAGGCGTATGGACCGACGACCGTGACCCAGATCCTTGCGCGATCACAGAACGCGGGCGCGGTCTTCGTGGCGGGCAAGCTGGGCGCGTCCGATCTCGACAGATACTTGCAGGCGTTCGGGTTCGGCCAGCGCACGGGGGTCGATCTCGATGCGGAGTCCGGCGGCATCGTCCGGCCACTCGCGGAGTGGTACCCCGTCGACCTCGGAACGATCAGCTTCGGCCAGGGGCTCTCGATCACACCGCTGCAGCTCGCAGCGGCCTATGCGGCGATCGCGAACGGCGGCACTCTTTACCGGCCCTACGTCGTGGCGAGCCGGCGCGCTGCGGATGGGGAGCACCGCACCGCGCCGGTCGCCGTGCGGCGGGTGGTCTCGGAGGAGACCGCGGCGACGCTGCGGACGATGCTCACGACCACGGTCGACGAGGGGATAGCGAATGCAGCGGCGCTCGCCCGTTACAGCGTCGCCGGCAAGACCGGCACCGCGCAGATCCCGAGCGACGACGGGCGCTACGTCGACGACGCGTATATCTCGTCCTTTGCGGGCTTCGTTCCCGCGGTGGATCCGCGCATGGTCTTCGTGGTGGTCCTGGAGCGGCCCCAGTCGAAGCTCCTCGGCACGGTGCCCGCGATGAACGCCTTCAAGGCGATCGCGACCGACGCGCTGCGCTACGCACGCATCCAGCCGGATCGGCCCTGACGCTCGGTACCATTCGCTCGAACGTGTTCACCCTCGACGAGGTGCTTCGCGCGACGGGTGGACGGGTCATCCACGGCGTGGCGAACGCGGAAGAGCGATTCGTCGGCGGCGCGTACGACTCGCGAATCGCCGAACCCGGCAGCCTGTTCTTCGCTCTGCGCGATCGACGTGACGGCCACGAGTTCGTGGCGGACGCGTTTGCGCATGGCGCCCGCGCCGCCGTCGTGGAGCGGTCCGTCACGGATCTGCCCGACCGCGCGGTGCTCGTGCAGGTCGCCGATTCGCAGCACGCGTTGCGCCAGCTCGCCGACGCGCTGCGCGATGCCCATCCGATTCCAGCGGTCGGCATCACCGGGAACGTCGGGAAGACGACGACGAAGGAGGCGACCGCGGCCGCGCTCGGCGTACGTTATCGCGTGCTGCGAAGCGAGGCGTCGTTCAACAACGAGATCGGCGTCCCGCTGACCTTCCTCGGCATCGAGCCGAGCCACGAGGTGGCGGTGATCGAGATCGGCTTCTACGTGCCGGGCGAGATCGCGGATCTCTCCAGGCTCGTGCGTCCGCGCGTCGGCGTCATCACTCGCATCCCCGAGGTACCGGTGCATTACTCGCGCACGCCGAGTGTGGACGCGATCGCGATGGGAAAGGCGGAGCTCATCGAGGCGCTGCCGCCGGATGGCGTGGCGCTCCTGAACGCCGACGATGCGAGGGTCCGAGCGCTCGCGCCGCGGACGAGAGCGCGCGTCGTGCTGTTCGGCGAATCAGCGGATGCGACCATCCGCGCGACCGAAGTGAGCGCGCGCGGCGTCGAAGATCTGCGGTTCGTCGCGCGCGAGGGGACGCGGAGCGTCGAGGTGCGTCTCCCCGTGCCCGGGCGCCACCTCGTGCCGTCGGCGCTCGCCGCGATCGGCGCGGCGACAGCGCTGGGCGTTCCGATGGACGAGGCTGCGGCTGGGCTCTCGACGATGGAGCCGCCCGCGCACCGGATGAACGTCCGGAGGACGGCGGACTTCGTCGTGATCGACGATTCCTACAACGCGAGTCCGGTGGCGGTGGTCGCCGCGCTCGCGGTGCTCGGGTCAGTCTCGACCAGGCGGGTGGCGGTGATCGGCGACATGCTCGAGCTCGGGGCGCTTTCGGCCGATGCGCACGAAGCCGCCGGCCACGAGGCGGCGAAGCAGACCGATGTGCTCATCGGCGTCGGCGAGCTCGCGCGCACGATGGTGAGCGCGGCGCGCGCCGCGGGGCTGCGGGATACCTACCAGGCGGCGGATCGCGCCGAGGCGCTCGTCATCTTGCGTCGGATCGTCCGGCACGGAGATACGGTCCTCGTGAAGGGCTCGCATTCGCTGGCCCTCAACGAGCTCGCCGACGCGCTCGTCCAGCCGGCGGCGAAAGCGTGACGCTCTGATGCCCACCGCGATCCTCGCCCTCGGCGTGATGCTCTCCGCCTTCCTGCTCGGGCTCATTTTCGGCGGGCCGTACATCCGTCTCCTCCGACGTTTTGGCATCGGCCAGAACATCCGGCGCGAGGGGCCGAGCCGCGACTTCGCGAAACAGGGGATCCCCACGATGGGCGGCGCCCTGTTCATCATCGTCGTCGCCCTGCTCTGGGCGTTCGTGTGGTTCCTCCTGCCGCAGACCGAGCGGGACAGCTACATCCCGCAGACGATCGTCCCGGTCGGCGCGCTCGTCGGCGTCGGCGCGCTCGGCGCCATCGACGACTTCGTGAACGTGAAGTACGGGTTCGGGATCCGCGGACGGCACAAGCTCGTGTGGCAGACGATCGTCGCGGTCGCCGCCGCCATCTATATCCAGAAGCACTTCGCGGTGAACGGCATCTTCGTCCCGCTCGCCGGCGAGTGGGTCGTCGGCGCGGTCGTGTTCGGCATCGTCGCCGTCATCGCGATCGTGGGGACATCGAACGGCGTGAACCTGACCGATGGCATGGATGGGCTCGCCGGCGGCACGAGCGTGTTCGCGTTCCTGGCGTTCGCGTTCATCGGCGCAGCCGTGCACTACGACTGGCTCGTGGTGTTCTGCGCCGCGATGGTCGGTGCGCTCCTTGCGTTCCTTTGGTTCAACGTGCACCCCGCCGAGGTCATCATGGGCGACACCGGCGCGCTCGCGATCGGAGCGACGCTCGCGTGCTGCGCGCTAACCACAGGGTTCGTACTCCTCCTTCCGGTAGCCGGAGTCATCTTCGTGGCGGAAACGCTTTCGGTGATCCTCCAGGTCGGCAGCTTCAAGCTCCGCGGCAAGCGCATCTTCCGCATGGCGCCGCTGCACAACCAGTTCGAGTGGCCCGAGGTGAAAGTCACGATCCGCTTCTGGCTCATCGGAGCGCTCGCCGGGATCGTCGCGGCGATCCTCGCGTTCGCGACGCCGACACGATGAGCGTGATCACCTCGACGTGGGTCGAGCGCGACGGGCTGCTGCGGTCGCCGCTCCTCGAGCGCTACCGGGTCATCGCGGGATTCACGACGCGCGCGCAGGGGAGCATGGCTGGGTCGGTATTCCCCCTCGACGAGCAGGCGCGCAATCGCGACGTCCTCGCGCGACGGCTTGGCTTCGACGCCGTCGCGCGCGTCCGGCAGGTCCACGGGAGCACCGTGCTGCGTGTGGATCGCGCGGTCGAACCCTGGCCCGAGGGTGACGCGCTGTGGACCGATCAGCGTGGCGTCCTTCTCGGTGTCGCCGCCGCCGACTGCGTGCCGATCCTGGTCGCCGATCCGGCGTCCGGCCGCATCGGCGCGGCGCATGCGGGCTGGCAGGGCACACGCCTTCGTGTTGCGCAGGCTCTCGTGCGCGCGATGGTCGGAGCGGGATCGCGCGCCTCCGGGATCGTCGCATCCATCGGTCCGTCGATCGGTCCGTGCTGCTACACGATCGACCGCGCGCGGGCCGACCTCGTGCGCGCGAGCGGACAGGAGTCCTACCTGAGTGACGCTCCGGGCGGCACGGCCGTCTTCGATCTCTGGTCCGCGAATGTGGCGCAGCTCCGTGACCTGGGTGTCGAGTCGATCGAGGTGTCGCGCATATGCACGCGCAGCGGCGGGCACGATCTCTGGTCATACCGCGGCCGCGACCCCGATGGACGTTACGGCACGCAGCTCGGATTCATCGGCAGGCTGGGAACATGACGGTCACCTTTGATCCGGAGGTCACCGCCGAAGAGTTTCGCGGCCGCCGCGTCACGATCATCGGCCTGGGGAAGGGCCGGACCACGGCCGGCCTCGCGCGGTTCCTCGTTGGGAAAGGTGCGGAGGTCACGATCGCCGACCCCAAGCCGCGCGAGGACCTCGCCGACGGCATTGCGCGACTCGGCGACATCGGCGCGAAGGTCACGCTGATCCTCGGCCCCTCCAGCGACGACAGCGCCCTCGCCGATCCGGACTTCGTCTTCGTGATCCCGGGGATCCGGCCGCGCTCGCCGACGATCCTGCGCGCGCTGAACCGGGGCGTGCCGGTCCTGACCGAGATGGCGCTCTTCTTCCGGCTATGCCGCGCGACGATCGTCGGGATCACCGGAACGAAGGGAAAGACCACCACGACGACGCTCGTCGAGCGCGTGCTCGCGCTCGGATCCCGGCGCGTCATCGTGGGCGGGAACATCGGGACCGCGGTCATCCAGGAGGTCGACAGCCTCCGTCCTGAGGACCTCGTCGTTCTCGAGCTCTCCAGCTTCCAGCTCGAGACACTCGCTCACAGCCCGCACGTTGCCGTCGTCACCAACGTCCTCGAAGACCACATCGACCATCACGGGACCCGCGACGCGTACATCGCCGCAAAGAAGAACATCGTCGCGTGGCAGGGCCCGCGCGACATCGCGGTCCTGAATCTCGATGACCCCGCGACGGTCTCGCTGCATACCGGCGCGGCCTCCGAGGTCCGCGGCTTCTCGCTGAGTCTCCGTCCGCGGCGGGGGGCGTACCTCGATCAGGGCGGCGACCTCGTGCTCGTATCCGGCGATCGCAGGGCTGTGCTTTGCAAGGCGAGCGACCTTCGAGTGCCCGGCCGGCACAACGTCGCGAATGCGCTCGCCGCCGCGATCGTCGGGGACGCGTTCGACATCGCCGCGGACGCCATCGGTGGGGCGCTCCGGGAGTTCGAGGGTGTCCCGCGGCGGCTCGAGACGGTCGGCGAGAACGACGGCGTGCTCTGGGTGAACGACTCCGCCGCGACGACGCCGGCCGCGACGATGTCCGCGCTGGCCGCCTACGAGCGTCCGGCGGTCGTCATCCTCGGGGGCGTCTCGAAGGGCGCTGACTTCGGGGAGCTCGCCCGCGTAGTCGCGCGGCGCGCGCGCGGCGCCGTGCTCATCGGCCGCGCCGCGGACGAGATCGCGTCGGCCATCGCGGCCGCGGATCCGCAGGGCAAGCTTGCCGTTCAGCGCGCGGCGACGCTCGATGATGCCGTCGCGCGTGCGCGCGAGATGGCCCAAGCCGGCGACGTGGTCCTGCTCTCGCCAGCGTGCGCCTCGTTCGACATGTTCTCGTCCGCGGATGAACGTGGCGAGAGGTTCGCGGCGATCGTCCGGACGTTCGTGTCGTGAAGCTGCGACTGCCGCGCACGACCAGCTACGACCTGCCGCTCGTCGCGATCGTGATCGTCCTGCTCTTCATCGGGCTCGCGATGGTGTACAGCGCGAGCGGGATCACGGCCCTCGATGCGAATGACGATCCGAGCACATTCCTCGCGCAGCAGTCGGCGTGGGCGGCCCTCGGCATCGGCGCGATGTTCGTCGCGTCGCGGGTCGACTACCGCCTCCTGCGCTTCATCGCGGTCCCGCTTCTCTTGCTCGCCATCGTCCTCCTCGGCGCGGTCCTCGTCCCCGGCGTCGGCCAGAGCGCGGGCGGCGCGACGCGCTGGCTGCGGTTCGGCGGTGCGTTCGGGCTGCAACCGGCGGAGCTCGCGAAGCTCGCGCTCATCGTCTACCTGGCGACGTGGCTGGGCGGAAAACGGGCCGACGTCGGCTCGTGGAGGATCAGCCTCCCGTTCATCCTGATCACCGTTCTCGTGGTGGGGCTGGTCGTGGCCGAGCCGGATCTGGGCACCGCGATCGTGGTGGTGATCGTTGCTCTCGCCATCTACTTCGCGGCGGGCGCGCGGCTGCGCGAGTTCGCCGCGCTCGGTGCCCTGGCCGTGGTGGTGGTGCTCGCGCTCGCAGTCGCCCAGCCGTACCGCTACCAGCGCCTCCTCACATTCCTGGATCCGTGGTCGGACCCGCAGAGGTTCGGCTTTCAGACCATTCAGATGCTCTACGCCCTCGGACTGGGCGGGCCGTTCGGGGAGGGGCTTGGTGCCGGAAAGGAAAAGTTCGGCTACCTCCCGCATCCGTACACCGATTCCATCTTCGCGGTGCTCGGTGACGAGCTCGGCCTGGCGGGTGCTCTGATCATCGTCCTTCTGTTCCTCGCGCTCGCCTTCCGCGGCGTGCGGATCGCGCTGCGTGCGGAGGACTCGACGGGAGCGTTGCTCGCGACCGGGATCACGATCTGGCTCTGCTTCCAGGCATGGGTGAACATGGCCGTCGTCGCGAGCCTCGTACCGATGACCGGGATCACCCTCCCGTTCATCTCGTACGGCGGCAGCTCGCTCTGTGTTGGCCTGATCGCCGTCGGTATCCTCCTGAACGTTGGTCGATCCCGAACGGCGGAGCGGGCGAGCGTGCAACGTGCTTCTCGTCGGTGGCGGGACGGGCGGACACGTCAGTCCGCTCCTCGCGGTCGCGGAAGCACTAAGCGAAACGGATCCCGAAATCCGCTTCCTGTTCATCGGTGGTCGTCGCGGCCACGAGGCTGAGCTCGTGGCCGGTTCGGGAATCCCGTTCCACGCGACCGTCATGCCATCGCTCCGCGATCCTGACTCGCGCTTTTCACTGCTGACGCGCGCGGCACTCATGCCCGTCGCGACGGCCGATGCATTCGCTCAGATCCTGCGATTCAAGCCCGATGTGTGCTTTACGACCGGCGGAGTCGCTTCGCTGCCCGCGGCCCTCGCGGCCCGGCTCGCGCGCGTGCCCGTGTACATCTGGGAAGGGAACGCCGTACCGGGCCGCGTGAACCGCCTTCTCGCCGGATGGTCCCAGCGCATCGGTGCGACGTTCGAGGCGTCCCTGCGCGTTCTCCCCCGTGGCCGGACGTTCGTGGACGGGAACCCGATCCGGCGCTCACTGCTTCGTTGGACACGCGAGTCAGGTCGCGAGAAGCTCGGGATACCGAATGACGGCCCGGTGGTGTTCGTCACCGGCGGCAGCCAGGGATCCGCCGCGATCAATCACGCCGTCGCCGGCGCGATCACGCGCCTTCTGCGTCGCGCGATCGTGATCCACCACACCGGAAACGCGCACCTCGCGCAGGTCACAGCCAAGCGCGACACGCTCCCGCCCGACATTCGCGAGCGCTAT
>Ga0066698_10000227_pt1 | contig 19461 bp, 10 predicted proteins | sample GraSoiAngelo_147_FD_66457 | JGI IMG/M metagenome (GOLD analysis project Ga0066698, IMG submission 66457) | Grasslands soil microbial communities from the Angelo Coastal Reserve, California, USA - 14_1009_05_40cm | ecosystem: Environmental > Terrestrial > Soil > Grasslands | place: USA... | reverse complement strand
AGGTCTGGCCGTGCTCAAGGGCGGGCGCCTCACCCGCTACGGCGCCGGAGACGCGCTGCCCCACGGCTTCGTGTACTTCGTCTTCGAGGACCGCGCGGGAATGGTCTGGGTGGGCACGCGCGGCGGCCTGACCCGCTTCAAGGATGGGAACCCCACCAGCTTCACCCGCCGCAATGGATTCCCGGCCGACTCGGCCCGGACGATGTGGGAGGACCGCGACGGCAACCTGTGGGTCGGAGCGCTCGGGCAGGGACTCGTGCGCATGAGCGGCGACAGCTTCGTGCCGCTGACGAGCCGCGACGGCCTCTCCAACGACCACGTGACGTGCCTTCACGAGGACCGCGAGGGGAACCTCTGGGTGGGCACGCAGAGGGGACTGAACCGGATCAAGGACGTGCCGTTCACCAGCTATACGACCCGCGACGGGTTGTCGCACGATGCGGTCAACTCGGTGCTGCGGGCCCGCGACGACGGCATCTGGGTCGGCACCGACGGCGGCGGCCTCGACCGGATCAAGGACGGCCGCGTCCGCGTCTTCACCGCCCGCGACGGCCTGGGCAGCGACTACATCGGCCCTCTGTTCGAAGCGCGCGACGGCAGCGTGTGGGCGGGAGGAGACGGCTACGTCAGCCGCATCGAGGCGGGAAAGGTGACGACCTTCCGCACCGACACGTCGGGCGAGCGGCGATTCGTGTCGCTCCTCGGCGAGGACGCGCAGGGCCGGTTGCTGGTGGGCGCCGGCGACCGGCCGCTGACGCGCTTCGACTCCGGCCGCCTCGTGCCCTACGACGCCGCCACCGACCGCGGACAATATCGCTTCTCGCTGCTGCGCGACCGCAAGGGCGCGCTGTGGTTCGGCACCGTAGAAGGCCTGGGCCGGTTCGAGTCCGGCCGCTACACGCTCTACACCGAGAAGGACGGGCTGCCGGACGACACCGTGCACTCGGTGTACGAGGACGCCGACGGGACGCTGTGGATCGCCACCACGGCGGGGCTCTCCCGCTTCCGCGACGGGCGCTTCGTGAGCTTCGCCGGGCCGGGCGGCCTCGGCGGCGGGGTGGTCTCGCAGGTCCTCGAGGACGACACCGGGTCGCTGTGGATGAACGGCCGGCGCGGCATCGTGCGGGTCCGCAAGGAGGACCTCGAGGCGTTCGCGGAGGGACGAATCTCCCCCGTGCCGTTCACGGTGTACGGCGTGGAGGACGGGATGGAGAGCGCCGACTACAGCCCGTCCTACATCCAGCCGGCGGGTGCGAAGACGGCCGACGGCCGCTTGTGGTTCGCCACCACGAAGGGCGTGGCGGTCATCGATCCGCGCCGGCTGCAGGTCAATCGCCTGCCTCCGCCCGTCGTCATCGAGCGCGTGCTGAGCGACGACGACCCGGTTCCGCTCCAGCCGGGCGCGCGGGTCGGGCCGGGCCGGAAGAAGTTCGAGTTCCACTACACCGCGCTGAGCTTCGTCTCGCCCGAGAAGGTGCGCTTCCGGTACATCCTGGAGGGCCTCGATCCGTCCTGGACCGCGGCCCACGACCGCCGTACCGCCTACTACACGAACCTTCCGCCCGGCCGCTATCGCTTCCGCGTCGCCGCCGCGAACAACGACGGGGTGTGGAACGACGAGGGCGCTTCGTTCGAGTTCGAGCTGCAGCCGCGCTTCCATCAGACCCGTGCGTTCCAGGCCCTCGTGCTGGCCGCGCTGCTCCTGGCCGGATGGACCGTGCACCGGCTACGCGTGGCGCGGATGGAGGCCCGCTTCGCCACCGTGATCACCGAGCGCAACCGCATGGCCCGCGAGCTGCACGACAGCCTGGCCCAGGGGCTGGCCGGGATCGCCCTGCACGCGGGCGCCCTGCGGCAGGCCGAGCCGGAAATGACGGAGGGCGCGAGCCGGCACCTGAGCACGATCGAGCGGCTGGTGCAGAGCAGCCTGGCCGAGGCCCGGGGCTCCGTCTGGGACCTGCAGCCGGAGTCGCTGCGCGAAGGAGACCTGCCGGCCGCGCTCGCGTCGATGGCGCGCGACCTGACCGCCGACACCACGGTGAAGACCTCGCTGGAGGTGAAGGGAACGCCGCGCCGGCTCGGGCGGCAGGCCGAGCGCAACGTCTTCCGCATCGGGCAAGAGGCGGTGACCAACGCCCTCAAGCACTCGCAGAGCGAGCAGGTGGACATGCAGCTCTCGTTCGAGCCCGGCCGCGTCGAGCTGAGGGTGCGCGACCACGGCCGGGGGTTCGACCCGGCCGTGGCCCCCGCGGCGAGCGGCTTCGGCCTGACCAGCATGCGCGAGCGCGCGCAACAGATCGGCGGCCGCGTGGTCGTGAACAGCCGGCTGGGCGCGGGCACGGAAGTCGTTCTGGAAGCACCCCTTCGAGCAGACTCAAGCGGCGGATAGTCAGCCCTCCTCCCGCCGCGTTGAGGTCGCGCGCGATCGCTACCCGGCGGCCGACTGCCTGTGTTGCGGGTCACGCCTAAGGCGAACAACTGATTGCCGTGTACTGCACTCGCCAGATATCGTGCCTGTCGACGGAGGCGGTGCACTCCCCGAGTCCCTTGGGGCAACGCCCGCCGGGATGAACTCGAATGATCCCTCCCCCTACCGCGCTCAGCCGAGGTACGTCCGCCGGGACCGCTAGGCGCGCCTGCTTGGGGCGACGGTTTGCGCCCAGAAGCGAACCTGGACGTCGAACGAGGAGACAGGTTTATGACCAGGTCATGGAGTGAGTGCGCTCTCGGACTGATCGTGGTCTTCTTCGTGTTCGTGGCGGCGCTCGCCACGCCCACGTATGCCGGGAACGGGGCCCCCTCGGGACCCCATTACAACCTCAACATCATCGGGGTCTCGAAGGACAAGAGCGCGCCTCTGACGAACTCCGACCGCCACACGATCTTCGTCGCCCTCGGAACCAGGGAAGGTTCAGTGGAGAGCCGGATCTACCTGGGACAGGGCGATTTCCAGGTCTGCGACGGGAACGGCTTCGATGCCGCCTTCAATTGCGCCGGGACCCGGATCGCCGCTCAGGGAGCGGCCTTCCAGCTTCCATGCAACACGAACATCATCACGTCGTTCCCGTGCGCCAGCGGCGAGACCGCTTCTTACGAAGTCTGGGCGCGGGGTTTGGGAAAACCGGGAGGCCGGGCGACGATGACGACATGTGCGACAGACCCGACCACCGGCGAGACCGTGTGCTCGACGGAAAATGTGTTGCTCGTCCGCAGCACCAGCAAGTCGACCTTCAAGAATGTGACCGACGAGCTGACCTCCATCATGGTCGACATCAACGGTGACGGGATCCTCGAGCGCGTCGCGCTGTTTTCGGGCGGTCTCCAGGATTTCTTCTGGCAGTTCGACAACCAGCAACTGAAGCTGGCCCAGCTTCGGTTCTATCTCCTCACTCCGTAGGACCGGGACCCCGACTGTCGGGCATGAAGGGCCGGCGGCCCCGCCGGTCCTTCTGCCCACCGAGGAGCAGAGCATGCGGTTCGGGAGGCGGGCTGGACTGGCGGCACTGGCGGCCGGCGGGATCGTTGGTCTGGTCGGGCGACCGGTATCCGGCCAATCGGCGCCGCCCGGCGGCCCGGGCCGGAGCCATGACTTCGGCACGGTCATCCAGGGAGAAAAGATCGTCCATGCCTTTGCCGTGCGGAACGACGGACCGGCTCCCCTGACCATCGCGCGCGTCGATCTGTCGGCCGCCGGGATGGCGGCCAGATTCGTGCCCGTGATTCCACCCGGCCAAGAGGGCCAGGTCAAGATCGAGTGGGACACGGCCCGGATCGTGGGCGACGTGGAAGTCGAAGGCATCGTCCACTTCGCCGAGCGGCCCCGAGGCCCGATCACGCTTCTCTTGAAGGCAATGGTCAGGCCCTCCATCGAGATCCTTCCCTACCCCGCCGTCTTCGTCAGCGTGTTCGCGGGCGAGAGTGCGGAGCGCCGCGTCAGGATCGTGAACCACGAAGCGCGACCGCTGGCGATCAGGCGCGTGGAGGGAGGCGGCCGGCAATTCGCCGCCGCACTGGACACGCTCGAGCCGGGGAAGCTCTATGAGCTCTGCATCCAGGTGCAGTCGGGTGTGCCTCCGGGACGGTACGAGGAAGCCATCTACCTCGACACCGATCACCCGACACGCTCTCGAATTCCGATTGCCGTCAACATCTTCGTAAAGGGGAACGTCTATGCGAATCCCGACGTGGTCGACTTTGGCACGGTGAACCTGGATGAGCTGGCGAGGGCACCATCGCTACTCGAACTTCTCACGCAGACGCTGCTGGTCAAGAAGCGAAAGGGAGAGTTCGAGATCAAGGCCCTCGCATCCGATCTCGCCTTCGTCCGGATGGCTCGCTCGCCGAGCGGCAGGAGCGGCACCTTCCAGATCGACGTCGGCCTCGACCGGGACCGTTTACGGCCAGGGCCGATCAGCGGTTCCATCCGCATCGTGACCAGCGATGAGGCGTTCCCGGAAATGCTCATCCCCGTGCGCGGAGAGATGCGGTGACAGTGGAGGCGCCGACTACCGAAGCGCAGAGAGCGCGGAGGCCCGCAGAGATCTGACGCCCAGAGCCGGGACGCTCCATGTTTCCGGCTCTATCTCACCTCTCTGCGAGCCTCTGCGTCCTCTGCGTTGAAAGGCAACACTCCCCCGCTACCTAGTCAGAACTCCAACTTGACGGCCAGTTGGATCATCCGGTTCGCGAACGACGTGGCCGTCGAGCCGAAGTTCGTGGAGTTGCGCGTGTGCGTGATCTTGCCGAACGCCGGGTCGCTCATGCTCAGCACAGGCAGCGCGAAATGCGGCGTGTTCGTCAGGTTGAAGACCTCGACCCGGAGCTGCAGCCGCACATCGTTCTTCACCGGCACGAACTTGACGAAGCCCATGTCCAAATTGACGTAGGCGGGCCCGCGGATGATGTTGCGGCCGGCATCGCCCGCCAGCAGCGTCTTGCCGTCCGCCGCATAGTTGGCCACGAACGCGCTCGTGTCGAACCAGTGGTCGACGCTCCGCTCCGACGAGGGCGGGTTCGGGTCGTGGAGGAGGTTCGGCCGCGCGTTCCCCCCGGGGATGGGGCTGCCCACGGTGACCGTGCCGGGCATGCCCGAGCGCGCCACGAAGAGGCCGCTGACCTGCCAGTTGCCGAAGAGCGCCTTCATCGCGCCCCCGCCGGAGCCGTGCCTCCCGTAGGGCAGGTCGTAGACGTAGCTCAGCGAGAAGCGGTGCGGCACGTCCCAGTCCGATGGGCCGCGGTTCTTCTTCACGTCGAAGATGTTCTGGACGCCGCCGGTGACGCTCGAGTCGAACATGGCCGAGCTGACCGTGTCGATCGACTTCGACCAGGTGTAGGAGGCGAGCAGGAAGAGGCCCTGGCTGAAGCGCTTCTCGAGCTTGAACTGGCCGGAGTGGTACGTCGAGTCGCCGATGGCGCGGACGTCCTGCACCTGCCCGATGCCCGGGAACGGCGCCGGCGTGCCGTCCGGCCGGGGCTGGTTGACGTTGACCAAGAAGGGAAGCCGATGGCCCTGCGACCCGACGTAGGCGGCCTCGAAGAGCACTCCGCCCGGGAGTTCTCGCTGTACCGCGACCGAGTACTGCATCGAGTAGCCGGTCTTGAGGTCATTGTCCACCGTCTTGACGTCGTAGCCGGTCGGATAGGGACCCGGCTCCGGGAGGGAGGGCGGAGCCGGGTCGGAGAACTTCCATTGGTCGAAGAAGCTGGCCTGACGATAGAAGGGGGGATTGTGTCGCACGTCGTCTCTCTTGGCGGTGTCCGGTGAGTAGAAGATGCCGAAGCCGGAGCGGAGGGTCGTCTTCCGGTTGAACTGATAGGCCAAGCCCACTCGAGGGGCGAAGTCCTTCTTGTCCGGGTTCACGATGTAGCGCGACACGCCATCCTGCCCGGCGATCACGATCCGCCCCCGGTCCACGTCGAACATCGACAGCTCGTTCGTAGGGCTGAAGAAGGGCGTGCCGTAGTCGTAGCGCACGCCGAGGTTCAACGTCAGCTTCTTGCCCACCTTCCAGTCGTCCTGCACGAACGCCGCGTACTGGCGATCCTCCAGGACCGGGCTGCCGAAACGGCGGCCCAGCCACCCGCAGCAGGGGTAGCCCAGCAGCAGCGAGGCGAACTGGTCGCCCTGCCACCAGGAGAACTGATAGGAGGTCGAATAGTTGCCCGGGTAGAACGCGCCCGCCGGGAACACAGCGAAATAGTCGTCCTCCCGGCGGCGGCGGTACTCCGCGCCGAACTTGAGCGCGTGCGCGCCGGCGTTGTAGGTGAGGGTGTCGTTGAACTGCCAGAACGTGTTCTTGAAGTAGAGCGGCTTCCAGTCGTCGCCGCCGATGCTGGTGTAGCCGGCCAAGTAGACGATGGGGAGGCCCGAGGAGAGGATGTCCCGGTTCACGCCGCGCAGGCCGTTGGCCTCGGCCAGGTTCCGGCCGTGCGCGTTCGACTCCACGTCCAGCTCGTAGCGGTGGAAGCCGATGCGGGCCTCGTTGACCAGCCGCGACCCGAACAGGTGCACGTGCGAGAGCACCGCGTTGTAGTTGCGGTCGACGTGCGTGCCGCCCTGGATGATGCCACGGCTGTCGTCGTTGACGCCGAGGGCCAGGCCCGGCAGAGGCCCGTCCGACCGCGACATCGCGTCGCTCGTGAACAGGTGGCTGTGGTTCATCCGGAAGCGGAGGAAGACGTGGTCGGAAGTGGAGAGCACGTGGTCGACCCGGAACCCGCCCTCGTGCCCTTCGATGCGGTGGTTCTGGCGGACGAAGTAGTTGCCGAGGGGGTAGTCCGCCGGGAGGTTGGGCAGGTCGACCATGTTCAGCAGCGTCCACCCGAACTTGTCCCAGCGGTCGGGAGGAATGATGTTGTTCGGGAACGGCTCGTTGCCGCCCGTGGCCGGATCGTAGATCACGGTGCCGGGAAGCAGCGAAGAGAAGTCGCCGTGACGGAATGCCGCCGGGGGCACGTTCGCGAACGCCTCCGTCACCTTGCGGACGGTCTCCCCCTGGTAATCGAAGAAGAAGAACGTCTTGTCCTTGCGCAGCGGACCGCCGAGCGTGAACCCGAACTGGTTCTGCTTGAGGGGCGCCTTCTCGGGGTCGACGGGGTTGGTGAAGTAGTTCTTGGCGTTGAGGGCGTCGTTGCGGTGGAACTCGAACGCGCTCCCGTGCAGCGCGTTGGTGCCGCTCTTGGTCTGGATCGAGATCACGCCGCCGGCGGTGTGGCCATACTCGGCCGAGAAGACCGACGTCAGCACCTTGAACTCGCTGATCGCGTCGACGTTGGGGCGCAGGTCCACGTCCGACTCCCGGACCGAGGACATCTGCACGCCGTCGAGCGTGACCGAGTTCGACTCCGGCCGAGCGCCGTTGACGGAGAAGGTGACGTTGGTCGTCGCCCCGCCCTGATCGTTCGACGTGTCCTGGACGCCGTTGCTCAGCAAGAGGAGCGAGAAGAAGTCGCGTCCGTTGAGGGGCAGGGCCCGGATCTCCTTCTCCTGGACGATCTGGTTAACGTCGGGCTGGTCGGTCTGGAGCAGCGTGGCCGCGCCCGTGACCTCCACCGTCTCCTCCCGCCGGCCGAGGTCGAGCACGATGTCGGTGCGCAGCTTCTGGTCGACGATCAGCGTCACCGGGCCCACGACCTTGGTCTTGAACCCCTCGTGCTCCACCTTCACGTCGTACCGGCCCAGCGGCATGCTCGGGAAGCTGAAGGCGCCGGCGGCGTCGGTCTGGCCGGACCGGCTGAACCCCGTGTCGCGCTGCGTCGCCGTCACCTTGGCCCCGGCGACCACGCCTCCTGCGGGATCGCTCACCGTGCCCAGGATGGATCCCGTCGTGAGCTGGGCCTCGAGGGCCGAGGCCGCGAGAAGGGCCACCACTGCCAGCGTCCAGAACCGACTGAGGCGTGCCGTCATCGTCTCCTCCTGTGGCGTTGCCGAGAAGGTACGGGCCGGTCCGTCCCCCGTCACCTGCCGAATGGCAGGTCTGTCCGACGAGAGCCCGCGCGACCCTATGGGCCCATGAAAGCCGTCGTGATCCGGGCGCCGCAGAGCGCCTCCTTCCGCGAGGAGGCCACCCCCCGGGCAGGCGACGGCGAGGTCCTGGTGAGGGTGGCCACGGCCGGCGTGTGCATGAGCGACGTCGAGGTGATGAAGGGGACGCGGCCGCCGGCGTACGTGAAGTACCCTGTGATCCCCGGGCACGAGTGGTGCGGGACGGTCGTGCACGTCGGTTACGGCGTGAAGCGGGTGGCCGCGGGCGACCGCGTGGTCGTGGAGGGACACAACTTCTGCCGGGCGTGCGCCTGGTGCAGCCGGGGGGAGACGAACCTGTGCGCCGCCTACAACGAGCTCGGCTTCACGCTGCCGGGCGGCTTCGCGGAGTACGTGGCGGTGCGGGCCGACCTCGCCCACCCCTTCACGAAGGCGCTGCCCTTCGAGGCGGCCGCGCTCGTCGAGCCGTTCGCCTGCGTCGTCCACGGGGCCCAGCGGGCCCGCGTCCAGCGCGAGGCTACGGTGGCGGTCGTGGGGCCGGGCACGATCGGCCTCCTGGCCGTCGGCTGGGCGGCGCTCTCCCGGCCGGCCCGCCTGGTGGCGATCGGCCTCGACCGCAGCAACGAGGCGACGGCCCGTAAGATGGGCGCCACCGACTTCCTGACCGTTTGGGACGACCCGGCGGCGGCGGTTCGCGGGATGACGGGCGGCGCCGGGGCCGACGTGGTCCTCGAGGCGGCGGGCAGCGACACCGCGGTCAGCCTCGCCCTGGATCTCGCCCGGCGCGGAGGGACGGTGATCCTCTCCGGCATCGCCGGCGGCGGCCGTCGCGTGACGTTGGAGTCGGACCTCTTCGCGCTCAAGAACCTGCGCGTCGACGGCGTCTTCGCCTACACGACGGCCAGCTTCGAGCAGGCCCTGCGCATCATCGAGTCGGGCCGTCTGGACGTGAGGCCGCTCGTCACGCACACGCTCCGCCTGGACGAGTTCGCCAAGGCCTTCGACCTTCTCAGCAATCGGCCGGAGCCGGTGGTCAAAGTTATACTGAGGCCGTGAGCACGAGCCCGCGCACCTATCTCAACTACATCGGTGGCGAGTGGCTGGCCGCAGCGGACGGCGCCACCACCCGCGACGTCAACCCGGCCCGCATCGACGACGTCCTGACCGCGTTCCCGTCCGCGGGACCGCAGGACGCCGGCCGCGCGGCCGCCGCCGCCGCCCGGGCCTTCCCCGCCTGGGCGCGCACGCCCATGCCTCGCCGCGGCGAAATCCTGATGAAGGCGGCCCAGCTCCTCGAGGACCGCCTCGGCGAGGTGGCCGAGGCGCTGACGCGCGAGGAGGGCAAGACGCTGGCGGAGAGCAAGGGCGAGACGGCCCGCGGCGTGAGCCTGCTGCGCTACTTCGCGGGCGAGGCGATGCAGCCCGCGGGCGAGGTCTACCCTTCCGCGTCCGCGTCCACGTTCCTGTTCGCGGAGCGCGTGCCCCTCGGCCCCGTCGCGCTCGTCACGCCGTGGAATTTTCCCATTGCGATCCCGGCGTGGAAGGTCGCGCCGGCGCTGGTCTACGGCAACACCGTCGTGCTGAAGCCGGCGGAGCTGACGCCCGTCACCGCCTGGCACCTGGTCGACGTCCTCGAGAAGGCCGGTCTTCCTCCCGGCGTGCTCAACCTCGTGGTCGGCCGCGGCTCCCAGGTCGGGCAGGCCCTGGTCGCGGACCCGCGCATCAAGGCCATCAGCTTCACCGGGTCCAACGACGTGGGCACCCGCCTCGCCGTCCAGGCCGCGCAGCGCGGCGCGAAGTTCCAGCTCGAGATGGGCGGCAAGAACCCGGTCGTGGTCCTCAAGGACGCGGACGTCGAGAAGGCCACCGAGCTGACGATCGCCGGGGCGATGCTCTCCACGGGGCAGAAGTGCACGGCCACGAGCCGCGTCATCGTGGAGAAGGACGTCCTCGACCGCTTCCGCGACGCGCTCACCGCGCGGGCGGCCGCGCTCAAGGTGGGCGACGGCATGAAGGCCGAGACGTACATGGGCCCGCTCGTCAGCGCCGACGCCGAGAAGACGGTGCTCGGCTACATCGAGGCGGGCAAGGCCGAGGGGGCGCGGCTCGTCACCGGCGGCACCAAGCTGCGGGGCGCGGAGTACGACCGCGGCTACTTCGTGGCCCCCACGGTCTTCGACCGGGTGGGCCCCGACATGCGCATCGCCCAGGAGGAGATCTTCGGGCCCGTCGTCGGGATCATCGAGGCGAAGGACTTCGACGACGCGGTGCGCCTCGCCAACCACACGCGGTTCGGCCTCAGCGCGTCCATCGTCACCCGCGACCTCGGCCTGGCCCTGCGCTTCGTGAAGGAGATCGAGGCCGGCCTCGTCCACGTCAACTCGCAGACCGCGGGCGCCGAGCCCCAGGTCCCCTTCGGCGGCTTCAAGGGTAGCAGCAGCGGATCCCGCGAGCAGGGCAAGGTCGCGCGCGAGTTCTTCACCCAGATCAAGACGGTCTACATCGATCCGCCGTAGGCGGCGCCGGCGCCGCTCAGCGCGCGCCGGTCAGGGCGTGCACTGCGATGGAACGACGAACGATTCCGTCACCTGGATGGTTCCGTCGCTGACGATCACGCCCTGCGCACCCACGCCCACGCCGTAGTGCGCGAAGGCGTCCCACACGAGGCACTCGTGCGACGGGTGGTTGTTGGCCACCGACTGCAGGATGCCGTCGCGCATGTTCTCGAACGCGGGGAAGGACGGGGTGAAGTTCATGCCGTCCACGATGTCGTCGAGCAGCAGGTCCTTCGAGATACCCGCGCCCTGGAAATTCTGGAACAGGCGCCAGCCGATGGCCCCGTACACCTCGCCGTCATCGTGGACCTCGTGGCCGGGAGCGATGTCCCCGTAGGTGTTCGGGTAATCGGTGTAGGGCGCCCGGCGGATCCCCCGCGCGTCGTCGATCGAGTACTCGCCGACGACGTCGTTCTCGGTGAGGATGATCGCGAGCACGTCGCTCATGCCCTCGCCGATGGCTCCCGACATCTTCCCGCTCATGCCGCCGATCATGCGCCACGTGAGGCCGTGGCCGTACTCGTGGTAGACGATGTCGGCGTCGACGTCGCCGTCGCGCTGCAGCGGCGGCGGGTCGGTGAGCCGCGCGGTGGCGTTGGCGGGCAGGCTGGCCTTCAGCGCGTTGCCGTCGTCCTGGCTGATGTGGATCGACGGGATCGTGATGGTGGCGTCGGTGCCGCCCATGGTGGCCGGGGGTCCGCTCGCATTGTTGGCCACCACTGCCGCGACCGCCCCTGCGATCTGCGCGTTCTTGACCTTGACCGTGAAGTTGCAGGTTCCGCGGTCGATGAGCGCGATCTTGCCGGTGAGGCTGTTGGTGATGGGCTCGCACGCGTCGGTGGGCGTGCCGGTTCCGTCGTCCACGAGCACGACGTCGCCCGTCACGCCGGCCGCGGTGAGCGGCGGGCCGAACAGCGCGGGCGCCCCGAGATAGGTCGCCGGCGACGGCGTGTTGACGTGGAGCTGGAACGCGCCCTTCGCGCTCCAGAGATACATCTGCATGCGCGGCTTGCGCCCGTCCGGAGGCGTGGCGAAGTTCGCGTTGTCGGTGCCCGAGCCGTCCTGCGCCTCGGCCCGCACCGGGTCGCGGGCCTTGCCTCCCTTGAAGAAGTTCCTCTGCTGGAAGTTGCCGGCCACCTCGTCGAAGCCGTGCCGATACAGCGTGTCGTGCAGCACGTTGTTCAAGTAGAAGAGGTTCTGGACGGCGACGGCCTTGTTTGCGGCCGTCGCCGGCTGCGCGCCCAGGTCGGCCGCGGTCAGGAAGTTGCCGTCGGTGACGGGGGTGCCGCCGGGATCCGGGCGGTTGTTGTGGTCCGTGTCGAGATAGGCGTGCGCGTTGTAGCCGCTGATGTTGACGTCGGTCTGGGTCCGGAAGAAAGTCGGGGGGAGCAGCCATCCCTTCGGCGACTCGGCGTTGCCCGCGCCGGGCCCCGCGACCACGGCCTGCGCCGACACCGCGGGGCTCACCGCGAAAACGTTGTAGCTGTCGCTGCTCGTACGGGACTCGACACCGAGCACGCGGGCGTCCCCACCGACGAGCGAGTCGAGGAGCACGTTGCCCCGCTCGGTCCAGGTCTCGACCGTGAAGCCGGTCTTCAGCGCGCCGTCCTTCATCAAGATGGCGACCCGCTCCACGCGGGGCGACTCGTGGAAGAACGTGCCCCGGTCGAACAGGACCGCGTTGTCCTCCCGGCCGATCGCCGCCGGCTCGCCCTTCACCTCCGGGAGGAAGACGGCGAGCACGGACCGCAGGGCGCGGGCCTCGTCGACCGCCGCCGCCGCGGCGCCGCGCGCGGGTACGCCGGCGAGGTTCTCGATGAGGTGCACGAGCCGGCCCTGATCGTCGAGGGCGGCTTTCACATAGGCGCCCGCCACGCGCAGCCCGCCCACGCGCTGCTCCATCCGCAAGTAGGTGAGGCCGGTCGTCGCCGAGCGGCCCTGGCTCACCTCGCGCAACGAGGCCACGGTCGCGAGGCTCGCGCGCCGCTCGCGCAGGTACCACCTCACCACGGAAACGGCCGTTCCGCGCGATGGCGCCGTGAGCGGGTGCTCCCGGCTCGCCGCGTGAATACGGGCCCGGGCGGCGTCGAACGACACCGCCTCGTCCTGGGCCGCGGCGGCCATGGCCGGGAAGGCCAGAATGGCGATAACGAAGGCGATCAGCTTCCGCATGCTCGTGAATCTCCTCGCGGGTGAGGTCCGAGGAGGGAGGTCGTGGGAGGTTACTCGTGCCGGTGCCGATGAGTCAAACGCCCTCGCGCGATTTCATGGACCGTAACTCCCTGCTGGCCGTGCTGGCCCTGACGTTCACCGCCGCGGTGGCCTTCCTGGGCCCGCGCGCGCAAGCGCAGGTCCCCGGTCCCAGCGTGGTCGACCCGAATCTGGCCGTTCGTACGGTCGTGAGCGGCCTCGTCACGCCCACCACCATGGCGTTCCTGGGGCCGGACGACATGCTGGTCCTGGAGAAGCAAACCGGCAAGGTCCAGCGGGTCACCCACGGCACGGTGCAGACGGTGCTGGACCTGGCCGTCAACAACGCTTCGGAGCGCGGGATGCTCGGCATCGCGCTCGACCCGCACTTCGCCGACAACCATGGGGTCTATCTCTACTGGACGTGTCGCAGCACGCATCCGGCCGACCCCTTCATGCCGGACGAGCGGGAGTGCCCGGACACCCCGCAGACGGGGGCCGACACGGGCGACATCCTGGCCGTCCCGCTGCTCGGCAACCGGATCGACCGCTTCGTGTGGGACGGGTCCACCCTCACGTTTGACCGCAACCTGATCAAGCTGCATGCCTTCCAGAACGACGTGTCCAACGGAGTCCCCCGCGGCAACCACAACGGCGGCGTCCTCCGCTTCGGTCCCGATGGCAAGCTCTACCTGATCTTCGGCGACAACGGCCGGCGCGGCCAGATGCAGAACCTCGTCAACGGGCCCTTCGGCCCCGGCCAGCCCGACGACCAGTTGGGCGGCCCCGCGCCCGACGACGCGCACTTCACCGGCGTCATCCTCCGCCTCAACACCGACGGCAGCGCCCCCGCTGACAACCCGTTCTTCGAGGCCGGGGCGCAGATGGGCGGTGAGGTGGGTGCCAACGTCCAGAAGATCTTCGCCTACGGGGTCCGGAACAGCTTCGGCCTGGCCTTCGACCCCGTCTCCGGCCAGCTCTGGGACGAGCAGAACGGCGACGACTCCTTCGACGAGCTGAATCGGGTGGAGCCCGCGTCCAACCTGGGCTGGATCCAGGTCATGGGCCCCGCCAGCCGGGTCGCCCAGTTCAAGGCCATCGAGACCAGCCCGCCCCCGCTCTTCGGCCTGCAGCAGAACCGCTGGCCGCCCACCAACATCGCGGACACGCCGGCGGAAGCGCTCTCGCGGTTGTTCGTCCTCCCTGGCTCGCACTACAGCGATCCCGAGTTCAGTTGGAAGTTCGCGGTGGCCCCGGCCGCGATCGGGTTCCTGTCCAGCTCCGCCCTCGGGCCCCAATACCGAAACGACCTGTTCGTAGGGGCCTCCCGCACGACCCTGGCGGGGGGGTATCTCTTCCACTTCAACCTGACCGGAAACCGCCGCAAGATCGGCGTCGACGACCCGCGGCTGGAGGACCGCGTGGCCGACAACAACGCGAAGTTCGACATCACGGAGAGCGAGAGCCTGCTCTTCGGCAGCAACTTCGGCATCGGCACCGACATCCAGACCGGGCCCAACGGCAACCTGTTCGTGGTGTCGCTCAGCGACGGCGCCGTCTACGAGATCTTCCGGCCCCGCTGACCGGAGGGCCGCCGGAATCATTGATGGGGGGGGAGGGGTCGAGGCACCTCCCTCCCTGCGGCTCGTGGGGCCGGCTGAGCCCTACTCCTCCCCCTTCTCCCACCTCTTCCACTGCTCGAGATACGCGTCCACGTTGTCCTTCGTCACGACGTCGACGCCCGAGTCGATCTTCTTCTCGGCCGGCATGCGGCCTTCCTTGATGCCCGCGAGGAGCTTCACGGGCTCGCTCCCCCATCCGAAGTACTTCTGGCCGATGAGCACTTGCACCTTCCCCGTCTTGAGCAGGTCGGGGGCGGGCGGGACCGTGTCGAAGCAGACGAACTTCGTCTTGGCGGGATCGATGGGGTCGAGGGCGTTGCGCACGAACACCGGCCAGCCGCCGACCGAGATCCAGACCGCGAGATCCGGGTACCGACTCATGCCGCTCGCGATCATCTCCGCCGACCGCGTCGGGTCCTCCTTGATGTCGTAGGTCTCGACGACCTTCATGTCGGGGTGCTTCTTCAGGCTGTCCTTCACGCCGTCGAGCCGCCGGGCGAGGTTCTCGGCGCCGAGGCTGGTCATGAGCGCGACCTTCCCCTTGCCGCCGATGAGCTTGGCCGCCTCCTCGCCCATGATCTGGCCGGACTTGAAGTCGTCCACGCCCCAGAACGCGATGCGCTTCGAGCGCGGCGCATCGGAGTCCCACGTGACGACGGGGATGCCCGCGTCGATCGCCTTGTTGATGGGATCGTTGAGCAGGTCCGCGCTGGTGCACGAGATCGCGATGCCGTCGACGCCCTGGGTGATGAACGACTCCAGGATCTCCTTCTGCTTCAGGGGATCGGCGTCCTCGGGCGCGCGCCAGATCACGTCCACGTTGCCGAGCTGTTTGGCCGCCCGCTCCGCGCCCGTGCGCGCATAGAAGAAGACGGGCAGGTTGAGCGCCTTCGGCATGACCGCGAAGCGGTATTTCTTCCCCGCCGGGCTCGCCGCGGCGCCGGCCGGGCTGGCCCCGGGCGCCCCGCCCTCTTCTTTCTTTCCGCACGCGGCCGTCGAGAAGGCCAGCGCCACCGCCACCACGACAAGACGCGCCGCCCATCGGTGCATGCTCATGCTCCTTTCCGCGCGATGAACTGGTCGACGACGACGATCACCACCACCACCACCCCCACGATCAGCCGGTCGTAGAAGGTCGCGCCCGGGATCTGGGGAAGCGCGTTGCGCAGCACGCCGAAGATCAGCGTGCCGAGCACCGCCCCCACCACCGACCCGCGCCCGCCCGTGAGGCTGGCCCCGCCCACGACGGACGACGCGATGATGTCCAGCTCGTAGCCGGTGGCCAGGTCGGCCCGGCCCTGTCCCTGGATCGCGACCAGGATCACGCCGGACAGGGACGCCAGCACTGCCGCGACAATGTACACCGAAGCCTTGACCCTTCCGACGCGAATCCCCGAAAAGAGCGCCGCCGTCTCGTTGCCGCCGATCGCGAAGATGGCCCGGCCCCACTGGAACCGCTGCATCAGGTACTGGAAGACCGCCGCCAGCGCCACCAGTACGATCGGCGCCAGCCAGTCGGCGGGCAGGCCGAAGGGCTTCCAGCCCGCGGGCAGCCGGCTCGACAGGTCGAAGAAGCGGCCCTCGGTGATGATGAACGCGATGCCGCGAGCGATGCCCATGATACCCAGCGTGGCGATGAACGGCGGCAGCTTCACCGCCACCACCAGCAGCGCACTCACGATCCCGCAGGTGAGCCCGGTCAGGATCCCCGCGGTGACGCCGGCCGAGAGCGGATGCCCCTGCACGACGAAGACATGCCCGGTGACGACGCCCGCCAGCGCCATCACCGCCCCCGGCGAGAGGTCCACGCCCCCCGAGATGATGACCATGGCCGCCCCGATCGCGGCGATGCCGTAGAGCGCGGAGTATTTCAGGATCAGGACGAGGTTGCTGAGGTTGAAGAAGGGATGGCTGCGTCCGCCCTCCGGCCAGAGGTACCAGGTGAAGAAGGCGACCTCCAGCGCGAGCACGAACAGCGTGCTCAGCTCGCGGGTCTTCCAGATCGTCTTGAGGCGTGCGTGCATGCGGTCAGTGCCTCACCGCGGTGGCCAGGCGCATCACCGATTCCTCGTCCGCTCCCGCGCCGGCCAGCTCGCCCTGCACGCGCCCTTCACGCAGCACGACGATCCGGTCGGCGAGCGAGAGTATCTCGGGAAGCTCGCTCGACACCACCAGGCAGCCCATGCCCTGGTCGGCCTGCCGGCGGATGAGATCGTGGATCTCCCACTTCGCGCCCACGTCCACGCCCTTGGTCGGCTCGTCGAGCAGCAGGAGGCGGGGCGACGCCTGCAGCCACTTCGCCATCACCACCTTCTGCTGGTTGCCGCCGCTGAGGCTGTCGGGAGGCGCCTCCACGCCCGCGGTCTTGATGCGCCAGTGCTCGACGAGCCGCTGCGCGTCGGCGCGCTCGCGGCGGTCGTCGATGCGCCAGGCGTCGGACGCGTTCTCGGCCGGAAGCAGGAGGTTGTGGCGCACGGTGAGGTTGAAGAAGAGCCCCTGCCGGTGGCGCTCCTCGGGCACGAGGGCCAGCCCGGCGCGGATCGCCTCCACCGGCGACGCGAACCGGGCCGGGCCGCCGCTGAACGAGAGCGTCCCGGCGTCGGGGCGGTAGAGGCCGAACAGCGTCTCCAGCAGCTCGGAGCGGCCGGAGCCCACGAGGCCGAAGAGGCCCACGATCTCGCCCGCCCGCACGCGCAGGCTCACGTCCGCGAACCACGGCCGCCGCGTGAGGCGCTCGACCACGAGGACGTCGGGCGCGTCCGCCGGCACCGTGCGCGGCACCCGGGCGGCGGGGTCGATGTCGCGCCCCACCATCGACCGGACGATCTCCCGCGGCGTCGTCCGGCCGGCCTCGAACGTGCCGACGTGCTCGCCGTCGCGCAGGACCGTGATGCGCTGGCAGAGCCGGAACACCTCGTCGAGCTTGTGGGAGACGTAGATCAGCGTGACGCCGCGCTGGCGGAGCTTGTCGAGGATCGCGAACAGATGGGCGGTCTCGGCCTCGGTGAGGCACGTCGTGGGCTCGTCGAGGATCAGGATCCGACACTCGAAGGCCAGCGCCCGCGCGATCTGGACGAGCTGTTGGTGGGCGGTGCTGAGGGTGGCGACCTCGGCGTCGGGAGAGACGGCCAGGTGCAGCTCCTCGAGCAGCCGCACCGTGCGCTCGCGCATGTCGGGCTCGCGCAGGCGCCCGCCGCCGGCGGTGATCTCGCGCCCGGCGAAGATGTTGCCGCTGACGGTGAGGTTCGGGAACAGCAGCATCTCCTGGTAGACCATGCCGATTCCCTGGTCGAGGGCGGCGCGCGGGCTGTGCAGGTCGAGCTTGCGCCCGCCCCACACGAGCTGGCCGCCGTCGGGGCGGACGATGCCGGCGAGCACGCGCATGAGCGTGGACTTGCCGGCGCCGTTCTCGCCGACGAGCGCGTGCGCCTCGCCTTCCTCCACGGGGAACGTCACGCCCTTGAGCGCGCGGACGGCGCCGAAGGACTTCGTGACGCCCTGGAAGGAGAGCTCGGACATGGGTGTGGTCGCGTGATTGTACCCGACGGCCCCCGGTGCCAAGATTCCTACTTCCATGTCTACCCTACTGTTCTTCTTCTTCATGGCCGGCCTGACGCCCGCCATGCTCCCGGCAACCGCCGCCGACCCGATCCTCACGACCTACGCGGCCCCCCTCCATCGCTCCGAGTACCTGCTCGACGAGGGCTACCACCTGCGCTTCTACTCGCCGCGCCAGCCGCTGGCCTTCACCACCGACACCGCGGGCGATTGGGGCCTGAGCTTCCGCATCGGAGACCGTGAGGTGAGCGCGGTCGCCGACTACGCGGCTCCTCCGCGCATCGAGGGGTCGCTCTCGAGCCTGGCCCGCCTCTCCTTCCAGCCGGCGGCGGGTCTCGACGCGAAGGCCATCTTCGCGGTGTGGTCGTCGCGGGCGGCCGTGCTCGATCTGACGCTCACGAACACGTCCCCGCAACCCGTCCAGGGCACGGTCGTGCTCTGGTATTCGAGGCCGGAGGGCACCGGCGGGGCGTTCAGGCCCACGAAGCGCGGCGTCACCTTCACGCACACCGAGCCGCCCGCGAACCTCTCCGAGACGCCACCCGCCGGCTTCACGGGCCGCTTCCGCGACCTCCTCGCCGCCGACCGCGACCCCGATGGCGTGGTGGAGGCCACCGACACCGAGGCCCGACTCCGCTTCGCGATCGACCTTGCCCCGGGGGCGGCGCGGCGCTTCCGCTTCGTACGGGCGGTGGGGCTGGAGGAAGCCTCGGCCGACTCGCTGGAGTCGACGGCGCATCTGGCGCTGCACCAGAGCGAGGAGGACCTCGTCGAGGACGCGTCCAAGCCGTACCGCTCGGCCTACGATCCCGGCCTCACGGACCCGGCGCGCCGGCTCCTCTACTGGAGCGCCCTCAACCTCGCCCGCCAGTGCATGCTCCCCGGCGAGGGCAAGGTCCGGTACAACTACTACGTCTTCTCCCGCGAGCCGACGTGGGGCTGGGGCCACGACGGCCAGGTCTTCCACGAGAGCCTCTCGATGCTGGCCTACGCGCTGTTCGACGCGCGCAGCGCGATGGACTCGCAGCGCATCTTCATGGAGGCCCAGGACGGGGACGGCTACATCCCCTACCGGATCGGCCCCTACGCGGTGCGCACGTTCCCCGTGAAGGGTGAGCGCACCACCTCGGCGCCGTTCCTGTCGTGGACCAACTGGGAGGTGTACCGGACGGCCCGCGACCTGCGGCGGAGGGACGCGGGCAACGTCGAGCGCGAGGAGGCGCGGCGCTTCCTGCGCCAGGCCCTGGGCGCGGGCGAGAGCTTCATGCGCTTCTGGGCGGACCACCGTGACACGGACCACGACGGGCTCTTCGAGTGGGGCGGCAACGCCGTGCTCGAATCGGTGCGCGATTCGCAGGTGCCGATCTGGGACCTGCTCGGCAAGGACGATCCCACGGCCCCGTCGCTCGTCGAGGCGGTCGACCTCAACAGCATGCTCGTGCGCGAGATGCGCGCTCTCGGCGACATCGCCGAGGAGCTCAGGGAGACGCAGTCCGCCGCGCGCTGGCGTCAGCGCGCCGACGCGCTCGCCGCGAAGATCAACGAGACGATG
>Ga0066698_10000226_pt1 | contig 19470 bp, 13 predicted proteins | sample GraSoiAngelo_147_FD_66457 | JGI IMG/M metagenome (GOLD analysis project Ga0066698, IMG submission 66457) | Grasslands soil microbial communities from the Angelo Coastal Reserve, California, USA - 14_1009_05_40cm | ecosystem: Environmental > Terrestrial > Soil > Grasslands | place: USA... | reverse complement strand
GCGACGAGGTTGGCGCAGACTCCGGAGATGGGCCGGACGTCGGCGAAGTCGACGTTGAAGAGTTGTTTTGCTAGGTCGATGCAGACTTGTTCGACTTGGTCGATGTATCTGCAGCCTGCGTAGACTCGTTCTCCTGTCCAGCCTTCTGCGTACCGGTTTCCGAAGTCGGAGAGTACTGCTTCTCGGACGGCTGGGCTGGGGATGTTCTCGCTGGCGATTAGTGGGAGGGAGTTGGCGAACCATTGGTGGTGTTGTTCGAGTAGCTGGAAGACCTGGTTGTAGGACTGTCTCGGCTCCAATGATGGCTCGGTGGCTCTACGACTCTGGCTGTTGTATAACACTTGGCCAACAGTTTCGATGGCGCTTGTTGAGGTGGGGTCTTCGCCGAATATTCGGTCTGGTTCTTTCAGTGGTTGTTTAGAGGTGTATGTGTACTCCTAGTGAGTCTCGGAGTTTTCTCAGTATCGGCTCGAGTGGGCCGGTCTCTAGGCTGAGTGCTATGATCTGGTTGTTGTGTGGTATGAAGATGAGGTCGACCTTCTCGTACTGTACGGATATGTGGCTGAGGGGTCCGCACTGGTTTTCGAGCTGTGAGAGCGTGTCGAGTATGAGTGGTGGGACGCTTCCCATGAACTTCCGGTCATAGTCTTCCGGGGTGAAGCTTGCGACGTGGGTGCGCATCCTCGACTCGACGAGCCGGTGGTTACGGTCGAGGACTGCCACGTAGCGGACTCTCTGGTCTAAGGCGAAGAGGTCGTCGATGAGCCGGGCAAAGGGTCTGCTCAAGACTCTGCCTTCACGGCTTTCTTGGTATCTAAAGGAATGCCTAGGAGTTCTGTACTCTTCCCAGAAGGCACATTTGTGTCGCGGGAATTTTTTATTTTCTAAATCCTGGAAGGGGTCCTTCCGCCGTCTGAAACGGTTCTGGGCGAGATATCGAGTTTTCGCGCAGAACGGGCTGATCATCGTTTTCCAGTAAGTGCTGGTGAGGGCCCTTCAAGCGTGAATAAGGTGTTCAGCGGGACCCCCCTCCCGGATGGCTGATCCAGGCTTGTTCTGAACTATTTCTTGGGGCGACTCTCGTTCCCAAAGAGCAGGTTTGTGTCGCGGGGAGTAACGCTTTTGAGATTTTTGGAGAGGGTCTCCGCCAGTTGAACCCGGTCTGGGCTCTGTTTCCGGTTTGTCGCGGAGAACGGGCGGGTCAGGCGTTTTTGTGATCGTGGAGGTCAGCGTGCAGGTCAGCGTGGAAACTGCGCGAGGTCAAAACGGATGCTTGGATTCGCATTCAGGGCTGATTCTCGGCTTGTCTCGGGAGTTGTCGGCTGTTCCAGAATGATCCTTTCTTGACTGTAGTGCGCGTTTTATAGTTCTCCCGGGGCGGAGCGCGGAGACGCCTTGGTGGACTGGGGGTCGGTCTTGGAGTACAAGTGGGTCGTTCTCACGGTCACTACTGTCGGTATCTTCATGGCCACGCTCGATTCCAGCATAATAGTCGTGGGTCTTCCCCAGGTGGTCAGCAGCCTCAAGACGAACCTGGTCGAGGGGGTCTGGTTCATCACCATCTACAGGCTGATGATAACAGTCCTGCTGGTTGGTATAGGCCGGCTGGCCGACCTGTACGGGCGGGTCCGGCTCTACAACTGGGGCTTTGCAGTATTCAGCCTCGGCTCACTATTGTCCGGGCTCTCCATCACAGCCGAGATGCTTCTCATCTTCCGGCTCGTCCAGGGGGTCGGAGCCGCCTTCCTCTTCGTGAACAGCGTCGCTATTGTTACGGACGCTTTCGCGGGCAGTGAACTCGGGAAAGGCATCGGGATAAACCAGGTCGCGATCAACGCTGGGACGATCACAGGCTACATCCTCAGCGGAGTACTCATACAGCTCTTCACCTGGCGCTCCATATTCCTAGTAAACGTTCCAATCGGCATATTCGGCACCTACTGGTCGAGGAAGAGACTGAAGGAGATCTCACAACCCGCGCGTGGTGAGAAGTTCGACCTGCCCGGCGCCGTGACATTCTCCGCCTCCATCACCTTTCTACTCCTCGGGCTGACGCTAGGAAGCGTTACCGATCCATTATCGCTCAGCCTTATCGCCCTGAGTTTTCTCCTAATGATCATCTTCGCACTATCCGAGCGAAGGGCCAGCTTTCCAGTCTTGGACCTGTCACTCTTCAGAATCAGGCTCTTCACCGCAGGCAACATCGCCAATCTCCTCAGCGGTCTCGCCTTTGCAGGCCTCGCCTTCATAATGACCCTCTACTTCCAGCTCGTCAGGGGCTACGACCCGCTCCACGCCGGGATCTTCCTAATACCCCTCGACGCCGCTCTCATCTTTGTTGGCCCCATAAGCGGGTCCCTCTCCGACAGGTGGGGAGCTCGGGGTCTCAGCACGGCCGGTCTCTTGGCGGCCGCGGGCGGCTTCTTCTATCTCTCCGGGTTTACGACGACCACGTCTTATCCGGAGATAGCACTCGGCCTTGCCCTGGTCGGGATTGGCATCGGTCTATTCCGCAGCCCGAACGCAAGCTCAGTCATGGGTTCGGTCCCAAGCGCAAAGAGAGGCATATCCTCCGGAGTTCGGAGTACAATTATCAACACGAGCATTGTCGCGAGCATCCCTCTCGTCCTCGCGGTCATGACGGCCGATGTCCCGTACAGTGTCCTCGTCAACATAATCGGCAACGTGACCACCGTTACAAGCGGCCAGATGATTGGCGGCTACGTTATCCCATTTCTTACCGGATTGCAGCACGCCCTCGCAATCTTCTCGGCCCTAATCCTCCTCTCGGCAGTCTTCTCGTTCCTTCGAGGATCATGCGCCGAATAGTCCAGCACTGATCATGCGCGAGTAAAGTCTACAGTTATGCCAGCGGGATTACTGTTTAGAGCCAATACGTCCCATGTTCCCGAGTAAGGAGGCTGAAACTTCAGGGTATCTTAGTATACCTGTTGCGTAGGGCCCAGAATGCAACCCGTCAGCCTGTCAAGAGCGGACCCCGGCTGGTCATACGCGGAGACCCAGTCTTGGTATGACAATGAGGACAGCACGCAGAAGCTTGCTGTTCCCTTCGTGGCAGTTACTCCTACCCAGAAAGCTTGACCACTTGAGATTCCTGAAATTGTCAGCGCGCTGAACCCCGGGCGTGACTGGTTTCCTCCACTGATCTCATAGCTCCTCGTCGTCGTGATCGAGAAGTGGGGAGGAGGACTATATGGCAGGAAGGGTATGCTGGGAAATACGATCCCTACAGTGAGAGCGATCACTACCACGCCGATGAGAATGGTGCGACGCGTCCACAGCCTCCTCGCCATCGCGCTAGTCTATCCGGAGCTGATTCTCGGAGATAATAAACGGCGTGGGAACCGGCTGCGGCTTTGTTCCCTCTCACGGGTGAGAGATTTGACTGGTTGAAGCATTTCTCTGTCGAAACGGTCTCTGAACGTGTGTCTTGGAGCCCCGGCTGGGGATTGAACCCAGGACCTGCGGCTTTCTTGGACCGCGTACAAAGCCGCCGCTCTTCCACTGAGCTACCGGGGCTGCAAGCTGTCGCTCTGGAGTTGTTGCTAAAATAAGTTCTATCCGGAGTTTGAGGATTAGCTGTCCTTTCTCTGGCTGTGCATTCTAGCCGATGCCCTGACTAGGGCATCGACGCCCGGTAGGCTCTGGCCGGAGAGGAGTGATAGCATTGCTCCTCCCGCCGTGCTGACGTGCTTGAAGCTCTGGTCGATTCCGAGGATGGAGGCGAGCCCGACTATGTGCCCTCCTCCTATGATGGTATAGCCGTTGCACTTGGCCATGGATTCGAGGACTCTCTTGGTTCCGAGGTCGAACCCGTTTCTCTCGAATACTCCGAGTGGCCCGTTCGAGACCACTGTGGCCGCGTCCTCGACCGTCTTGGAATATCTCTCGAGCGTATTCGCACCAATGTCCAAGGCTGGCTCTTTCAACTGGGAAGTATCGACGCTCCGATCGATCCTCTTTCCATGACCATCGGCGTAGGCTAGATCCGAGGGGGTCTCGATCTTGTCCTTGAATCTACTGATGAGGCTTTTCGCAGTGTCAATACTACTGGTGAGGCCAGCCATGTCTTCCTCGTCTTGATGCGATATTTTCTTGTCCATTGCTTTGAGGAATATCTTCGCTGGCACACCTCCGAGCAGGATCTTGTCAGCCTTGTTGCGGCTGAGAATGTGTTCAATCACTGGAATCTTGTCCTCCACCTTGGCTCCCCCGAGGACGTAGACGCAGGGCCGGCGTGGCTCTTGGAGTAGGCCGGATATTGCTTTGAGTTCCTTCTCCATCAGCCTTCCGGCGACGCTGGGGAGTGCCTCGGCCAGTCCCACTATGCTCGGCTGTGATCGGTGGGCTGTTGCAAAGGCGTCGTTGACGTTTAGGTCGAACAAGGGTGTGAGCTGTTTGACGAAATGGGTCTTGAGGAGTTTTTCGGGTCTGTCGTCGATGTTTTCTTCGGCGCAGAATCTGAGATTGTCCAGCACCAGTACTTGGCCTGGTTCGACCTTGCCGATTCGCTGGCGGGCTTGTGGGCCTATCACATCGTCTACGAATTTTATTTCTTGATTGCAGTATTGGGCGAGTGCCTGCGCGTGAGGTTCTAGACTCGTGAAGTCGTCTTTTCCGGGCCTGCTCTGATGCGACCCTAGGACAACCCGAGCATCTTCAAGCCTAGCAAGTGTCTCGGAGACGGCTCTGATCCGTGTATCGTCGAGGATCAGATGCGTTGATGGGTCGAGTGGAACGTTGATGTCAACTCTGAGGAAGACTCGTTTGCCGTTTGTCTCGATGTTGTCGAGTGTGGAGAAGTCGTACGTAGACAAGCTTCAGGTTTTCCCTTGGTGTCATGATCTCAGTTCTTATCGGGCGTTTAATCTTTCTGAGCTCAATGGTTCTAGCGGTAGATTTGGTGCGATCAACCCGCAGTCTCTTAGGAAGGAGTGCCGAGGGAGGGATTTGCACCCTCGATGTCCGGGGAAGTCAAACTCCTCTCCGGAATCCACCCTAGCCTAGGATTATGAGTATCACCCTCGCGGAGGGCGAGCCCGGTGCCTTGACTAGGCTAGGCCACCTCGGCAGACGCTCCCAAACTAGCAGCATTCATAGACTTTGTGCACGTCAATCGCCCCTCGATAACTCCTAGAATTCCGACAACGCGGGTTCGATAGACGGCCTTGTTCGAGACCCCGCCCCCGGCACTCAGATGCTGAGATGAACTCCTACTGCCTGGAGTTGGAAAAGTCGTTTGGGTGAAATGGTTCTTCTTGAGCCAGAGGCAATCTAGAATCTGTCTTGTTCGTGAATGATGTTTCAGCTTCTGCGTAGGATGTCTACGTGTCCGTCTTTTCTCCCGACATAGACTGTGTCTGCCATGCCTAGGAAGAGCCCTGTTTCTATTACGCCTGGTATCTTCTTGAGTTTCTCGTGGACGATCTCTGGACGGCGGAGGCTTCTGAAGTAGACGTCGGCGATAATGTTGCCGTTGTCTGTTATGACGGGTCCTACTTTGCCTGGGGTCTCTCTGAGAATGGTCTTGTCCGAGATTCTCCTGATCTTTTCAAGTGTGGAAGCGTAGGCGAAGGGGGTTATCTCGACAGGTATTGGTTGGGGTCCGCCGAGTGTCTTGGCCAATTTTTTCTCGTCTACGACGATGACAAGACGCCTCGCCGTGGAGTCTACTATCTTTTCTCGCAGCAGCGCGGCTCCTCCGCCCTTGACCAGGTCGAGGGTTCGCCATTGCACTTGGTCTGCGCCGTCTAGTGCTAGTTCCGGTTCGGTCTCCTCGTCTAGGCTTGCTGTCTTGAGGCCGAGTTTCTTTGCGGCGATCTCCATCTGGTATGAGGTTGGGATGAAGCTGATCCTAAGATTCTCTTTCTTGATCCGTTCTGCTGCAAGTTCGAGTGCTCGGAGGATTGTGTTGCCGCTTCCCAGTCCAACCGTGGTGTGGTCTTTGAGTTCTCGGACGGCTTGTGCGGCGGCGCTCACCCGCGCCTTGTCGGTCCATGACATCTTCTGGTCTAGCCTTCGGTCTCTATCTGCTCTAGTCGCTCCATGGCTTTGAGCACTTCTTCTCTGATTGTCTCGAGCCGTTCTTCTGCCTTGTTCTTAGGCTTCTCTCGGGCAGGCCTTTCCTTGGCGGGAGTCGTTGGTGTTGTTTGTGCTGGGTCTGTCTTTGGCGTGGGTGGTGGCTGGACGGTCTTTTCTTCAGGCGCGATTGTCGTTGTGGGTCTGATCTGGCTTATCTTCAGGTCGATCTCGAGCATCTTTTCATGGAAGCTCTTGAGGAGGTCTTCTTTGGCAGACTCCAGGTCGTACAGGTCAACCGTCTTTTTGTGAGTGTCTACTTCTCCGTCTACTCGCTTCAGGTCAGTCTTGTATCGTTGCAGCAACTGATTTTTTTCTGGTTCGTTGATCAGTCCCTTAGCTTCCGCCTCGTAGATTTTTGTTAGAGCGTCTCCGATAATGTCCCGTTCTAGGCTCGCCAATCGGAGTCGGTCGCGGGCGTTGGAGGCATCATTTCCACTGATAGTCTTCCTGAGAATGTCGGGCACTGGGAATGCTTCCGTCTTTGAGTCTGCGACAGTCGCCTTGTCGGCTACTTGGGCTGGTTTCTTTTTTCCGAATAGGAGTATTAGTGTGACTAGTGCGAAAGGAGCCTTCGGGCCCTTTCTCCGCAATAGAAGCATTCCTCTAGCGTTCTTGACGATTCCTGGTGTCCGGGCTTATTAATTGTTTAGCAGTTGGGAGGGTCTTGTTACCTTGACCAGCGTCTAATTGTCCAAGTATGGTTATCTACATAGCAGAGGCTTGTTGGCTTCTGGTGCGGAGTCTTATGTCTCTCGCGAGTGAGTGTGAGAGTTGTGGCCGGCCGATGTCGTCGAATGCGGATCATGGCACGCAGAATCCTGATAATCCCTATTGCATTCATTGTACTGACTTGAAGGGGAAGTTGCTGCCTTTCGAGAAGTTGTACGAGGACCTGGTGAGTCAGGCTATGCAGACGCGCTGGATGAATCACGAGCAGGCTGAAAAGTCTGCGCTGGAAGAGATGTCGAAGTGGCCTGCTTGGCGGGATAAGGCTGGGCAGATGCTGCAGCACCAGTAGGAAAGAGAAACGTCTTCTTCGTGTAAGAATACACGCGGTCACGACAGGCTCGAGATAGTAGCAACCACGACTATGGCTACGGATAAAGTGATAAGGGGGAGTCGAGTCGGTTGATTCTATGGAGAGGGCATGGGCCAAGATTCGCCCTAAACTCGCAGTCTTCTTCGTGCTCGTCCTGATATCATGCCTGCCCCCATTATTTCATCCGGTGTCTACAGCTACTAGGGGTAGCAGTCTGATGGCTCCGGCTTCTTCCGCTGGTGTGGTGGGTGCAAATGTTCCCGTTGTGGGGGAGGCTGCCCCGGATCGGCAGCAGGTCGAGACGACAATAGTGGTCGACCCTCGTAACCCGAATGTTCTCGTTGCGGGAGCCCAGGATTACAGGTTGAAGAGTATTGGGGAGCATCGGTGGCACGGCTATTACCGCTCGGTTGATGGTGGACAGACATGGACAAGTGGTCTCTTGCCTGGCTTTCCTGGAGACGCTTCTAGCCAGGGATTGGCCTCGCCGCTGCACAGGTCAAATGCCACATCCGATCCCGTGCTCGCCTTCGATCGTCTCGGCAACGTCTACTATGCGGGCTTGGTGTTTAACGTGAGTGCGGCCGGATTTTTAGGTAATGGTCCAATAGGCAACACCGTTGCGTTTGTTGCCAAGTATACGAATGATGGAGCGACCTATTCCAGTGTCAAACTGATCACGGGTCCACTGTTTGCGGACAAGCCGTGGATAGCCGTGGATAATACTGGGGGACCCTTTGACGGGAACGTGTATTTGGCGTTTGACGCCAATCTCACATCAATAACCCCCTTCGCAACACTATTCACAAGATCGACTGATGGCGGGAACAGCTTCTCCCCGCCGTTCTACGCGCCTTCGGACCGGACCGGTGGGTTGCCGGGGGTTGCTGTTGATCCTGCGGGGAATGTCTTTGTCTCGACCGATGCTTTTGATCCCGTTACTGGCGCGAATCTGAACTACATCCAGGTTTCCAAGATCACAGGCGGTGGTACGACTTTGGTTCAGAACGCCAGAGCGGTCAACCCCGCGTCCTGGGTGACCTCGGGATCGTCGATAGGGGCCAGCTTCCGAGCCTTCACCATACCGCAGATAGCAGCCGATGCTCACGGTGTGTACGTTGTCTTCGATGATGTGAGACTCGGAAACTCCAACGTATACATAACTCGGTCAACAGACGGCGGCGGTTCTTGGACCGCTCCTCTCAGAATAAACGACATTACCACGGGCCAACACTTCTTCCCGACAATAGTTGCATCTGGAGGGATTGTAGACGTGGCGTGGTATGACAGTAGGTTCAACACGCAGACCCCTATGACCGCGCTGGATGTTTTCTTTACGAACTCGAATGATGGCGGGGTCAGCTTCTCCGCAAGGGTAAGGGTGACGAATGTGTCGTTCAACCCTGGGCTCGTCAAGAGGACTGACGCTCCGAACTGGAACGAGCCATTCATGGGCGACTATATCGGAATAGCCGCCACACCCTCCGCAGCTCATCCATTCTGGGCAGACAACCGCTTCGCATGCGACACATACGACGCGGCATACACGAGCTGCGTCGACCAAGACGCGTTTACCGCCACGATCCTCCTACCAGACTTTGGAATCGCCGTCGCGCCGTCGATTCAGACGATCCTTCAGGGAGCATCGGGCAATGCCAAGGTGACACTGTCCAGCCTCAACGGTTTCCAGGGAAACGTGACTGTCTCGGCATCTTCAAGTCCCTCTGGGCTCCCAATCAGTCCCTCTTCCAAGACCCTTCAGCTTTCCGCTGGCGGTACATCATCGTTCAACCTCACCTTCTCCCCGACCACCTCTACAATGCCCGCAAGCTACACTGTCAACATCACCGGAACGAGCGGTCCAATATCCGATTTTGTTCTTACCGCTGTTCAGGTGCAATCGTCGAGCGTAGGTGGGAGCCTCGTTAACTTGGATAGGCTGAAGCTGCTGATGGAGCTATTGTCGTTATGGGTGCCCATTCTTCTGCTAGGGACAGCAACCATCGCCGCCTGGGCATGGAGGAAGCGAGCCAGGGGAGACTCTTCGTCCAGCTATCTGCAGCCCCCTAAGACACTCGACGGTCACTGACCCTGACGCTCTGGTCGAGGCATTCTTGGCAACACTTTCGGCGTTATCGAGCAGGGTTGGTCAGATAAGGGAGATTAGATTCCAGACGCTCAAAATTCATCGAACGCAGGTGCAAAGGTGACCAACATTATATAAGAAATCTCGGGGCTTCCGCATTCAGTGCCCCGGTGGCTCAGCCTGGTAGGTGCCTTGCAGCCTAGAGCATTGCCTTGGTAATCTTGTCAAACAGGCAAGGGTCACGAGTTCAAATCTCGTCCGGGGCTCCACTCTAACCTGAATTCGCCTCCAGAGAGAGCGATTCTTTGTTATCGGATTCGGGGGATGAATTGAATAAGCCGCGTGAAATTATTCTGAAAGGACATGAGCCCCGAATCGGAGAGTATTCTCGGGGAGATTCCTGTTGTCGCCCGTCTGGCTCTTGGTATCGAACAACTCATCCTGTTCGTGACTGGAAGCAGGATAATCGTAGCGCACTTGGGAAAGAGAGGTGCTGGACAACTGGTCACCTCGGCGCTATTCGGAAGGCTCAGTGGAGGGTTTGAGGACGTCGTTAGGAGTGGGGGCGAGTCGCGAAGCAAGCGTACCCTAGAGCGGTTGACGCCTAACAAGATTCTGGCGGCTAACAAGGACAACTTTCAGGTCAGATTTGATGAGATCGTTAGCCTTCGAGTGACCGATATGACACACGCAAGAATGATGAGTCTCGTGACGAGGGACGAAAAGTTCGACCTCCGAACTGGTAATGAACTCGATAGTATCGTTGGATTGCTCCAGACTCCCCTGGGATCAAGGCTCTCTGTCGAGAAACTTCCAGTAAACGCGCGATCTATTCGAGAGCGTCGTCCGCCCTCCATCCGATCATAGTATGGCCGGTCTGGCGATAAGCCAATATTGCACAGCTTCGTTTATCTAAAGTGATATGCAAGAAGAGTGAGGAGGAGTTGAGAATTCGTTCGTTCCTAGTTCTGTGTCTCCTCATCGTCGTCTCCCACGCTAACTATGATCCCGTCACGGCAGCATTTTCTCAAAGCTTCTCGACCGTATACCTTAGCCCCGTCTCGTACAACGCTACGAGCGGGTCGGATTTCACTGTCGACGTAATGCTAAATCTTGTTGCGGATCAGAATATTGCAGGCTTCGATCTGAAGCTGAATTATACTAATCCGCAACCTTCACCAATAGTCCAAGCCGTCGACCTGAACTACTCTGGCAACATCTTCGGCTCTACCTCTCAAAACTTTGTCTCCGCTGAGTGTGTTTTCGGCATATCAACCACGGTGGGACCATGTGCTGACCCGACGGACTCCATCCCCGGGTGGGTGCACTTCTCAGCGGCCCCCGAGAGTGGCAACCCGGTCGTCGGGCCTACGAACGGGCGTCTCTTCTCGGTTAAATTCCATGTTTCAGGGACGGGGGCGAGCCTGATCAGGATAAGCACTGCCGATGTAGAGAGATCAGGTCCCGCGCCCTACTTTACCATCGAAACCATACCGGTCATAACCCAAGATGCAATCTTTAGCAACTCGAGGATCACGGCGTTCTTCAACTACCAGCCTTCGAATACGCCTACAGTCGTCGCTGGCCACCCTAACAGCTTTGATGCCAGTGGAAGCTTCAACGGAGCCGATTCGTCCATCTCGATCACCAAGTATGATTGGAATTTTGACGATGGAACCACGAACAGCACAACGTCACCTTCAACAACACACACCTTTCCTTCACCGCGTTCTTACAATGTAAAGCTCAATGTCACGGACACTCTTGGAAATACAAACTCTACCCACCGAATGATCAAAGTAGGTCCCGCGTTGGGCGCGTTGCTCTTAAGCGTGTACAGTCTACAGAAAATACTCCAATCCGGGGTGCTCGTACAGATCTTCAACGCGTCCACCGCGTCTCCATTTGGAAACGCCACTACGGACTCCGGAGGCCAGGTCGTATTCCAGAACCTGTCCCCTGGGGACTATCTTTTAGCCTTCTCCGGGCCCTACGTGACGAACAGTACCGTTACGGAGACGGTTATCGCTGGCTGGACGACTCAGGACAGTGTCGGCATCAAGGTCGACGTCCCACCTCTTCCACCTCCGACGCCCTGGTATGGTGACACCGTATTCCTCGGGAGCCTTGCCGGTTCTCTGGGTATCTTTGGACTCGGTCTCTTTTTCAGACGAAGAAACATGCGGAAAAAGCTGCACGCCAAGAGAGCCAGTCTCAGAAAGAAATAGTCGGAAGACTCTCTTGGTCTCATCACATCAGATCATTCGGTTCTACTGGACAGATCCCATCCCGCCGGCTGGCCGTCGGCGCCTGAACAGGAGTAGTCCGAACACGGCGGCAATTGCCGATGCAATCCCCGTTGTTACCCAGGGAATCAGACTGAGGTCCGCAACCGGTGGAGGCGAGGGCGGGGATCCTAGAGCTACTACGCCAGCGCTCTGCGACTGGTTAACGGTACTCGTCTGAGATCCGATAACTCTAGCATAGACATGATAGCTGCCCGCGGGCCATTGAGTCGTGTTCCATGACAGTGTGAATGTCTGAGCGGCCTGGCCTGGGCTGAGGGTGAGGGTCTTTTGTGCGACCGTTATGTTTCCTCCGCTACCGCCGTTCACGTCCATTGTCAGGGTTACGTTAACTGGTGTTCCTCCGCTGTTGCTGACTGTGAACGTCATGTCTACTGTTTTTCCTGCCGTCAGGGAGACGGCGGAGAGGCTAGCGGCACCGATCTGGATCGAGGGCAGTGGTGATGTTACTGTCAGAGTGATGTTGACGAGGCGACGGAGGCTCGTAGTCGTTGCGTTGACTGTGATCGTGTAGGTCCCGGCCGGCGTAGTTGCTTTCGTGGAGATCAACAGAGTCGATGTGACCGGGCCGCTTGTGCTGGTTATCGAGACGGTGGTGTTAGAGAGCGTAGTTGTTATGTCCACGCTGGGGGGAGGAGGCGCGGTGAGGTTGACGTTGCCAGTGAAACCGTTCAGCCCAATCAGAGTAACGGCGGATGTCCCGTTCGTTCCGGTATTGACCGATACGCTCGTTGGGGTGGCGCTAGCCCCGAAACTGGGAACTGGGACATTGATCGTGACGTTGATGCTGTGGGTCAGAGGACCGCTGGTCCCGGTCACTGTTATCCTGTAGTCTCCAGGCGTGATGCTGGGCTTGGCGATTATGTATAGAGTTACGTTGGTTCTTATCCCTGTAGCCACGAGGACGCTCGTCGAATCGAGAAACGTGATTATGCTTGTCGAGTTGGGACTGGCCGTGAGGCCGACGTTCCCGGTAAAGCCGAACTGGCCGGTGAGAGTGATGATAGAATTTCCGTTTCCTCCGCGTGGGATCGACACGGACTGTGGAGTGGACGTGACACTAAAATCTGGTTTTACAACTGTGACTGTTATGAAGACCGAGTGTTTGAGTGTCCCGCCTGTTCCTGTAACGTTGACCGTGTAAGTTCCCGGAGAGGCTGAGACAGATGTGGCGACAGTGAGTTTCGTCCCGGAGTCCGTCTGGCCTGATGCCAGCGTGACCGTAGTCGGGTTGAGCGTCGAAGTTATTCCCAGGGTGGCGGAGCTGTTTGCCGTGAGTGTTATTGTTCCGCTGAACGTGTTCATGCTGGTGAGGCTTATCGTCGCGTTCTCGTTCTTTCCTGGCTCAATTTGGAGGGTGTTCGGGTTGGACGTGATGCTAAAGTCTGGTTTGATAACCGTGACTGTTATGAAGACTGAGTGTTTGAGTGTCCCGCTGGTCCCAGTGACATTGATCGCGTAGGTTCCAGTCGGTGTTGAGATTGCTGCGGAGACGGTAAGCCTTGTTCTCGAATTCGTTTGTCCCGATGAGAGTGTGACGCTTGTCTGGTTGAGTGTGGAGGTGATTCCTATAGTTGCGGAACTGTTGGCGGAGATGGTAACGGTTCCGCTGAAGCTCCGCAGGCTGGTCAGGCTTATCGTTGCATTCTTGTTTGCCCCTTGAAGGATCTGAAGAACGGTTGGGTTTGAATCGATACTGAAGTCAGGCAGTAAGACCGTGATGGTTAACCCATCTTTTATGGAGCTCTTCCCCGACACATCTACCGTCTCAAGATTGGGATGGAACGTGCCTGGTGAACTGTAAACGTGGGAAGTCGTCGGCCCACTAGTCACATTTGCAGGGGATGAACCGTCTCCGAAATCCCAATTATACTGCGTGATCACATTCCCCGCGGTCGCGTTGCTCAGGGTCGCGTTGAAATTGACCGTGAGAGGTGCGTTTCCGCTCGTGGGTGTCGCGCCAAAGTTCGCCGTCGGGGTCAAGTCTGTGAAGTCTCCCTCTTGCACTGTCTCACTGAGTGTGGTCCCGAACGCGTCGGTGATATTAACGCACACGTTCGGGGGATTGGTCACACTGCTCGTGGAGCAGCCTGAGTTTCTTGGATAAGAGAAAGGAGTACTAGCAGTAGAGCCTATCACCTGATAAGTTATAGTCAACGCCATACCAGAGCATGGCGAGATACCACCACACTCGTTGCCTGCCTGGCTCTCTAGGGCGGAAACTTCGACAACGCCCGGACCGTTAGCAGTGCCAACCGTACACGCGCCAACCACGGAAACACTGTTGATACAGATAATCGTCGACGTGGGGCTAGCGATCAGAGGTCCGAAAGCAGCACTAATGGGAGTCAGATACGACGTGTCAACAGAGACATAGATGTCGATGCCACCCATGGCATCAGAATTTTCAATAAAGACACCGATCGTGAAGGTTTTCCCGACGCCTGTGGCGTTGAAAGTGAGCGGGACTTGCGGACAGTTGTTGCTTGTTGCTCTGGTAAGACACACAATGCCGGTGAACTGGCCGTGTGCTAAGTGTGTGGAGATGGGAACGGCGAATAGGGATCCGAGGAGTAGTAACGTCACGGCGACGAGCTTCTTCATTCAGAAATCACTACTGGTCTTGACACGAGGGGCTTATGGGCTTATCGAAAAGTACGAAATTGAGAATGTAATGCGAAGGTACCGACTGTTGAACAATTGACATAGGTTTCTTCCGCTTACGAAGTCGAGCTAGGATTTCGCGAATATATGGATTCGGTATAGCGAAGGGCTATTCTGGATAGCTTTGCAAGGGGGAAATAGTTCACAATCTAGTCCAATACGACCGATTTCTCCTACACCTTTCTTGGGTTGGTGGCAAGCGAATTTCATCAGGAGTCAGACAAGACTATAAGGCCGGAGGACCATCTCTCCGTCGGGTCCGTTTGGCTCCAAAGAGCGTACGTGGCGCGGGTAGAAAGAAGCTGGTCCTCTACTCAGTCCCCTTCATCGCTCTGGCATTACTTGTCGCAATCTACTTCGCAGTATCTGCCAATCCTCAAGCCCAACAGGACTTTACAATTCCAATAGCCATTCAGATTTATCAGTTAAATCAGGGATCTGCTTACGTCAGTAACGTTTTACCCATAAATGTTGGCATAAGAGGCGGCATCTGGAAGACAAACCAGTATGACAATGAAGGGATAAACGGGCACTATCCAGTATTCGCGCAACAGGCACCAGGCGGAAACACCACATATTCCATTATCCACGTGAGGTCGACCGTCAGCCGGACCTATACCCTCCAGGACTTTTTCAATGTCTGGGGACAACCTCTCGGGGAGACGAATACACTGAACTTTACGATCCCTCCCCCTGCAAATGACCCGAGGTTCAACCCGTACTATGGCTGGTTCATGTGCATTAGGATCGAAGGCGGTCGAATCCAGCAGGGACATTGGGGGAACCAGACCTTGGTACCCGGTCTGGGCATAGTCCTCAAATATTCAGATGAGCCATGCCTCCCTATCAGCTAAATATCTACTTCTACCCGGCTCTTGTTGGAGCAGGGGGAACCCAGTTCAAATAGGGGACTCACAGTCTATTTGAGTTGGATTTCGAAGATCCAAGAAGACCCTGGAAAATATTCGGATAAACTTTTAAAACGGAAAACCCCTCGGCTCTGCGAGGGACACGACGCGGGTCGAATGGTTAGAGGCAGGCTTGGGCTGGGAGGTGCTCTGGAATTTTCTCTAAGTCTTGGAAGGCTCTTTTTGTAGCCGTTCTCGCCGTTTCACTGAACATGTTCTCCGGTGCATTGCTGAGTCCGGTAGCACTAGTCCATGCTCAAGGCAGCTTTGCTTATACCCTCTTCACTCCTGCAGGAATAAGACTGACTCCTGGGAATTCTGGGACGACAACCATCGTTGCGACCCTTACGGCGGGCGAGGAACACGCCTCAAATGTTACGCTAGCCTGTGATCTGATTAGTCTGCCTCCTGCAAACTTTTCGGGGACCACCTGCTCGTTCGCTCCGAGCAGCGTGATTCCGCGGAAGGAAGGCAATAGTACTGTCTTGACCATGACGGTTCCTCGCACTGCACTTTATGGCGTTTACAACGTGACTGTGACGGCAAGACTCGGAAGCCAGGAGCCAATAGCCCCGGTTAATGTCACTCTGACGGTGGGCGCGAAAATCGCCGTTAACCCGACTGCTATCGCTAGCACGAGTTTCAAGGTAGGATCGTCAATCACGTTGGAAGTCAATATCACCAACTCATTCCCGTCTTCCGGTTTTGAGATAGGACTCTTCTACAACTATCCACTTCTGCAATTCCAATCCTTGGATTACTCGGGAGGAGTCTTGGGAAGCGATGCGCAGCCTCAGAGGATATGTATCAATGGTCTCACTGTTGATGGTCTCGGTGCATCGTGTAGTTTTCAGGCTGCATACGACGGCACGGGTGTCGTGAGCCTCGACCTCATCACTTCTGGGGGGAGCAATACAACTAACCCAGTGCCAAACGGAAGATTGTTCAGTATTACATTCGGCGTGTTTGGCGTAGGATTTTCGACATTCCACTTCGTACATCAACTATTACAAAACCATCATAACGCGACAGAGGGCGTCTTGCAGACGGTCGCCTATGATGGCTATTTCACCAACAAAGACTGTGGGTCCGGGCTATGCAAGCCACCACTCGTATTCTTTGAACCTCCGCTAAGACCGATTACAGGTCGTCCCGTATCCATTAACGGCACTGCGGTATCGCAGAATCCAGGGGGCCGGATTATAGCATATAACTGGGCCGCGGGATCTGGTCGAGACGTCCGTACCTTCAATAGTCCTCAGGGTAACGGCGCCCTTCAGTCGAATGTTACCTTCGTATTTCCTCAGGAACAGGTAGGCGAACACTTTGTGACTCTTGGCGCGAAGGATAATTACAACGCTACCGCATACTATACATTGATTATCCAAGTTTTCAAGATCTGGACTGACATCGGGATCGAGTCACTCACGATCGATCATACAGTGGGTATAGTTTCCGGCACTAGGGTTCACATCGTTGCAATCGCGACGAACAACGGCATCGATCCTGAGAATTCAACCTTGAGTCTCTCAATCAATAATGAGAATAGAGCTTCTCAGCCTGTCGTCAATCTTCAACCATTACACACGTCGAGCTTAAGCTACGATTGGGATACTACAGGTCTCCCGCCTAGAGTCTACAGGGTTGACGTCCTCCTCGACGAGGTCAAGAACATGACAACCGGAAGGATCTTGGAGAACGACACGTTGACTGTTCTAGGACACCTTTTAGATCCGAACAATTTGAGAACAGCGTTTGTACAGCTAATAATCCCCCTCCCTCCTCGGTTCGGACTCTTTCTGGGTCTCAACCTTCCGGAGACGCTCCTGTCTGGAATCGTCCTACTTGGCGTCGCCGTCTTCGGGGTCGGACTCGTGAGAAAGTCGCGAGCCCGCAACCCGGAGCCGCTGTGAGCCTTTCCTGTATATTCGATGGGACTCTTGGTAAGCTAGGAATATCCCAGTCATTCCCGGGATGTAAATCGCCGCTACATAAGGGATAATCTTTTAAAGCCTAACCTCCCAGCTTGCATTCGAGAAAATTTGAAAGGTACTTCTACCGCAAAACTACTCGTACTCTTTACAGTGACATTCTCACTCGTGGGCCTCAGCGGTCCACTCGCATCACTCCTCCAGCTCCCATCAATCACAATACCAACAGTCCACGCCACCACGGAGACCGGAGTCGGCTCATGGTATCCAGCGGGTGCCCAAGAGGGCACACTGTCAATAAGCCAGGGTGACGGGGTACCCCAAACCCAGGTCGACTGGCTGACAACAAACCAGGTGGACGCAGAGGACTGGCCGCTAACGGCAACCCAGCAAGGCGCTGGCGTCGTAAACTGTGCAGGCAGCTCCACTGTCCTCTGTAGCTTTCCAGTCGCCGACCACGGATACTTCGAGATCGAGTTTAACCTCGCCAACATCCTGTGGGGTATACCCATGCAGTACGGCAGTACTGCCGCAGGCCAAGAGCTTCGCCAAGGAATAGCTCATCTCTTCAACAAGCAGACCTTCGCCGCGCAGAACGCTGCGTGCCTCAACATTGCGTGCATCCCAGATGACGCGGCTATGCCCGTCTGTACACAGTCAGGGGGATGTATCAATGGTGGGCTTCCGGCCGCTAACCCGTGTGGCTGGGATACATTGTATGCAGAGACAGGCTCGAACTGTATCGTCGGTGCTCCTGGTGGTACTTCATACAACTGTAGCTTCAGCACCGCCTGTCCAACTGGCACGATCGCTGGCACTACCACCTTCCCATGGCAAGCGGCTATCGGCAGTCCTGACTTCTGCGCAGCTGCACAACACTTTGTCCGAGCGTTCTCCTTCGCTGGTATAACCGGCGTCGGAACGAATGCAAACTGTGAACTACTCCCACCGACCGGCGGCTGGCCCTCGGTTGCTACAACCATCAACACTGCAGGCTGCGCTATAGGCTCCCCTGCCACGGCAAACACCTGCATGTTCGTCCGCACCACCGAACCCCGCAAGAGTCTGGGCGAAGGCATTGCCCAGGACATCTGCGCGCTGTTCTCACCCGCGTGGGGCGCATGGACAACGCTTGCAGGTCAACCCCAATCCTGCGACAATACCAACACTGGCAGCAGCAATGTTGCCTGCAGCAATGGACCCTGCTCGTTCCTCCAGAGAGTTGAGGGGTCAATCATTCAATTCTGCGGATTTAACACCAGTCTCACTGGCATCCCGATCAACTGCTGGGGATTGGGAACATTCGGCTTCGGACAAGTGTTCCCATACGACTCGGTCGTATACTTCGAGTACAATAGCCTCTTCACCTCAAAGACAGACGTTACCTGTACAAGTGCTGACTGCTCCTCCAACGTGCCAGGCTCTCCATGCACTGGACCAGTATACTCCGACAACGTAGCAAACTACCAGTACATCTGCAGTCCAACCTACGATAGCCTGAGCCAGGCAACAGAGTTCTCCCTATGCCTCGGTTCGCCTGGACCCGCAACAGATCCCACGATCGGCCAAGCCACCCCGACGTTCGCAAACTGCTCGGGTGGAGTGGTCCTTGGAGGCGCACAAGCTACCACATGCATCGGAGCATCTCCTCCATGTACATCCATCAGCGCCGGCTACCAGGCAGAGGACTACTTCGGCACACATGCTCTCACGGTACCAGTCTGGGACGGCCAAGACACCCAGGGTCGCCGGAGCAACTGGCCTCTGGGAAGCCAATCGAACCCAGGCTTTATCACAGCCTTTGGAGGCGGTTATACGCCCTCAGCGGGCTTCTTCGAATGGCTTAACGGCTACAGCGCCAACGCATTCATCAACGGAACATTCCGCCAGAGCTTCTTGACCACCGTAGGGAATCCCACTCCATTCCAGTTCAACACACTCTGGGAAGGTTTCCTGCTGGCAAACATCTATGACAGTCTCTTCGTCCAGAACCCGCAATGCACAAACTCTGCAAGTCTGGCCGGATCGGCCGGAGTTCCAGTCTGCTCCTCGATCATCCAGAACATTGACTGGATGACGACGAGTCACAGCTTCCTATGCTACCCAGGTGGTCCCGGCTGTACCTCTACAACGCTAGGCTATGGCAACGCGACATACTTCGCCAACACTGTGGCTGATCTTCGTCTCTCGTTGAACCGTGCCAACCACTGGCATGACAGTGGTCCGGTCACCGCTTGGGACGTAAAGTACAGCTTCATCGACCTCAACGCTACGGGCGCATTCCAGGCCACATCGCTTTCGAACGTTGCTCACGTCAACGTGCTGGACGAGTTCACTGTGGACCTGAACCTCAAGGCTAAGGGTCCGTTCACTGAGCTCTTCCTGGGCGGCATCACCATCATGCCAGGCCACGTCTGGTCTGGATGTGGCGCGA
>Ga0066698_10000201_pt1 | contig 20150 bp, 15 predicted proteins | sample GraSoiAngelo_147_FD_66457 | JGI IMG/M metagenome (GOLD analysis project Ga0066698, IMG submission 66457) | Grasslands soil microbial communities from the Angelo Coastal Reserve, California, USA - 14_1009_05_40cm | ecosystem: Environmental > Terrestrial > Soil > Grasslands | place: USA... | reverse complement strand
GTTCTGCACCAGGCCGCGCTCTCGTCGGTCCCCCGTTCACTGGCAGACCCGCTCAGTACCAGCGCCGTGAACGTTCAGGGTACCCTGAATCTCCTGATTGCGGCGCGGGAGGAGGGCGTGAAGCGGTTCGTGTTCGCCTCTTCCTCATCGGTGTACGGCGATCCGCCCACCCTGCCGAAGACTGAGACCATGACGCCTGATCCCCATTCTCCATATGCGGTGTCCAAGTTGGCCGGCGAGCAGCTCTGCCGGGTGTTCGCTCGAGCAGATGGCTTGCCGACCATCTCGTTGCGTTACTTCAACGTGTACGGTCCGAGACAGGACCAGGATTCTCCTTATGCCGCGGTCATTCCGCGCTTCATCATGCACTGCCTCAAAGACACGACGGCGACCATTTTCGGGGACGGCGCGCAATCTCGTGACTTCACCTATGTGACTGACTGCGTGGCGGCCAATCTGCTGGCCTGTGAGACGGAGTCCTGCCAGGGCGAAATCTGCAATGTCGGATCCGGCGTGCGGGTCACGATCGCCGATCTGCACGCCTTGATCCGGCGGATCGTCGGAGCCGGATCGCCCCCGCAGTACGACGCACCGAGGGTGGGTGATGTCAAACATTCACTGGCCGGCATCTCCCAGGCGAAGTCTCTCCTGGGGTATGAGCCCGGCGTCAGCTTGGAAACCGGCCTGGCCCAGACAGTGGAATGGGTCAGGACGGCCGAGGTGATGGCGACCCCGGCATGAACCATCCGATGCTGCCGAAGATTGCGATAGTCGCGCCAGGTCTGGACAGCCCGGGCGGACAGGGAATTCAGGCCTCGACCCTTGCGTCGAAGCTTCGACGCGAGGGGTACGAGGTGAGGTTCATTCCCGCTAACCCGCGGTTTCCTCGGGGAACTCGGTGGCTCCGGCGCTTCCCCTATGTCCGGACTCTGCTGAACGAGATGCTCTATCTCCCGAGTCTCCTACGGCTGCGTCATGCGGATGTGGTGCACGTGTTCTCGGCGTCGTACTGGTCTTTTCTGCTCGCGCCTGTCCCCGCGATCCTGGTCGCGCGGTGCCTGGGGAAGCGTGAGGTCCTCAACTATCACAGTGGTGAAGCGGCGGATCATCTGGCACGTTGGGGGAAACTGGTTCATCCCTGGTTGAGAATGGTGGACGAGATCGTCGTTCCTTCGGAGTACCTCAAGCAGGTCTTTGCCCGGTATGGATATCAGGTCCGCGTGATCAAGAATACAGTGGACACCTCGAGCTTCCACTATCGCGAGCGGTCGCCACTGCGCCCCCGCCTCCTGTCCACCAGGAACTTGGAACCCCACTATGGAGTGGGCAACACGATTATCGCCTTCACGATGCTCAGGACACGGTACAAGGATGCGACTCTCACGATCGCCGGCTCGGGAAGTCAGCATGATGAACTGCGACAGCTCGCTGCGTCGCTCGGGACGCACGGCATAAGGTTCGTGGGCATGATCGAACCGTCGGCGATGCCGAAGCTGTACGAGGAAGCCGACATCTTTGTCAATTCCTCCGTCGTGGACAACCAGCCCGTCTCGGTGCTCGAAGCCTTCGCTTCAGGACTCCCCGCGGTGACGACTGGTGTGGGGGACCTACCCAACATGGTCCGTGATGGAGTCACCGGTCTGATCGTTCCCACGTGGGATCCGCTCGCGCTGGCCGAGGCGGTCGCATTTCTTTTAGAGAACACGGATCGTGCCCGCCTCTTCGCCCATCGCGCCAAGGAGGAAGTCAACCAGCATACCTGGGCTTGGGTCAAGGACAAGTGGGGCGCCCTGTACGCTGGACACCGAGACCCTGTTTCCGAAGTCTCCGGCCAGCCGATCCTCAAGTGCTAATGAGCGAACTCATCCCACTCATCGCCCATGTCTCTCTTCTATAGTCGCCAGCGGCCGCACGAACCCGACTCTGATTCGAAAGCGGATTCGGTCCAGGCGAGTGCCAACTTCGCGCCATGCCGCTGATATCGGGACCACACACTCTCGCCGGACAGATGTCAGGGCGTCGTGAGAGGAGAGATCTGACGCATCAAGCCCGATCAGCCCGAATGAGAATCAGCGAGCTTCGTCAGAGGATGCAACGGCTGTTCAGAATGAGGCCCATGGAACTTGCTTGTCGAAGTCGACAGGAACTCTACAAGTGGCTGGAGCGAACGAGTATCGCGGGGCACAAGGTTGCCCCGCATAACTCTCTCTTCATAGAGGCCGGGAGCGACCCGATCTTGGCTCACGTGCACAAGAGGTTGCAGCAGCATGACTTCACCGGAGTCGCCCTGTGGTCGCGTGATTGGTTCTGCGAAACCGTGGCTCCACGGTTCTTCGAGGGAACGGTGTGCGCTGAAACGCCTGTGTATCTCGGCGAGTATTTCCGTGAGACCCTCGATCACATCGTGGCTGCTGCCGAGGAGGCCAGACGGGGGCGCTTTTGCCTCTTAGGTTACCCGGCACTCAGCTTCGGTGATCCAGTAGACTGGCATCTTGATCCCCTCTCTGGCCGAAGGGCTCCCCTTGCCCATTGGAGCCATTTCGATCCGCCTGCTCCCGAGCTGGTGGGAGATTGCAAGGTGGTCTGGGAACTCAACCGCCACCAGTGGCTCGTCCACTTGGGGCAGGCCTATCACTTCACTCGAGATGAGCGGTACACGTGGAGATTCAGCGTCTATGTGCGGGATTGGCTCCTGGCCAATCCTTCAGGCATGGGAATCAACTGGGCCAGCAGTCTGGAAGTGGCTCTGCGCCTCATCTCCTGGTGCTGGGCGCTCACGATGTTTCGTGGTGCCAAGACGCTAGCTCCCGAGTTGTTTGAGGTGATGCTCAATGCGATTTGGATCCATGCGTCGCATGTCGAACGGTATCTTTCTTCCTACTCGTCTCCGAACACCCACCTCACCGGTGAGGCCTTGGGACTCTTGTACGCAGGGATCATTTTCTCGGACCTCCGCAAAGGAGCTCGATGGAGGGAGCAAGGGATCCAAATCCTCTTGGAGGAGAGCGAACGACAGATCCTGCCGGATGGCACTTACTTTGAACAGTCCACCTGCTACCAGCGCTATACCGTCGAAATCTATCTCCACTTCCTGATCCTGGCCGCACGGAATGGTATTCCTATCCCTCCGTCGCTGCCCCAGCGGGTCCAGCGCTTGTGCGATGTGCTCTTGGCTCTCCGCCGTCCCGACGGCTCGATGCCACAAATCGGGGATGCAGACGGGGGGTGGTTGATGCCGCTCAGCATCAGAACTCCTGACGATTGCCGCGGCATCTTTTCGACCGCAGCCGCGCTCTTCCATCGCTCCGACTATGCGTGGGCTGCTGGAGGTTTGGCACCAGAAACCCTGTGGCTCTTAGGGCCTTCTGCGGTAAGAACCTTTGCAATGCTCAGTCCGGCTCCACCGAGTGAATCCCCTTCGCGAGTGTTCCAAAACGGAGGGTACGTGGTGATGCGAAGCACATGGGAGGAGGATGCCCACCACTTGATTCTTGATGCGGGGCCGCTGGGTTGCCCGATAAGCGGAGCCCACGGGCATGCCGATCTCTTGAGCATTCAGTGCTCAGTGTTCGGCGAGCCATGCATTGTGGATCCCGGCATGTCCGGCTACGCGGCGCATCACGACTGGCGGGAGTTCTTCCGGAGCAGCGCCGCTCACAGCACCGTAATGATCGACAGAGTCAGCCAGGCAACCCCGGAAGGCCCTTTCGCCTGGAAGTCGCGGCCACAGGCGCGCCTGCTGAGATGGCGTTCCACGGCCACCTACGATCTCGCGGACGCGGTGCATCACGGCTACTGCCGTCTGCCTGATCCGGTCGTCCACCGCCGCCGGGTTGTCTTCATGAAGCCGCGAGGCTGGATTGTCGTGGATGATCTCGAAGGACAAGCCGAGCATCTGGTGGAGGTCCTGTTCCAGTTCCTACCAGTGCCCGTCATCTTGGACCAAACAGGCTGGGCCAGAGTGCATGGTGGCCCGAATCACGAACTTCTGGTGAGGACGCTAGCGGCCATCCCGTTGAGCGCAGCACTCCACGAAGGAGGTCTGACGCCAGTCCAAGGATGGTATTCCGCGGATTATGGCCAGCGCCGGCCAGCGCCGCTTCTCTCCTATTCAACCGTTGCACGCCTGCCGCTTCGGGTCGTGACCCTGCTCCTTCCCTCAAAGAAAGCAGGTGTGCGCCTGCCCGTCGTGTCTCTCGGGGCCGCTGAAGGATCAGTTCTGGTGGAGTTGGTGTTCGAGGACTGGCAGGACACGATCGAAATCGGAGAGCAGGACATCGTACATGAGAGCAAAGAACTATGTGCGCCATTGTAGGAATCGTCAAGCTGGATCCGCGCGAACGGGTTGACAACGCACCGCTCAAGCGGATGCGCGACATACTGGTTCATCGGGGACCGGACGGAGCAGGGCTATGGAGTGAAGGGCCGGTCGGATTAGGTCACCGGCGACTGGCGATCGTGGATGTAGCTGGTGGACATCAGCCGATGACAAACGAGGATCGGACCGTCTGGATTGTCTTCAACGGCGAGATCTACAACCATGCCGAGATCAGACGGGAACTGGAGGCCAGAGGACACCGCTATCGCACCCGTAGTGATACCGAGACGATCCTCCATCTCTATGAGGAAGAAGGAGAGCGCTGCGTCGAGCGGCTCCAGGGGATGTTTGCCTTCGCCATCTGGGACAGGGCCCAAGGACAGCTCCTCCTGGCCCGGGACCGCTTGGGCATCAAACCGCTCTATTACGCCTTGACCGACCGCGAACTCCTGTTCGCCTCGGAGATCAAAGGCATCTTGGCAGCCGATTCGTTCCGGGCCGAGTTCAACGACGCCATCCTGCCCGAGTTTCTCGCCACCCGCTTCGTCGCCGGCGAGGAAACTTTTTTCCGCGGAGTCCGGAAGCTGCTGCCAGGAAGGACGCTCGTGTGGTCCATGGCTGAAGGATTCCGAGAGCGACGCTACTGGCAACTACCGGTCTCAGTGGCCGATTCGAGGGTGAGGCTCGACTCACGGCCTCACGAGCTGCGGAGTCGACTGCAGGCGGTGGTCCACAGCCACCTCATGAGTGATGTCCCGCTGGGGCTCTTCCTTTCCGGCGGTCTTGATTCGAGCGCACTCGCAGCCCTGATGGCACCTCTGGTCAAGGACTCGATTCGAACCTTTTCCGTCGGCTTCGCGGAGCCCGGCATGAATGAATTCCCCTACGCCCGGCTGGCGGCAAGCGCGGTGGGAGCGGAGCACAGGGAGGTCGTCGTGTCTCCCGAAGAATTCTTCAAGACGCTGCCACGCCTCGTCTGGCATGAGGATGAACCGATTGCGTTTGATTCCAGCGTCCCGCTGTATTTCGTCTCGCGCCTAGCGCGGGAGCATGTGAAGGTGGTCCTAACCGGAGAAGGAGCGGACGAACTCTTTCTCGGCTACAACCGCTACCGGTTGACCGCCTGGAACCATAAGCTGGGACGTGTGTATGGGAACCTCGTCCCGACAGCCGTACGCAGCGAAATCGCCCGTCGCCTCCCGATGTTGCCTCGAGCGATCCGTCGCTACGCCGACCGGACCTTTCTGGCAAGGCCCCTGAGTCCTCGGGAGCTGTTCTATGAGAATTTCGCGGTCTTCTCTGAGCCTCTCCAACGGGAGCTGTTGGCGGATAAGGGGATCCTTACCGCACGGGATTCCTACGCGACGGCGCTCCGCTGTTACGAAGAGCACTCCGGGGACGTCCTGGAGCGGATGAGCCATGCCGACCTCCAAACCTACCTGGTCGAGCTACTGATGAAGCAGGATCAGATGAGTATGGCGGCCTCGATAGAAAGCCGGGTCCCATTCCTGGATCATAAGCTGGTCGAACAGGTGACCGCCATGCCTGGCCACGTCAAGCTCACCGGTTGGCGAACTAAAGCCGTATTGCGAGACTCATTACGCGGTCTGGTGCCACGCGAGATTCTGACTCGGCGGAAAATGGGCTTCCCGGTTCCGTTGGGCAGATGGCTCCGGGGACCATATTGGCCGGTGGTGCAGGAGTTCGTCCTCGGAGCCCGGGCGCTTGAGCGAGGGCTCTTTCAACCCACTTTCCTCAGACGTCTGGCCGAGGCGCATCGCACGGGCGTCAGAGAGCATGGGGACCGCCTCTGGCTCCTCATCAACCTTGAAATCTGGCAGCGGATCTTCCTCGATGGCGAGGACCCGCTTGCGATTCATTGCTCCGCTACACAGCCCGGCCATGTGATAACCAGGCTCCGCTCCTTGGAGAACGTCGCGACGTTTCGGGGACATTAAGCGCGTATTTCCCGCGTGGGTTAGCTGTGATTCCTGCTCTCCGCGCTCCGTTTCTCGGCTTTGGGTAGGTGGTTCTCTGGAGGGGCATTTCGAGGTCCATTGTCCTGCCTGGGCTTTTCCAAAGGGACGAGCGTGCTTACTCGCCTTACAAATGCTGCCCGACTTAAATTTTGGACAGGTCGTTTCTCGTTTGTGACCGTCCGACTTTTTAGAAAATCAGTCGTTTTCGAGGTTCCACTTCCAAAGGGATACCTGGTAACACTCGCCTGTCCTTTGCGCATTGGACATTTTCCATCTGCAACTCACTGTTGTCTAATACCCTCAAGAAGCTAAAACTAGTATCAACACCTACTGAAAGGGGCGTTACATGCAACCAGGGATCATCCACCTTAATCTCAAGGAGCCAGATACCCCGCTATCGGATATCCCGGACCAGTCAACCTTCCTATCGATCGACCCACTCGCAGAAGAGTGGGACGAGCTAGCGAGCCGAGTGGGCGCGACGCCCTATGTTCGTCCGGGGTGGGTCGCGGCCTGGTGGCGCGCTTTCGGAGTCGGCAAACTGGAGATCCACACCCTGAAGAGGGACGGGCACCTGGTAGCGGTGCTGCCCGTCGCTCGCCGATACGGCGCCGTGAGATCGGTGACGAACTACCACACGCCGATATCTGACCTGCTTGCGGAGGACTGGAATGCCGCGACCGAGCTGGCGCGGACGCTCTTCACGGGAGAGCCTCGACGCGTATCCATCACATCCCTGGACCAGCTCGGCACCAGCATGACGGCCTGTCGGCTGGCGGCCGAAAAGGCGGGGTACAGCGTCGTCGTCCGCCCATTTCAGCGCTCGCCCTATCTCGACGTCGAGGGGAACATGACCGAGTACGAGTCGCGGCTGAGCAGGAACCTGGTCGCCGGTTTGAATAAATCGTGGCGGCGCCTCGGCAGGCAGGGGAAAGTCTCCGTGGAAATCGCCGGCGGGCGCGAGCGGCTGGAGGCGTTGCTCAGGGAAGCCTTTGCCGTCGAGGCATCCAGCTGGAAGGGTACCTGCGGCACGGCGATCCAGTCGCGCCCGGAAACCCGAAGCTTCTACACCGACGTCGCCCGCTGGGCGGCCACGCGAGACATGCTCCGCCTCTTCTTCCTGCGGCTCGATCAGCGTCCGCTGGCCATGTTCTACGCCCTGGAGGAAAGGGGGATTTGCCACCTTCTGAAGGGCGGATATGACCAGGCCTACCGGCGATTTTCCCCAGGTCAGCTGCTCATGCGTGCCGTCGTCTCCCACTGCTTCGCCACGGGCCTGTCGAGGCTCGAGTTTCACGGGGACGCGGCGCCGTATAAGCTACGCTGGGCCGACGCCGTGGATGAGCGGAAGCGGTTTGAAGCGTTCTCACCATCGCCCGTCGGGAAATTTTTGTGGGCCGCGCTCGCCTATGGCTGGCCGGCGGCCAAGCTCATGCTCGGGCTCTTCGGTACCTGGAAACAGGCCGGAACATGAAGGAAGTGGAGGAATTTATGGAAACGAATACAGGGAGTCAAGTCGGTATGAGTGTTAGCGCTGTGGCTTTCTCCAACGCCTCCACCGTGAGCCATACATCGGACCGCCTGCTGAAGCTCGATCCGGGCACCTGCACCGACGCCCTCGGGCGACAGGAGTTCGGCATCCGTCACACCGTTGCCGACCACCCGCTGCTCTCACTGGAAGCGATCGCCGAGCTGGCCGATTCCTTGCCCTCGGGTGCCGTCGAGCGCCACGAAGCCAACCAGCCGCTGCTGGTTCCCGACGGATGTCCCGATCTCTCAGGCCCCCCCTCCGAGACCGTGCGCACCATTGAGACAAACGGGCGCTGGATGGTGCTCTGGAACATCGAGCAGGTCGCCGCCTACCGGCGACTGCTCGACGCGATTCTCGACGAGGCGGTGCCCTTCCTCCCCGCGCGCGAGGGCGGCATGGGACGCCGGGAGGCATTCCTCTTCCTCTCGGCGCCCCGGGCCGTGACGCCCGTTCACTTCGACCCCGAGCACAACTTTCTTCTGCAGATTCGCGGCTTGAAGGAGATCCACGTCGGCCGCTTCCCGGACCGCGAGTGGGAGCGGCGAGAACTTGACCGATACCACAACGGCGGGCACCGCAACCTGGTGGAGATTCCTCCCAGCTCGAACACGTTCCGTATGCAGCCCGGCGACGGTGTCTACCTGTATCCGTGGGTGCCGCACTGGGTGTACAACGGCCCCGCCGTCTCCATCTCGCTGTCGATCACCTTCCGCACACGGCGGAGCGAGCGGGTCGAGTTCGCCCACCTGTTCAACGGCCGCCTGCGTCGGCGCGGTCTCTCGCCTCGGCCAGCCGGGGAGTCGGAGTATGTCGATCGGGTGAAAGCAGGCTTGACGAGCCTCGTGGCCTGGCTGCTTCGCGGATGTCGGCGACAGCGCGGGGCACGGGACTACGGCTGACGCCGTGGGCATCACCCCGAAAGAATTTACCGCAGCGAGCACTGTACTGCGAGATAGGAGGATGTGACGATGAACGGAGTACGTCCAAGCGACTGGCTGTGGAAGGAAGGTGGGGGCTATTACACGCAAAGTGAAGAGGAATTGATCAAGCAGCCTCTCCTCCCGGATTTGCGGCGACTGCGCGACCGGAGACTGATCGAAGTGTTCAAGAAGTATGGAAACCTAGCCGCTGGTTCTGCCGTGCTCGAAGTGGGTTGCGGACGCTCGCCATGGCTCCCGTATCTGGCTCGGCATGAACGATGCGTCGCGGCCGGGATCGACATTGAACCGGTGGCGGCACAACTGGCTCGGGCAAACCTGTCCGGCTCTGGTGCCAAGGGAGACATTCTCTGCCGTGATGCGTTCGAGCTCAAGCAAAACGAGGACCTCATCGGGAGATTCGATCTTGTGTACTCGTTGGGTGTGATCGAGCATTTTGACGATGCAGCCAGACGGTTGGCCGTCCTGGCTCATTACCTCAGGCCGAAGGGGCGCATTCTGACGATGGTACCGAATCTCCGAGGCGTGAACTGGGCGCTCCAGCGCTTGGCCGATCGCAAGCTGCTCGAGATGCACGTGATCTATAACGCCAAGCAACTTAGGTGGGTCCATGAAGCAGCGGGATTTCAAACCATCGCAGGGGGGTATGTGGGCTTCTTCGACGGCTTTCTGACATCTGCGGTAGGCGTTCCATCTGGAGCCAGGCTCAGGATTCATCAGTGGCTCTGCTGGGCAAGCAACATGGGTTGCACAGCGTGGACACGGCTGGTGAACGGTGTCGCCACACCGGAGCTGAGTTGGGTCGCTCCGCTTGTGTTCTACGTCGGCAGGCAAACCTCTCCGTGATGACGAGCCGAAGAAAACCGTCGTCAACAACACCCTCGTCCCGCAGCCGGAAAAATGATTCATCCAGTTAGAACCGGAACACCGGCCGGTTCTTCAATCCATATGCGAGCACAGAATGCAACGGGAGTGGTGGGATCTGTCGGCCAGATGACTCTACCGCACAGTCAGGATAGAGATTCTCTGCCGATGATCGAAGGCCTGTCCATCATTTGCTTCGCGCACGACTGGGGAGGAGACCCGACTAGCAAGACGCACATCATGCGCCTGCTGGCGAAGCGGAACCGTGTCCTCTGGGTGAACTCGATCGGGATGCGGCGTCCCACCGCCTCACGCGCAGATCTCCGGCGCATCCTCTCCAAGCTGCACCGCGGCCTCACTGGCTGCCGGGAGGTCGAGCAGAATCTCTACGTCACGAACCCGTTGGTGCTGCCGCTGCCTGGCGTCGCGGCGGCGGATTGGTTGAACGCCAAGCTCCTGGCCGTCTCGCTTCGTAGTCTGTGCCGCCAGCACGGGCTGGAGCGGCCGCTTCTTTGGACCTTCCTACCTACCATGAACAGGCTGGTTGGACGGCTTGGAGAACGATTGGTGATTTACCATTGCGTGGACGAGTATTCGGCGTTCTCTGGCGTGCCGCGCGATGCGTTGCTCCGCATGGAGCGCGACCTTATCCGCCGCGCTCATCTCGTCCTGACCTCTTCCGAACAACTGCGTGAGGAGCGTTCTTCAATTAACTTGCATACCCACTTCGTCTCGCATGGCGTCGATGTCGAGCACTTTTCCCGCGCGATGGATCCTGCCACCGTCGTGCCGGATGAATTCCATGGACTTCCGAAGCCGGTGATCGGCTTCTTCGGGTTGCTCGCCGACTGGGTCGACCTGAGTTTGATCCGATGGTTGGCCTGTCGGCGCCCGCATTGGTCCTTCGTCCTCGTCGGCAAAGCGACGACGGATCTCCGGCTCCTTCAGGGATTGCCGAACGTTCGTCTGCTGGGGCAGAGGTCTTATTCAACGCTGCCGGGGTACTGCCGAGGTTTCGATGTCGGGATTATCCCGTTCCGCATGAACGAGCTCACGGTTCGGGCCAATCCGCTCAAGCTCCGGGAGTACCTTGCGGCCGGGCTGCCCGTCGTCTCGACGCCGCTTCCTGAAGTGTCCCGCTATAACGGGCTGGTGCATCTGGCGGCGGGAGAGCGGTCCTTCCTCGCAGGTATCGAGGCGGCGCTTCGCGAGCGGTCGGAAGCAATGGCCCGGCGCCGCGTGGATGCCATGCGCGCGGAAGGGTGGGGGGCACGGGTGGCGGAGGTCTCGGCGATTATCGAGGCGCGTCTAGCTGCCGCATCATGAGTCCTAAGTTGGTACTTGTTATCCCTCACCGGCAACAAAGACTGGTCCAACCCTCGCCCCGTCCGCTCGTTCGGTAGCAAAACTTTCTCCCTTTCAGCGTTTCCAGGAGACCAAGCATGTCGGACCTCACCCTCCTGTTTTGGACCTCCATCCTCATCCTGGCGTACACCTATCTGGGCTATCCGGCCCTCATCTGGCTGTGGGCCAAGCTTCGTCCTCGGCCCCTATGCACCGGACGGCTTGAACCCAAGGTCACCGTGCTGGTCGTGGCCTATAACGAAGGTCGCAGGATTGTGGAGCGGCTTGAGAATCTCCTCACTCTGGATTACCCGAAGGAGCTCCTCGAAGTCATCCTCGCGTCAGACGGTTCGACTGACGACACGGTTGAGCGTGCGCGAGCCTTCCGGCAGGCTGGGGTAACTATTGCTGTGTTCAGGACGCGCCGGGGGAAGCCGGCTGTGCTCGATGAGATGATCCCCAAGGCTCAAGGCGAGATTGTGGTGTTAGCCGATGCGCGGCAACGGTTCGACCGAGATGTGTTGCGTGTGCTGGTCAGTTCCTTTGCCGATCCTCGGGTGGGCGCTGTCAGTGGCGAGCTGATCCTAACCCCCAACGTCGCAGGGACGTCGGCTGGTCAAGGAGTGGGATTCTATTGGCGCTATGAGAAATTCGTCCGACGGCACGAGAGCCGCGTGGACTCGACCGTCGGGATGACCGGCGCGATCTACGCGATTCGACGGAACCTCTTCGAACCGATCCCGCGTGACACCTTGATAGACGATGTCCTGATCCCGATGAGGATTGTTTCGCGAGGCTATCGAGTCCTCTTTGAGTCAAGGGCCCATGCCTATGACCGGGTTGCGGCGACGCCGGGAGAAGAGTTCACGCGGAAGGTTCGGACCATGGCGGGGAACTTCCAACTCCTTACCCGCGAATCGTGGTTGTTGAATCCATTCCAGAACCGGCTGTGGCTGCAGGTCCTCTCCCATAAGGGCCTGCGGCTCCTCAGCCCAGTATTTTTTCTCACAGCCTTTGGGGTCAATCTGCTTGCGGTGACCAGCCCCCTGTACACCTGGACCTTTGGAGGCCAGCTCTTGTTCTACGCGGCGGCGCTCGGCGGCTGCTTGCTCCGTAATTCCAGCAAGCGGCTCCGCTTCCTATCGGTCCCCTATGTCATTTGCCTTTTCCAATGGGCCAGCATCGTGGCATTCTTCCGATTCGTCACAGGACGTCAATCGGTGCGATGGGACGGCGCGTCCTCCCAACGGGACCAGAGCCGGCTGCTGTCCGGGAGGGGTTCTGTACCCCAGCACTGAGCGGGCCGACCAGTTGGAGCAGAGCCCCTTACATCGCTCTCAGGTTCGACGGCGCTGCAGGCGGTGTGGTATCGGTCTGTCCCCCGACCAGCAGGTGCGCCGGTACTTTCACGAGGATGGCGTCCAGCCGATTCCCGCCCATATTGCTGGTCCAGATAAAATACTGGCCGGTGACATCCAGGTTGCCTTTCGGCGCCTTCCCATAGTCGTCGATTCCCCCTGAGGCGTTCATATTCGTCATGACCGGGGCGACGACCAACGCATCATAGGAGTTGTCCAAACGGAAACAGATGATCTCATTCTCTCGGCTCGGGATACTATCCGCGTTGCTGCCACAGGCGTACTGCTGCTGAGGGGCCACGCCCGATTTCCTGTTTTGGTGGGAGATGTGCTGAACCACAGAGGTGTTCCAATCAGGATTGTATTGGACCACGGGACCGACTGGACGAATGACGCTGGCTACCGGAAACTGGATGAGGATAGTGGCGTTGGCCAGTGGGTTGTACCCGTCAGCGCCGATCGCATAGCTGTCGCCCATGTCCAGGTGGCCCAACGACCCGGCCGGGTCCAATATCACCGCCATTAAGCCGGTTTGTAAATCGTGGATGAAATTGTCCAGCCCGGGCGAGCCATCTAAGATCAATAACCATCGGCCGCTCTTGTCCAGATTGCATTCATTGTAGCTCGTAGTCACTCTTGGAAAGAACGTAAATTGTCTGGTAGGCTCTTTGTATACCCCGCATCCCAACATGACGGTGGCTGCTCGGTCCATCACAGTGAACGAATGGACCGAGTCATCATCGCTTGAGTGAACTTGAAGGATAGATCTGGTACCAGTCGATCCACAAGCAGCACAGTTATCCACATCGAAGACGACTTGATTCGCGTGAGTGATCACGTCATAACGCCATAGTTGCCATCGGTTGGCATAGGGACTCAAATATAGTTTAGTTGGTTGAGTCGCACTAAAATACCAGCCCTCACCACTTTCCAACCTTTCATTGGTACCTGCGTCGAACAGTGGACCGACTTTAGTTACCACATCAGTACCTTTGTCGTAGCTAAACAAGGTCGGTCCGCCGTTGGCCGCACTAAGGCCCAAGAAGATATACATGGTGTTGCTGCCCACGTGATTGTTGATATTGCGCCAGTAGGAATATCCAACATAACGGACGCAATCCGCGCCGCCGCAGTCGCTGGGAATGGTGAGCCGGATTCCTTCCGTATTATAGGGCGCCGGGAAGGTGAATTTGCCGCGCGTCGATGGAACAAACGATTGGATCTGGGACGCGGTCAGCCTGGGGCGAGTGATGGGATCGTAGGATTTGACGATAAACCCGCCGGGGAGAGGAGGTGTCTGTCCGACGACCGGCGCGTTGCGCACGAGAATGCCGATGCAGGAGAGGGCAAGAATAAGGCAGAGGTAACCTGCAAGCGACCGAGCGTAGGACAACATCGTAGTGATCCTCCTTCGCCTCCTCTAGCGGCTTGTTGCTTGACCCGTGCTAGCCCCCCTCACCTTCTGACTGAAGCTCGGCGGCGAGTCAGCAACTGAAGCCGAAGCTTCGCGCCATTCCCCGTCAGGAGACCTGATGCTGGAAGGAGGGGGTTCCCCAGACTAACATCATGCATGGATTGTACCAATCCTCGACAAACGAGGGCTTACGGAAACGCAGGTTAAATCCATGTAAAAACACTCTAAGAACGCGGAAAGAAGCGGGTCAACTTCTGTTAGACATGAACAAAAATACACACCTATTCATCTGGGACTGTCCCAAGTCGGTATCCGACATTCCGTACCGTATGGATGCGACGTCCTTCAGGACTCAGCTTATTCCTGAGACTGCGAATATGAACGTCGATTGTCCGGGAGTCGACCTCGGTCCTCCTATCATGGCCCCAGACTGTCTCGAATAAAAACTCACGACTCGCAACCCGTCCCTCCGCTTCGAGCAGGGCTTTCAGGAGCTGGAATTCTTTTGCCGTGAGCGAAACCGGGTCACCCCTGATGGTTACCGTGAAGCGATCCAGATCCATTTCAATCCCACCCGCTCGCAGGAGGTTTGAGGGCGAGGCTGACTGAAATCTTCGAAGGTGGCTCTTAACTCTGGCGATTAATTCCTTGGGGCTAAAGGGCTTGGTGATATAGTCATCGGCTCCAACTTCAAGGCCGACCACTTTATCAGCCTCTTCCGCCTTGCCACTCAGCATGAGAATGGGGAGTTGAGCTGTTTCCGGATTTCGGCGGAGCCTCCGGCAGACTTCCAGTCCGTCAAGACCGGGAAGGATAAGGTCGAGGAGAAGCAGGTCTGGCCTCTCCTTGTTCACCGCTTGTAACCCTTCCAACCCATTGCGGGCCACCACCACCTGGAAACCTTCCCGTTCCAATAGAGCCCTCATCGTTTCCACCACGCTCTCCATGTCCTCTACAACCAGGATCTTCTGAGCCATGTTGATCTTCCCCGTCAACATACCGAGGGGTAAATACGGAGCGTTCTGCTCCATTGTGGTAGCGATGACCCAGTCTGAGGCGATGAGCTTCTGACTGACGCAGCCATCGTCTCGACTGCGCAAAGAAAGATTCTTGGTCTCCCCTCCGCGTTGGATAGCCTTCGGCGTTGAACAGGAGAGCGGAATGCCAACGACTTTTCTGCCGAGAGGGATACTTTTCTTTTGTTAGTCTAAGTTGCGGCCTAGAGGGGGTGTATCCGGTAAACTCCGGCATCCATGAGTGTAAATTCCCTGATACGGAAGCAGGATCTCTGAAGCGTTCACGAGGCTGGAAGACTGATCAAGTCACTGGCGGGTCGCATAGCGAACGTGAGCGGCCCTGTCACGGATGTTCAGTGCCTCCATGGTCCGTTAGTAACTATGAACTTCACAAAAACCGCCATCTTGCATGACAGGTGTTTCCCCCCTATCCATGAAAGCACTTGCCTGATCGTTCCTCTTTGAGTCATTGCCTATTCTTTCTTGAATGGGGCAGTGGGCGTTCCCCTGCCGGCACCTTCAGTTTCAGAAAACAGGAGCCTACCTATGCTTAATGGAACAGAGAAGTTGAGCCAAGGCCAAGAAATTGTCATGCGTTTCCGCTCGTCAAGAAGAAAGAATGGCGTATTCAAGATGAGCGCTCTCCTGCTCGTTGAATTCGTCCTGTTATTTGTTATTGGCGAGGCCATTGCAAGGCTCTTTTTGCCACCAGGCCTTCGTGTGATTCATCCTCAAATGTTGGTGGAATCAAATGCGAGAAGGATCTACGACCACAGACCGAACCAGCATGCTTTTACAATTGATCAGCCTTTTGTTACCAACTCAATGGGATTCCGGGACCATCGGGAAGTGCCATTGAACAAAGTGGGAGAATTCCGGCTCCTCTCATTAGGCGATTCGATGGCTGTCGGACTAGGCGTGTCTGTGGGCGATACTTACGTGAATCAATTGGAAATATTGCTGGGGCGCCGCTCTGATTCAGTCCGTGTCATGAACGGTGCTGTCGGAGGATATTCGATATGGCAGGAGATCGATCTTCTTAGAGAAAAGGGACTTCACGTTCAGCCTGACATTGTCCTGGTCGCCTTTTATTGGAATGATCTTTACATAAGACCGAATCCAGTCATTCCGTTCCCACCCAGTCAGAGCGGTGAGCTGCTCGATGCCGATGGCAATGCCAATTCGAAGTATCTCAGAGCGTTCAAGAGGAGCACCCTGCTCCTGTTCCTTCGAGAACGGTTGAACATTCTACGGTACAAAATATCGCCTACGTTCGACTGGGTCCATCAAGAGATGATTTTTGAGGGACGTTCAAGCCCCTATCTCGCAAAAGCGTATCGTGATGTTGCCGACAGCTTGGAAGAATTCAAGGCTCTTGCTGACACTCATGGGTTTGTCCCCATTGTTGTCATTCTCCCTCTTTCAGCCCAAGTCACTCGTTTGGATGTGCCAATCCATATGCAACAACGAATCAGCTCAATCGCCAGGAAGCTTGGCCTTCGGACCCTTGATGTGCTGGAGCCGTTGCAACAGGCCTATGCCACTGGCTCTGATCTATTCATCCCGTGGGATAATGTTCACTATTCTCCTCACGGTCACAGGGTTGTGGCGGAAGCTATTGAACAATACCTCCTTCAGGAAGGTCTCGTCCCCACGAGGTAGGACATTACCCCCTCTCTCTAGTCGGCGGCCCAGGAAGAGCGGTTTACGCGCAAGAAGCACGATCCGCGGTTTCCGAACCGGGCGATCCGCTACTGTCTGCGCTAGGGGGGCATCGCCGTGCCGGCCCTCCGCGCCATCGTGTTCTATGAGAAACCCCTCGTCAAGTTTGAGTGGCTGCTGGAGACTTATCTGGCGTTTGCGCCTCAACTTTGCCGAGCACCACGAATCCCAAGCCGCTTCCGCGTTCTACCCCTCCTTCAACGTGCGAGGGGAGCCCATTGTCGGCTTTCCCAGGGGGCAATGAGTCGCCAGATCAATTCCGGCTGGACTCTTCACCCCCATTGGGTTCGTACGGCGCTATCTTTTTGGCCTCGGGCCCCTGCCGCGGCCGCCGCTCGTCTCCGGTTCAAACCGCCGCATCGAGCCCATATGACCCGACAATTTTAAGGAGGAGGCAGGCGATGGCTGTCGCGCCCTTATCACTGCCCTGTTTGAGACTTGCAGATGCCTGAGGGGCTGATGAGTGGCCTGTGGCCCGCACGCAGTGGTTACTTCATCTATCTTTCGTGTGGTTCATAATGTGGTAAGACTCCACCTGTGGTAAAGGTCAGCCAAATGCTTCAGATTAAGGGCCACATCTGGATGGTCTGGTCCTAGCGTCTTCTTTTGGATTGCAAGCGAGCACAGATAGAACTGCTCCGCCTGGGTATAGTGGCCCTGAACGGCGAATACCCTCGCTAGGTTGCCAAGGGTGGTGGATACCCTCGGATGCTCATTTCCCAAGGTGTTTTTCAAAATCACCAGCGCGCGGTTGTACAGTAGCTCGGCCTTCGCGTACTTGCCCTGACGATGGTACGCCTCTGCCAGATCGTTGAGAGTGAGCGCCACCTCGAAGTGCTCTGGTCCCAAGGTTTTTTCTTGGATTTCAAGGGCGAGTTGGCACAGCGGCTCCATTTCGTCGTACTGGCCCCGAACTCGGTACCGTCCAATCAAATTGTGAAAGCTATCTGACAAGTAGTCGGAAGAGAGCGGTGCCTTGCTGTCGGCAAAGCCTCGCACTCCAAAGTGGGGAAGCGGATGAGGAGTGCGAGGAGTTTCGTTCTGCACCGAGAACGAGGTGGATTCCATCATGACCTCCTTCGTAACTGCCCTCAGGTGTTGTTCTGCACCAAGGCCATCATGCCGATGCCAGCTCGAGAGGTCTGCTGGCTGTGGCAGGCATACCCATATTTAGTGAAGGAGTTGGGGGGGTATACTCTAATCCACAGTTGACGATCTGCATGACGATCCCTGTACGCGTGGTGGTGCGGGTTTTTTCCAAAATGTGCTTGAAATGCTCCTTGACTGTCTGTAAGGCCAGCCCCATTTCGTTGGCGATTTCCTTGTTGGTCCAACCTTTCAAGAGATGTTGGACGACGATTGTTTCGCGAGCGGTCAGGCGAAACTTCTCCTTCGCCTGGCCGACGACGTTGTCCTGCCATGCACCGATTCCAATCTCGTTCATCACGATGAGGATTCGTTTCTCCCCGTTGCTCAGATCAATCAAGCCCTTGCCGCACAAGAGCACGGGGCGATGGAAAGTCTTCACGGCGTGCATGATTTGAAACTGTTCCCAGTATTTCGGATCGGTTCGGACTTGGAGGATTTTCCGGATTTGATCAGCAAGACAGGCAACGGCTGGCGGGAGCACCCCGTTTGCGGGTTTCCCGTTCTGGCATCGAATGATTTGCTCGCACAGTTCCAACGCCCGCCGATCCTTATAGAGCAGTTGCATAGAGGCCGTGAGCAACATGATGCCGGGTCCAGCGTGCTGGGACGCCATGCTGTCCTTGTGGTCGGACGAAACATTATCCACATCATCCACATCCACATAGTCTTCCATGTTGACCTCCCTGGAGTCTTCCATAGGTTACGGTGAATTGATAAGCTAAAAGGACGAGAGCTGCTATCGGGTAAATCCCGCAATTGGGGGGAGGAAAATCACTGATTAGAGGGGGAAATATTCCTGAGTGTTAAGAAGAGGTTAAGTAACAAAAGCAGATAATCTAGAGGACCTGAGCTGCTATCGAGCAAATCCTACAATGGGAGGGGAGAATATCCCTGAGATGAGAATGGAAAGAGTTCCGGAACGGATGCTAAGGTTGAACGATGCCCCGTTTGATGGCATAACGGACCAGACTGGCCGTTTCATGGACGTTCAGTTTCTCCATCATTCTGGTCCTGTGAGACTCCGCGGTCTTCACGCTGATCCCCAGAACGACAGCCACCTCCTTGGTGGTCTTGCCCTCGGCAATGAGTTGCAGAACTTCCCGCTCTCTCAGGCTAAGGGGCTCTGGAGGCAGGTCAGTTTTGGCCAAGTACGCTTGAACGACCACCTCAGAGACTCCAGGAGTCAAATAAAGTTTCCCCAGCGAGACCTCCTGGATGGCTTGGACGAGTTCCTCAGCCGCCTTGGTCTTCAAGACGTACCCCTTAATGCCGGCGCGAAGAGCGTCTAGGACATAATGGTTCTCGGTGTGCATGGTTAAGAGGACGACTTTCGTTTTGGGAGAGGTCTGCAGTATGGCTCGTCCCGCATCTACGCCATTCAACAGGGGCATGGTGAGGTCGAGCAAGGCGATGTCCGGGGAGAGCTCCTGGGCCAGCCGGACCGCCTCACGGCCGTCGCAAGCTTCTCCAACCACGTCAAATCCTTCCCGCTCTAACAGGACCTTCAGACCTTGGCGGACGATGAGATGATCGTCGGCTAGCAGAATATGCAGCGACATCTTACGCCTCCCGTGAGTTTGTGTGAGGAATTGTGATCACCAGCTCGGTTCCTTGGCCCTGCTTGGACATGATCGAAAGCGAGCCGCCTAAGCTGTTCAGACGTTCCCGAATGCCGATCAAGCCGAGACCTCGTCCACCGATCCTGGCCAAGACGGCTGCCACGTCAAAGCCGACGCCATTATCCCTGATGGAGCACCGGAGCGTCTGGAGGTCTTGATGAAAGGTGACATCCACCTGAGACGCTTTGGCATGTCTCGCCACGTTGGTGAGCGCTTCCTGCACGATCCGGTACAGAGTGGTCTCCAGTACAGGGGAGAGTGAGAGTGCAGACTCGTCTTCCACCGTGATGAGGAGTCCGGTCCGGGCGGCGACACCCTCGGCCAGGAATTTGAGGGCAGGGAGCAGTCCCAAATCGTCAAGGATCGTGGGGCGCAGTTCGTGTGAGAGTCGCCTCAACTGCCCCTCGATTTGGTCGAGTAGCCCCTTCACTTTTTGGAGGTGCTCCCTAGCGGGCGGCAGGTTCCCGGCCACCTCTTCCAAGGCGAGATGAACCGAGGCGAGAAGTTGTCCTGCCTCATCATGAAGGGCATGGGCGATTCGTTTGGATTCTTCCTCCAGTGTCTGATTCAGGCGACGCAGTGTGGTGTTGGTTTCTCGGAACCCACGGTGGGTCATTTCAAACGGCGACAGGCTTTCCACAAAAAAGCTCGCCCCCGCTCGGAGCGTCAGTGTCTTCTCTTCCGGCGTCGTGGCCCGAGACAACACTGCTGCCAAGGCCTTGTGATATATGGTTGCCATGTCCAGCACACCCAGCCCTTCGGCCAACGCTCTGCGCCCCAACTCGTACGCTTGTTGCAAGGCGGGTTCTCCCACCCCCCGGATGGAGTCCCGCAGCGCGGCCGTATATTGGTCCTCCAGCTTATCCATGGTCTCCGGCATGGTGAACCTATTTTAAAT
>Ga0066698_10000183_pt1 | contig 20521 bp, 17 predicted proteins | sample GraSoiAngelo_147_FD_66457 | JGI IMG/M metagenome (GOLD analysis project Ga0066698, IMG submission 66457) | Grasslands soil microbial communities from the Angelo Coastal Reserve, California, USA - 14_1009_05_40cm | ecosystem: Environmental > Terrestrial > Soil > Grasslands | place: USA... | reverse complement strand
TGCCAGCCGTGCTCGGCGGCCTCCCGCGCCTCGAGCCGCTCCTGGCGCGCCGCCGCCAGCACGGCGATGAGCGCGACGTCGAGCGCCCCCGACGTCCCGAGCCCGGAGCCGGGCGGCGCGTCCGCGCGCGTGGTGAGCGTGAAGCGGCCGGTGACCGGAAACATTCGCAGGGCGGCCTTATGGAGGTTCAACCGGCCGTCGAGCACCAGTCCGCCCGAGTCGGCGCACTCGAGCTGTTGCCCCAGGTCCTCGGCCACGAGGCGGATCAACGTGCCGCCGAGTGTGAGCTCCGCATGGGCGCGCAGGCCGATGGTCGCGTTGACGACCACCCCGCCCTCTCGCGACGAGAACGGCGGCACGTCCGTCCAGCCGCCGGCGAGGTCGAGGCGCACCGGCGCCTCGGCGCGGTACGTCGTCGGCAGCTCGCGACGTCTCACGGCGCGATCCACCAGCGGCTCAGCGTCCCGAGCTCGCCCCGCAGGTCCATCGTCACGCCTTGCACGCGCCGGTTCATACCGTTCACGCCGCGTGCGTGATACAGCCACGCCACCGGCAGGCGCTCCGCGAACAGCCGCTGCGCGGCAGTCGGGTCGCGCGGCACGGGAATGCCGGTCAGGTCGCCCATCGGTTGCAGGTAGCCGAGCCCGGGGTCGCCGGGGAGGCTCATCACCGCCGCCTGGAAGTCGTGGCGCGGCCCGTACACACGGTCGTTGAACGCCGACAGCTCGAGCAGGCGGATCGAGACGTCGAAACCGACGGCCGCGAGCCGCGCCTGGAGCATCTGTTCCAGCGCGCCCTCGCCGCTCCCCACGCTGAGCATCTCGAAACGCGGCCGGCGGCCCGCGAGCAGGGCGCGCGAAGAGTCGGGCGCGGTGGGTAACCGGGGGACGGAGAGATACTGCGGCAGGAGCGGGGGCACGGGACCATCCGCGATCGACGCGAACCCGAACGCATAGCCGTCGACGATCTCCCGGCGGTCGATCGCCAGCGCGGCGGCAAGACGCACCTTGGGGTCGTCGAACGGCGTGCGCCGCGTGTTGAACACCAGACCGTACGGGAGGATCATGGGGTAGTCGAGCACCGCCAGGTCCGGGTCGCGGCGGACGTAGGCCGTGTGCGCGGCGGTGATGCCGGCGAAGTCCAACTCCCCCGCGACCAGCGCCGCGAGCTTGGCCGTGGGCTCGTCCACCACGACGACGATGAACCGCTGCAGCCGTGGCGGCCCGCCCAGCGCCGCGGGAAAATCCGGGTTCGCGACGAACACCCAGCGGCGATGCGGCTCGTGGGTGACGAAGCGGAACGGTCCGTTCCCAATGGGACGCGCGTTCCACGCCGCCTCGCGCAGGCGGGCGTGCGGGACAGAGTCGAGCAGGTGCGCCGGGAGAATCGCCAGATCCGTGAGCACGTCGGGGAAGCCGCGCTGCGCCTCGCCGAACCGGAGCACGACCGTGGACTCGTCGGGCGCGCGCACGGCGGCGATCGGCGCGACGTCATTCCAGCGAGGGTATCCCGTCACGGAGTCCCGGGCCGCATCGAGCGTCCACGCGACGTCCCGCGCGGTCGTAAGAGCGCCGTCGTGCCACCGGACGCCGCCGTGCAAGTGCAGGGTCAGCTCGCGCCGATCCGGCGACCACTGCCACGCTCGGGCGAGGTAGGGACGCGGCGTCATGGTGGAGTCGTAGCGGGCCAGCGTGGTGAGGAGCGCGAACTTCTGCACCTGCCGGGCCAGCGGATGCTGGCCGACCAGTGGGTTGATGCTCTGGAGATCGGCGCCGGACGCGAACAGCACGGTCGCGCCGCGACGGGCGGCGCCGGCGGCGCCGCACCCCCACAGCCCCGCGAGCGCGAGCAGCGTCCCGGCCGTCCGTCGTCGCACGCGTGGATTCTAGCGGCGCGGGGCGGGCCGCGCGAGATTCGCCCGATGCTGCGCATGCTGTGGCAGCGCGCGCTCGTCGGGGTTGCCGTCGTCACCGGCGTCGTCACGCTCACCTTCCTTCTTCTCCACGCCGCACCCGGCGATCCCGCCGAGCGGCTGCTCGGACCCGCCGCCGCCCCCCAGCAGGTGGAGGCCGTCCGCCATGCCCTGGAGCTCGACCGCCCCCTGACGGTGCAGTACGCGAGCTGGCTCCGCCGCTTCGTCCGCGGCGATTGGGGAACGAGCATCACCACGGGGCGGCCGGTGGGTGCGATGCTGCGCGCCGCGTGGCCCGCGACGGCGCGCCTCGTGGCGCTGTCGCTGCTGCTCTCGTACGCGCTCGGATTGCTCGTGGGCGCGGTCCAGGCCGCGCGTAGCCGCGCGCGTCTCGATACCACGCTCTCCGTGGCGACCGTCACGCTCTTCGCCCTCCCCGGCTTCTGGCTCGGCCTGATGCTGATCATGGTGTTCACCTACTGGCTGCGTGTGTTGCCCGCCTTTGGAGCCGCCGGCATGGACGCCGATTTTCTCAGCGGCTGGGCGCGGATCGCCGACCAGCTGCGCCATCTCGCGCTTCCGCTGCTCACCCTGACGCTCATCGGCGTGGGCGGCACCGCGCGCTTCGCGCGCGGCGCGATCCTCGACGTGCTGGCGCAGCCGTTCGTCGCGGCGGCCCGCGCGAAGGGGGTGTCCGAGTCGCGCGTGCTCGCCCGGCACGTGCTCCGTAACGCGCTGGGCCCAATGCTCATCCTGCTCGGCCTGTCGCTCCCGGCCCTGTTCTCGGGCGCCGTGCTCGTCGAGACGGTGTTCGCGTGGCCCGGCGTCGGCCGGGTGATGGTCGAGGCGGTTCAGAGCCGGGACTACCCGGTGGTGATGGCCGCGACCGCGGTGAGCGCGCTGCTCGTCGTGGCGGGGAACATCCTGGCCGACGTCCTCGCCGCGTGGGCCGACCCGCGCGTGCGCGGCGCGGCGCGGGAGGCGTGATGCGACTCCGCGATCCCCGCGCCCTGTTCGGGCTCACCGTCCTGGCCGCCGTGGCGATCGCCGCCATCGCCGCGCCGGTCGTCACCGCCGGGAATCCCAACGCGCAGCGCGATATCGTCGCCACACGGTTCCTCCCCCCGCTCACCGCCGATCTCCATGGGACGTTCCACCCACTGGGGACCGACCGCTTCGGGCGCGACGTGTGGACCCGGCTCGTCTACGGGGCTCGCATCTCGCTCGGCGTCGGGCTGCTCGCCGTGGTGATCTCGGTGGCGATCGGCACCGCCGTGGGCGCGGCGGCGGGCTACCTGCGCGGCTGGCCCGCCATGGGACTGCTCGGCTTCACCGATTTCGCCCTCGCCCTCCCCCGGCTCGTGCTGCTGCTGCTGCTCGCCGCCCTGTGGCAGCCGAGCGCCGCGCTGGTGGTCGTGGTCCTGGGCCTCACGGGGTGGATGCCGATCGCGCGCTTGGTGCACGGCGAGGTCCGGGGCCTGGCGGTCCGGCCGTTCGTCGAAGGGGCGCGGGCGCTCGGCGCCAGGCGCGCCCGCGTGCTGTGGCGGCACATCCTCCCCAATGCCCTGACGCCCGTCATCGTGGCGGCGGCGCTGGGTGTCGGCAACGCGATCTTGCTCGAAGCCAGCTTGTCCTACCTGGGACTGGGGGTCCAGCCCCCCACGGCTTCGTGGGGAAGCATGATCGCTTCAGGGCGCGACACCCTGGTCAACGCTCCGTGGGTCGTCACGGCGCCCGGCCTCGCGCTGGTGCTCGTCGTGGTCGCGTGCACGCTCCTGGGCGACGCCCTGCGCGATGCGTTGGACCCGGGGGCCGCGAAGCGTTAGCTGTCCGCCAGCCGACGCAGTGCCGACGCTTCGATTTCGTGGCCGCCCTCGAACACCTGCGTTCGGAACGGAATCGCCCGCTCCGTGAGCCGCCGCTCGATCCCGGCGAGCACCTTCGGCGTGATGTACGCGTCCTGCCTCCCGGTCACGATCGTGGTGCGCAATCGCTTGAATCGTTGCTCCGCGGCGACGAGGTCGAGATCCGGCGGCAGCTCACCGCTCCACAGCACCAGGTCGTCGAGGCGCGCCGTCCCCAGCGCCGCCCAGCGGCTCACCGTGGCCGCGCCCTGCGAGAACCCCAGCGCCCGGATGCGGACCTCAGCCGCAGCGCCGCGAACGACCTCCGCATAGACCGCGTCCAGGTATTTCACGTAGTCCGCGATCTCGTTGAGCCGGTCCTCACGCGTCATCCACGTCGCGCCGACCGGCTGTTCGCGATGCTGCCCATCGCCCACGTAGAATCGCGACAGTCCTTCAGGCGCCACCACGACCCGCGGGCCGTCCGCAATCGGCTCGAACCGCTTGAGGAACCGCGCGGCCAGCTGGCCGTATCCGTGGCACACGAACCAGATCTCCGCCGCCTGTGAGGGATCTCCCAGGACGAAGTAGCGTGCGCTTCGCGCAACGCTGATATGTCGCTCGCTTGGTTCATTCCGCATTCCGCACTCCGCATTCCGCATTACGTGATCTGGATAGTGACGATCTCGTACGGCTTCGCCACGAACCGCAGGGTGCGGCCGCGGTGCTCGAGGACGAGCGCCTGGGACTCCCGCTCGTCGGCGCGCACGCGGTGCGCCGTCCGGACCCCTTCAGTGAAGCGCCACGCCCCGGCCGTTTCCCGGTCCGTCGCGTTGTAGCAGCGCAGCACGAACCCCGAGCCGTTCTGCGCCGGCTTGACCGCGGAGAGAATGAGCCCCGTCCCCTCGAGGACGATCTCCCCGCCCAGGATCGCCAGTGGCCCGGCGTCCCGCAGCCAGCGCCCGCGCACCGGAAGAAATGCGTCCTCCCAGTGCTCGGTGATCCGGTCGCCGCGCTCCAGGTCCTCCGCCGACACCGGCACGATGGCCAGCTCGATCCGCTCCGGTCCGAGGCACTGGGCGCCCGGCGTCGCCGTCGGCCAGCCGGCGTGCCCCCGGCGCGCCGGCAGATCGCCGCGGGAGAGCTGGCCCACGGCGCGGAGCAGCGTCACGAGCAGATCCCCCCCGGGCGTCCACTCGTACTCGAAGAACCCCGGAGCCAGGATCGCGAGGCCGCGCTTCCCCTCGGCCGCGGCGACGAAGCGGTGCGCCGGGGCCGTGCGCACGGGAGTCTCCAGCGGAAACTCCGCGGGATCCGCCGTCACGGGCAGCCGCGGCTCGAGCCCGAAGGCCGCTCCCGCCAGGGCGGGCACGCCGGATAACGCCGTGGGCACGCGTGCGCGCAGGCGGTGATCAGTCGCACCGTTGTCGAGATGCAGGATGCAGCGAATGATAGGGCTGTCGGCGTGCAGGACCACCACGAGCCGAGCGGCGTACTGCCGGCCCTGGGTCCAACGCGCCTCCAGGGCGGCGACCAACGGCCCCGCCGCGAGCCGCCGGACGGCGATCGGCCCCGTGCTCCGCCGGAGGCGGTCGTGCACGGGCGGGCAGTAGGTGTAGGTGTCGCCGGCATCGCCGCCGTCCTCCAAGCGCAGCACGTCGAAGAATCGCTCGCCGCTGCGGCGATCGTGCAGCGCCAGCGCCCCCGTCGCTTCGAACGTCACCTCGACGAGCCGGTTTGTGAGCGTGCGGCCCCGAGCGTCGACCCGATCCGCATCCGACATCCGCACCGGCCCAACCACTGTGAGGGCCGCGCAGCCCAGACCGGGCACGGGGGGCGCGCGAAACGCCACGCGCACCCCGTCCACCTCGTCCTGGTCGGGATAGTGGCGGGTCGCGTCGCGACGCTCGAGCGCCTGGCGTCGGTCCAGCACCTGCACCGGAATCGGCCGCCCGTCCAAGCCCGCGAGCGCGAACGCGCGGTACCCCGGCCCCACCCTCGGCTGCCGGCCCGCCGGGGCGCCTACGACCACATCGCGACGGAAGAACTCGGCGTCGGCGATCACCACGCCGCCCCGCGAGCGCGCCGCGGGGTTCCACAGCACCAGCGCGGGCGCTGCGTCCTCCGCGCGCTCGCGGGCCGCGTCGGGATCGTGACCCGCCAGCTCGTCGAGGGATGCCCGCGCGACTTCCTGGGCATAGCTCTCCACCGCGGCGAGCCGGATCTCCGTTTCGGCTGCCACCGTGTCGCTCACGCAGCCGCCGATCGTGTCGTGGAACTGGCAGGCGAGCAGGGTACGCCACGCGGTCTCGAGCAGCGGCCGGCGGTCCGCGCCGCCGCGGCGCCGGGCCAGTGCGGCGAGCGGCTCGGCGTGACGCTCCAGCCACAGCTCCGCGCGGGCGTGGCGGCGTTTCTGCGGCGCGCGCGTCCCGTGCACGCCCTGCAGCGTCCAGGCGTAGCGATACGACCAGCGCAGCTCTCCCGCCAGCGGCGCGGCCTTCGCGGTGTCGGCCGCGGCGAGCGAGAGGAATTCATCGAGCCGGGAGATGCGCACGGCGTAGTCCGGCTCCAGCGCCGCGAGCAGGTCGCGCAGGCGCGGCAGCTCCGGGTGCGCCGCGTGGTGATCCGCGCCGACGAACACCGCGACGTGTTTCGACGCCGCCCGCGCGACCAGCGCTTCGCGTACCGGCGGCCATGCCACGGCCAGCCGCTCCGCATCCGCCGGGAGCGCCGCGCCGATCTCGTAGCCCTCGGGGGACAGGTGCCACACGATCGCTTCCTGGCCGTCGCGCCCGCGCCAGCGGTACAGGTCGCGCTCCTGTCCCGGCTCCCCGCCGAGCCCGCGCCACAGCACGCCGGCGCGGATGCCGAATTCCCGCGCCAGGCTCGGCCAGACCGCCGGGTGCCCGAACGCATCGGGGGAGTACAGCGCTTCGCTGCGCCCGCCCCAGTGGTCGGCATCGGCCGCACCGAGGAGCAGGTTGCGCACGAGCGACTCCCCGGACGGGATCTGCTCGTCGGCCAGAACGTACCAGGGTCCCACCTGCAGGCGGTTGGTTTTCACCAGGGCTTTGACGTCGGCCTCGCGGTCGGGCCGGGCGCGCACATAGTCCTCGAGCAGGATCGTCTGGCCGTCGAGGAGGAAGCTGCGGTAGGCGGGGTCGGCGGTGAGGCGCGTGACGAGGTCGTCCAGCGCCGGCACGAGGCGCGCGTGGAGCGCCGCCCGCGGGAGATACCACTCGCGGTCCCAGTGGGTGTGGGCGATCAGGTGAAAGACGAGGCTGCTCATCGGCGAGCAAGGTTGCCCTTCCCCAGCCCCCGGCGCCAGGGGATATTCGCCCCATGCGCAAATACCTCTGGCTGCTCATTCCGGCGACGCTCGCGGCGGCGGTCGCGGCACGGCGCCTCGTGCCCGGCGCACTCGCGGGGGGCGACGTGCTCCTCCCCTCAGGCTGGCGCATCCATCCCGCCGGCCGACAAGTCCCCGTCGGCACGCTGCCGCTGAACCTCGTCGTGCTCGGTGATGGCTCGCTCGCCGTCACCAACAACGGCTACGCCGCGAACGGTCTCATGGGAATCGCCCCCGAGTCCGCGGCCGTGACCTGGCTGGTGCCGCTGCGCGCGGCGTGGCTGGGATTGGCCCGCGCGGGCGATACGCTGTGGGCGAGCGGCGGGGTGACGAGCCGGGTGTACCGTTTCGTGCCCAACGGGTCGGCGTGGACCGCCGACTCGATCGTGCTCGCCGACTCGATGACGCGGCTGTTCGTGGGCGGCCTTGCCGTCGTGCCCGGCCGTGGACTCATCGCGGCCGTCGGCAACCTCAACGACTCGGTCTACCTCATCGACGCCGCGACGCTCAGGCGCCGAGGCGCGTTCGCCATCGGGCACAGGCCGTACACCGTCGTCGCCGACTCGAGCCACCTGTACGTGAGCAACTGGGGCGACTCCACGGTGTCGATCATCAATCTGTCCGACAGTCCGGCGGTCCGACCGTCCGACCATTTTGTGGGCCCCCATCCCTCGGCGCTGGCCCTGCACGGCCGCGAGCTGTTCGTCGCGCTCGCGGGCGCGAACGGCGTGGCGCGTGTGGATCTGGCGACGGGCCGCGTGCTGGAACAGCTCACCGTCGCCCTAGCGCCGCGCGCTCCCGTGGGCAGCGACCCCAACGCGCTCGCCCTCGCCCCCGACGGCCGCACGCTGTACGTGGCGATGGCCGGCAACAACGCCGTCGCGGTGGTGCGGCTTTCCGCCCGCGCGATGCGCGTCGTGGGCCTCATTCCCGCCGGCTGGTATCCCACCGCTGTGGCGGTCGCCGCCGACGGCCGCACGCTCTACGTCGCCAACGGCAAGGGACAGGGCTCCGCGGCGAACGCCGACGGCAAGTACGTCGGCAACCTCATCACCGGCTCAGTGTCGATCATCCCTGTGCCGGACTCGGCCGCGTTGGCCAAGTTCACTCGGCAGGTGTACGCGCTGAGCCCTTACTCGAACCCGCAGATCCGTCCGACGGTCCGACAGTCCGTCCGTCCGACTATTCGGCATGTCGTTTACGTCATCCGTGAGAACCGCACCTACGACCAGGTATTCGGCGACGTGCCGACGGGGAACGGCGATCCGGCGCTCGCGATCTTCAACGACAGCGTCACGCCCAACGCCCACGCCCTCGCCCGGCGCTGGGTGCTGTGCGACAACTTCTATGTGGACGGCGAGGTCAGCGCCGACGGCCACCAGTGGTCCACGCGTGCATTCGCGGGCGACTACAACGAGAAGACGTGGCCGGCGATCTACGGCGGCCGCCGCAACGACAACCTCGAGGACGGCGAGGACGTGAAGAACCCGCGCGACGCGTATCTCTGGGACGCGGCGCGGCGCAAGGGGCTGTGGGTCGTCAACTTCGGCGAGTTCACCGATGCGGATTCGAGCCACCACTACGACTCGAAGATCAGCGGGCTCAAAGGCATTACCGCGGCCAACTACCCGGGCTGGGACCTGGCGATCGCGGACACCGTGCGCGCGCGCCTGTTCGCCGACTCGGTGGACAGCTGGGACCGGCAGGGCCGCTTCCCCGACCTCGTGGTCCTGTACCTGCCGCGCGACCACACCGAGGGCCGCCGCGGCGGCGCCCTCACGCCGCGCGCGATGGTGGCCGACAACGATCTCGCCCTGGGCCGCGTGGTCGCGCGCCTGTCCCGCTCCCCGGCGTGGCGGTCCCTCGCGCTCTTCGCCCTCGAAGACGACGCCCAGAACGGCCCCGACCACGTCGACGCGCACCGCTCGATCCTCGTCGTCGCGTCGCCATGGGCGCGCCGCGGCGCGGTGGACAGCACCTTCTACACCACCAGCTCCGTGGTGCGCACGATCGGCCTGCTCCTCGGGATCGGTCCCCTCAGCCAGTACGATGCCGGCGCCGCGCCGCTCTGGAACGCCTTCGACTCGCGGCCGGACTCGGCACCGTTCCATGCCCCGCCCGCACGGTGGCGGCTGGACGAGCGCAACCCGGTCGCCTTCCGTTCCCGCGTCCTCGACCGCGACCTCGCAGGCCCCGACCGCGCAGACGAAGCAACGCTGAACGCCGAGATCTGGACGAGTGTGCGCCCGCGCGAGCGCGTGCCCACGCCGCGCCGCGCCTTGGGCGTCGCCGCCGGGAACTAGAGCCGGGCGAGATCTCCGAGGTCTTCCGGGCGCGCGAGGTGTACATGTGCGACCCGGCGCTGCTTCGCGAGCAGCGCCCGGATATCGCCGAGCGCCTGCGCGTGTTTCAACTCTCCGAAGCTGCGCTGCATCTCGGGGATCCCCACGTCCTCCGCGTCGTCCGCGGTCACCACCAGGAACAATCCGGTGTTGGGCCCTCCCTTGTGGAGCTGACCTGTCGAGTGGAGGTAGCGTGGACCGAACGCTGCGGTCGTGACACACCCCAGCGCATCCCCCCATGCGGTGCGCACCCGTTCCATCGCGGTCGCGACCGCCGGGCGCGGCGGCAGGTAAGCGAGCAGCGCCACGTAGTCCCCCGGCCGCGCCGCCGCGCGCAACGCCCGCGGCGACAAGGTGCGAGGAATCTCCGCCCGCTCTCCCCGCGGTCGCTGCAGCTCGGCACGCGCGAACGCTTTCGCCGCTTCCACGTCGGGCTGGTCGAACGCGTTTACGCCCAGCTGCTCGCACAACGCCCACGTGGCGTGCTCCCACCGCAGGAACTCGGCGCCCAGGTCCAGCGGGTCCGCGGAGAACTCGGTGACGGCCTGCACATCCGCCGTCGCGGCATTCCCCCCGACGACCGGGATCACCCCCTTGCCGTTCTTGCCCGAGCTTTCCGCCACCAGCTGCTCGATCCAGTCGGCGAGCCGCGCAACCGGCGGCGGCGGCCGGAGCGCCACCTTGTCGCGCCCGCCGAGCGCCGCCGCGGCTACCGCGCGACCACACTGCTGCGCTGCTTGCGCGTCGACGCGGGCCGCGCGCGCGAGCAGCTCCGGGCCGTCCACCTCCACCAACGCCGCCGGCAGCATGCCCACGACGGTCAGCGCCGCGTAGCGCCCGCCGACATCCGGCGGATGCGCGAAGACCGCCCGAAAGCCCGCCCGCCGCGCAAGCGTCTCCAGGGGACTTCCGGGATCGGTGACCGCGACGAACTGCCCGGCGGCGGCGCGCGCCGCGAAGTAGCGGTACGCCGCGAGCGTCTCAACGGTGGTGCCGGACTTGCTGGCGATGAGGAATAGCGTGCGCGCGAGCGGCGCCCGGCGCTCGGCGTCGAGCACCGCGCCGGGATCGGTGCTGTCCAGCACGTCGAAGGCCGTGGCGCCGAACGCCTGCGCCAGCACCGCCGGCGCCAGGCTCGAGCCGCCCATACCGCAGAGCAGTACGCGCGTCAGGCCCTCGTCCCGCACCGCGGCGGCGAATGCGGCCAGCTCCGGCCACTGCGCGCGCGACGCCCGGGGCGCATCGATCCAGCCCAGCCCGCTCATGGCGGCCGAAACTTAATGGGCCGGGGCCTCCCTCGCCCTCCGCGCCGCCGTTAGGTTAGCCTCACAGGTTCCCGTGCTCCTCCGCGGCCGGCTCTCCCGATCCCTCTTCGCGACGTCCGCCCTCTCGCTCGCCGCCGCGGTGGTCGCCTACCTCATCGCGCCGCACGAGCTCTGGTCCCGAGCCCTGATCGCGGGATTGCTGGTCATCGCGGGCGGCTTGCTCGGCCTGCAGGTGGTGTCCACCCTCCGCGCCGACCGCCGCTATGCGACGCTGCTCGAGCGCGAAGTCGCCGCGCAGACCCGCTCGCTGATGGATTCGCTCGCCGCCACCGCCGCCGCCGAGCACAACGTCCGCTCGCTGATGGAGGCCGTCCCCGACGCCATCGTCGTGCTCGACCCGGAAGGCCGGGTCCTCGACCAGAACCCCTCGGCACGCGCCATGGTCGCGGTGCATCCGCCGCCGGGGACGCCCCCCGGCCACTCGGCGTTCGAGTCTCTCGATCGGCACGCCGCCGCGCACGTGCGGACGAACCTCGACGCGGCGTTTCGCGGCGAGGTGCGCCGGTTCGAGGTCCCCTTCACCCACACGGACGGCGGCATGGGGATGCGCAGCGTCATCTACGCCCCCGTGCGCGAGGGCGGGAAGATCCGCAAGGTCCTGGCCCTCGTGCGCGACGTGAGCGAGCAGCGGCGTACCGATGCGCAGCTGCAGCAAGCCGAGAAGCTCGCGGCGATGGGCCAGCTCGTCAGCGGCGTCGCCCACGAGATCAACAATCCCGCGGCGATCATCTCCGGATTTGCCGAGACCCTGCTCCTCGACGACATGGACGAGGAGCAGCGCGACATGGTGCGGATGATCCGCGACGAGGCCCAGCGCATCGGCCGCATCACGTCCAACCTCCTCGCGTTCGCGCGCAGCGGCGGCAAGGAGCGGGGCCTCGTCGACCTGAACGACATCGTGCAGCGCACCTTCGCCCTGCGCTCCTACTACCTCACGACGCTGAACATTCTGGTGAAACTCGATCTCGATCCCGACAGCCCCAGGACCTGGGCGAACGGGTCGGAGATGCAGCAGCTGCTGCTCAACCTGTTGATCAACGCCGAGCAGGCGTTGCTGACCGTGCCCCCGCCCCGCAGCATCGTGCTCCGCACCCGGACGGTCGACCAGAATGTGCTGCTGCAGTGTGTGGACACGGGCCCGGGCGTGGCGCCGGAGCTCCGGTCCAAGATCTTCGATCCCTTCTTCACAACGAAGCCCGAGGGCGTGGGCACAGGCCTCGGCCTCTCCATCTGCTATGGCATCGCCCGCGACCATGGGGGCAGTATCTGGGTGGACTCCACGCCCGGCGCCGGCGCGACGTTCACGGTGTCGCTCCCACGCGACCCCCGCGCTGCGCCGCGGCCCGCCGCTCCCCCGCCGGAGCCGGCCACGGCGCCCGCCCCGCACCTCAAAGTGCTCGTCGTGGACGACGAGGTCGGGCTGCGACACGCCGTGGTCAGTTTCCTGGAGCGCCGCGGGTTCGCAGCGCTCGGCGTGGGCGACGGACGGGAGGCGCTGGAGACGCTGGGGCGCGAGTCCCCGCCCCCGGACGTCATCGTCACGGACGTGCGGATGCCCGGCATGGGAGGCCGGGAGTTCCTTGCGCGCCTGCGCGCCGAGCACCCCCAGCTCGCACGCCGGCTCGTGTTCTCCACCGGCGACACCTTCGCACCAGAGACTGCGGCGCTGTTGCAGGAAGCCGGGGGCGCGGTGCTCGTGAAGCCCTTCGATTTCTCGCAGCTCGAGACCGTGATCCGCGCTATCGCCGCGGCCTGAGCGGCACCTCGACCCCGGACGCGCCGACGCCATTGACCGTCGGGGTCAGCGTGAGGCGGACCGGCACGGCGTCCATGCCCAGCACCTCGAGCGCCCGCGGATCCACGGTGAGATCGTAGTCCCCCGGCTTGACGCCCAACACATAGAACCCGCCGTCACTGAAGGTCGTAAACGTACGACGCGCACCGGTCCGCCGCTCCGTCAACGTCAACGTCACGCCCGGCACACCGTGGCCGTCGGCGACCACTCGGCCTTCGACCACACCGGCCTGCACGATCGGGACGTCGAGCAGGGTGAAACGGTTCGGGCCGGGGACCAGACTCACGGACCCGTACGCGGGGACGGTCAGCGGCGACTCCAGGCTCAGCGAGTCCACCGACACGAGGATTGTCTCGAACGGCACGACATCCCATACACGGAAAACGCCGTTGGAATCGGCGGCGGCGCCGCGGGTCCCCACTTGCACCCGGACCCCCGGCAAGAGCGGCTCGCCCGGGTCGAGCCGGCCGTTGCCGTTCTGGTCGAGAAACACCCGCCCGGCGACTCCCGAGCGCTCCAACGAAGGCCCTGGGGCCGTCCGCACCAGCCCCGTCGCCCGGTCCCACAGCAACGAGCCCTGCACGAACTGGGTGCCGGTGGCCGCGCCGCCCGCCCGGGCGTCCACAGCCGTGACGCTCCGGAGGGCCGGGAGGACTGAAGTCAGGAAGAGATGATAGACCGCGCCGGGGCTGCCCCGCGTCCACGATATCCCGAGCTCCAACCGCACCCCCGGCCACAGCGGCCTGCCGGCGAAGGCTTCGAAGCTCGCCAGGCGCGCCGGTCCGTCCAGCGCTTCACTCACCGCTCCGCGCAGCCATACCGATCCCAGTAGCCGACCCCACGACGGCCGCGGCAACACGTAGGTGGAGAGGGCCATCGCGGTTCGGGCCGGCTGGCCTGGATCCCAGCGGGTGCGCACCTCCGGGAGGAGCCGCATTTCGCCCGTCTGAACCGAGGCGCCGAGACGCGCTTGCGTTTGGGCGCCGGCGGTGGTCAGCGTGCGTTCGAGGGCCCCATCGAAGAAAAAGTACCCCGCGCTCGGCATCGGCCGGACGAACGCGTCGAGCGTCCACCGGGCCGTGCGACCCGCCAGCGTGAGGATCGGGGCGCGCGTGCCGGTCGCGAAGCGCGTGTAGCCACCCGTCAGCCGCAGGTCCACCGTGGGCTCGAACCGCACCTCGCCCGTCGCGAACGCGCCCTGCACCGCCATCGCGTCGACCGCCCACGCGTTCGTGGGGTTCGTCGTGACGCCGATGTACGGATGGGACAGGTCCCCGAGAGAATCGCGCCAGAACCGGTCGTACCCGAGCTGCACGGTCCAGCGGTCGCCGCCGCCGTAGCGGAGATCGAGGTTCGCGACGCTCCGGCACTGCAGCGTCCGACAGGAGCCGCCCGACGCGCCGTATTCGAAGCGCTTGGCCGGGAGCAGCTCGCTCAAGACGCGGTACGTGCGATTGAACTGACGCAGCTCCCCCAACGGACCGTAGGCGAGGAAATCCACGGGGTTCTCACCGTAGCGCACCGGCAGCTCGATCGCGTACCGCCCCCCGGCGTCGGCCGAATCCACGGCCACCAGCTCCCCGCCGCGATACGCTTCGATCGACCACCCCGGCGCCAACTCTCCCACGTACTGCTGGCTGCCGATGAGCGACGGGCGGACGAACGGCGCGTTGGTGAGGGACAGGCCGCGGATCTGAAACAGGTTCGGGCCCGTGGTGACGCCGTCCCCAACGCGCACCTGCCGGAGCCATGACCGCTCCTCCCATACCCCCGTCCACGACCCCTCCAGCCGGGCTGCGCCCGAGTGCACGGGACCGAGACTCGCGACGCCCAGTTCCAGCGACCCGCCGAGCAGATCCGCACCCAGCGTCGCCGTGTAGGTAGCGCCCTGCACCGGCGCCTCGCTCGGCGCCAGCACCGAGTAGTCGAGGACGAGCCCGTCGAGGCGCCGACGTTCCGCGGGAAGCGCGAGCTCGGCGCTCTGCAACTCGACGCGGCGCAGGAACGCCTCGCGCGCCGCCTGGCGCTGCGCTCGCAGCCCCGCGGGGAACACCGTGGGATCCACGATCGCAACCGTCAGGTCGGTCCAGTCGACGAGGATCGGGGTGCTGAAGAGGTCGCCGAGCCGCTCCGCGCCCACATACAAGAGCCCATCGCGAAACAGCAGAAACTCAGGTTCAATCCGCACCCGGCGCTCGCCCAGCATCATGGTGTCGCGATGCGCGTCGATGACCAGCCGGCGACCGCCGGGATTCATTACCGCATCGAGCCGGCCCTCGGGGGAAAGCCGGTACGCGACCTCACCGAGCTGAAGGACTTCCGTGATCGGGACGAGCGCCTCAGTTCGCGCGCGGAACGCCTGCACCGTGCGACTCGCCAAGCGCCCCATGCGCAGCTCGACGATCACCGCCTCCACGGAATCGGCGCCAGCGACGGTGTCGCTCATGGCGGAGGAGACAAACCGGACCGGACTGCCGTTGGGCGCCGTCGGGGCTACAGAGCTGCCGCCGAGTCGAGGCCCTGCGAAGCCGGCCAGCAGCACGAGCGGCGCAACAACGAACGCCGTGCTCCGGCCGGTACGCATCGATCAGTAGGACAGCGACACGATGATCGTCCCCTGGTAGATGCCGGGTTTCGCCGCCGCTGCAGGGGTCACCGTGCCGCCGATCCAGATGTACATGTTCGGGTTGGCCGGCGGGCCGAGGCGCCCTACCGTGCCGACGCTGGGGTTGAACGTGGTGGCGCCCGCCGGGCTGTTGGTGGCGCGGCGCCACAGCGCCGATGTCGCGCTGAAGGCGATCGGCATCGTCGAACCGGGTTGCGCCTGGATGTTGGTGAGCTGGGTTGGCAGCGTGAAGCTGATGTTCACGAAGGCGTTGGCGTTCCCTGTGACCTGCCATTCGCCGGCCGCGGCCTGGTTGGGTGCAACCGCGGTCGCCACGCCCTTGGGCACCGACCCGAAGTTCAGCTGCGAGAGCGTCGCAATCGTCATCCCCACGGTCACGACCACCGCGTCGGCCGAGATGGTGGCGGCGTTCTGCCCTGCCGCCGGGTGTGTCCCCGCGGCGGCCAGGACGCCGAGCACGATCCCCAGCCGGCGCGGTGTCACGGAACCCGCACCGCGACCGAATCCCGAACGACCGCCGCCGGCAACACGACCGCCGGCTCGAGATCCTCCCGATCCGTGTCCACGGTCAGCTTCAGCCAATAGCGCCCGGCCGGCAACACGCCGACCGGGGCCACGTACCGCGGCTCCATCACGTAGTAGACACCGATCGGAAAGGCGAACCGTGCGCGCTCCCGACCCGCGGAATCCACCAGCGTCCCGCGCACGGTACCGATGAACGCCGCGTTACCCTGGCGCTCGAGACGCGGCCGGACCTCGAGCGAGTCGCCGACGACGGCGGCGCGCAGCCGGGTCACCGCGACTCCCGTCCGCACCGGACCCTTGCGGTAGTTGACCCCGATGATGGTCCGGACTTCGAGCGTCAAGCCGATCTTGATCCCCGTGTCGGCGACGCCCGTCACCGGCACCACGCCGCCCTTGACGGCGATCACGAGCCGCAGCCAGTACTCGCCGTCGGGCAACCCCGGTGGGGGCGAGGCGAGGAGCCGGATCGTCTGGCGCTCCCGCGGCGCCACCGTGAGGCGGCGAGGGAACGCCTGGACCCAACGCGCCGCCGACGGTTGACCGGAATCCGCTGCGGCGGGCGGCAGCACCATGCGCCCGGCCGAATCGCTGGTCGGCATGCCGTGCAGCCGCAGCCCGCCGAGGGAGTCCGTCTCGGGGTAGCCGAAGAAGGTCGCGATCGTGACCTCGGCCGCCTCCGTGTTCGGGTTGTACAGCGTGACGACACCGCTGTTGGACCGGGAGTTCATGAACACTGCGTGGGGCGCGACCATCACGCCCTGCGCGGCGAGTGGTGCCGCGACGGCCCCGAGCACGACGAGCCAAGAGCGCCGGATCATGGGAAGTACGCCACTGTCAGCGCCAGCGTGCCCGTGTAGGGGCCCGCCCGCTGTGAAGTGCTGGGCTGCGCCGTCCCGCCGATGAAGACGGAGCCGCGCCCATTCTTGTTCAGCGTTGCCAGGAAGGGTTGGTTCGGATCGAAGGCGACCTGGCTGCCGATCGCCTGAGTGCTGGAGTAGCCGGCATCGCTGCCGCCGAACGTCAGCGGCATCGTCGCGGGGGCCGGCCCCGTCATCACCAGCGGCAGCGCGAACGTCAGCAGCACCTGGTTGCTCTTGGCGCCGACGAGGTCAAATTGGCCGCTGTTGGTCGGATCCGTTCGCAAGATGACGCGCGGCACCCCTGGGAGGACCGTGCCAAACGTGAGGTCCCGCACCCGCGAGACCGTCAGCGGACGGCCTTGAGCAGCGAGAGGCGCGACCCCGGACCCCAGGGCCAGCAGGAGAAGCGGCAACGACCGGATCATGGCTTGCCCTCGGCGCCTCCACTCGTGACTGCGCCGGCAGAAGGAGCCTCAGCCCCCCTGCCGGCGCAGCGCCAGCTCGACGCCGAGGTACTCGCTTAGTACGTGACCGTCAGCGTGACCGAAGCCGTGTAGACGCCCGCCGGCTGGTTGCTCGCCGGGTTGACCTGGCCACCGACCCACACAAACAGCGCGCCTGTACCGCTCAGACTCGTGGACGCGCCAGCCACCGGGAACGGCGTCGCGGCTGCCGCGTTGTTCGCAGTATTGTAGCTGCCCGTGAAGTTCGCAATCGGGAGCAGGTTCAAGCCCGACTGCAGGTTAATCGGCAGCGTGAGCGACAGGTTCACCAGCGTGCTCGCCTGACCCGTCACGTCCCAACGACCGGCTGTCGCGTCGGTCGTGGCGATCGTCTTAGCGACGCCAGGGAACACGTTCCCGAAATTCAGCGACTGGCCCGTACTCACGTTGATCGGCTGCTGTACGGTCGCCGTCGCCGTGATATTGGCGTTGTTGACCTGCGCCTGGGCAGCGGCCGTCGCGAGGACGGTCAGCGCCAGGGCGGCCAGCGTCAGCTTGGAAGCGGTGTTCATCGTTATCCCTCTCTTTATCGAGCTGTGGAACTGGTTTGCATCACTCGGAGCCCTTCCGGCGGCCCCGTTGCCGTGCCGCAACAGGGGCAAGGGGCGTGCCATGAGTGGCCAGTTCCTAGTCATGTGTCAATTTCTTTGACGAACCCCGCCCCGAGGGGGAGCCGAAGATAGTATCGAGAGTTACGAATAACAAATGGTGACCGTCGTCAAAAAAGATTACAGTTTCGAGTCTTCCCCAGCGCTGACCATTTTTCATAACGATAACAGTAACAACAGTATAGCTTGATGAGCCTGCCGGTACGCACAATGCCTTGGTGGGGGTCAGAATCGGAGCACCTACCCTCTCAGGAGCTGGCTGTGGCGGATCGGCAGATGAGCTGGACCCTCAAGACCCTGGCCCTGCTGGCGATCCCCGCTATCGGGACTGCCCTTCAGCCGCGCGCCGCAGAAGCCCAAGCTCGTGGCACTCTGCAAGCCGTAGCCACTGTGATTGATACGCGCCCGAGCTTTGACGGACTTCGGGCCGCTCAGGCAGCCGTCTCCACCTGGAGCGGCGCAGTTGTGGCCCACGGCGATACTGTACAGACAGTGGCGCAAGTCTCGGTCGAGCCGAGACACACGGTTGCACCCGAAGCGCCCCGTTCGCAGCCCGGCGCGTTGGTCGTCACGGTGGATTTTCTCAGAAACTGATCCCGAGCTTCTGCCGGAGCGTGGGAGGAAGTAGCGGGATGGCGTGCTTGATGGGCACCGATAGCGCGAAGCCGGGCGCCTGCGGCAACCCGGCACGATGGATAGAGATCACTTCCCCATTGGCGTTGAAGACCGGGCGGGGCCGCCGCCCCAGCGTCAACGCGGCGGCGAAGCGACGGCCTTGTGGCGGCGATCGGGAAGCAGACGGCGCACGACCAGACTGCGTCGCAGCGCCAGCCGGCGGTCGGCGCGCACGCGGCGATCACCGCTGCTGCGACGCTCGGCGGCGAAGGGGAGCGCGACGCTGCGGCGCTCGCGCAGCCCGCGCCGATCCACGCCGGAGCGCCGGTCGGTCAGCGCACGGCGTTCGGGGGATTGTCGGCGGTCGGAGGCTGCGATCGGGCGCTGCATACGATCTCCTGCATAAACAAGGAAAAAGGGCCCGGAAGTTCCGGGCCCCAATAGTACCGACCGTGGCAGGTCGGGGCTAGTGCTCCTTCAAGCGCCCGTCGATGCCCTCGATCACTTCCCGCGGCGGACCACGCCGCTCCCAGCCGCGGTGCCGGCCGCGATCGCGCGCCTCCCACACCCCGCGTACGGCGACGCGGTCACCTTGCGGCGTGACGAAGATGCGGACGATCTCGTCCGGGCCGCGCCGCGCCCAGATGACGCGGTTCGGACCGCTCTGCTGGACCCGGTACACGACCCAGCCCCGTTGTACCAGCACCTCGCGCGTCACCACGACGACGCGCTCGGGGGGGGCGACGTAGACGTACTCGGCCGGCTCCGCGTAGACGATCTCGGCCCGGGTGTACCCCGGGACGCAGGCCGCCGCGGCCAGCAGCGGCATGAGGCCAATCGTTCGTAGCATAGAGTGTCCTCCGTGTCAGGAAGACTCCGCCCGATGGGACGGGGTAACGCCCGTCGCGTTAAGCCGAGCGTGACGCCCTCGGTGCGGTGTATTATCGGAAACCATGGACAACATCGCGCACACGCTGGTCGGCGCGGCGTTGGGGCGGACCGTGGCCGACCGTCGTGCTCCCTACCCCGCCCTGGTCGGGGCGTTCGCCGCCAATCTGCCGGACATCATCGAACGGATCGTCGCGCCGGCCGGCCGCCGTTTCGACTACCTCACGATGCACCGCGCGATCACGCACTCGTTGGTCGGCGCCGCCGGCCAGATCGCCGTGCTGACGCTGGCGGTGGGCGGCGCCACGACGTGGTGGGCCAGACGCCAAGGGCGCGCCGCGCCGTCGTGGCGGTGGATCCTCGCGCTCATCGCCGCGACCGTCTCGAGTCATCTGGTGATGGATTGGCAGGGCTCGTACGGCCTGCGGCCGTTCCTGCCGTGGAGCGACCGGTGGTACTACGGCGACTGGGTCGCGATCGTCGATCCCTTCTTCTGGCTGGTACCGCTCGTGGCCCTGGTGTGGGGAGAGCGACTGCACCCGGTCAGGCTGCTCTTCTTCGCGACCGCCCTCGCCGGGTGCAACGGGGTGGTACTCTCGTACGCTGAGGCCGCGTCGTGGCTGGGACCGGCGTGCGTTGCCGTCTCACTCGCAGGGCTCGCCGGCTGGACACGCCCACAAGTCGGCCCCGGCGCCCGACGCGCGATCGCGACCGGAGCGTGCGCGCTCCTCGTGATCTACACAATGGCGCAGGCGGTCGCGAGCATCCCGGTCAAGCGCGCCACGCGCGCGGCCGCCGAGCGGCGCTTCGGCGCCGGCGCCCAATGGGCGACGCTGACCGACGTGGGGCGACCGTTCGACTGGGAGCCGGTGGTCGCGAGCCGCGACACCGTGGCCGGACCGGATTGGGCGTTGGCGCGGCATCTCGACGATCCCCGAGTGCGCGCGGCGCTGGCGACCGAGCGCGGCCAGGCGATCGCCGCATTCGCGCGGTTTCTCGTGGCGGACGTGGACTCGAGCGGGACCGGAGTGACGGTGTTCTTGCGGGACGCGCGCTACGCGCGCACGGGACGGCGAGGTTGGGCAGCGGTGACGGTCAGGCTGGCGGGGGAGTGACGGACTCGCGGCGGTCGGCTGCGCTGCGCCGCAAGCCGAACGCGCGCCGCTCGCGGAGCCGGCGGTCGTGGCCGGACCGGCTGTCGGCAGCTACCCACTGAATCAGGAGCCGCCGGTCGGCGACGCGGCGGTCGGCGCCCCCGCGCCGGTCGGCGTGGAGACGTCGTTCACTGGTGCGCTGCTCGACGAAGCCGTCGCTCATACGACACCAATC
>Ga0066698_10000174_pt1 | contig 21007 bp, 19 predicted proteins | sample GraSoiAngelo_147_FD_66457 | JGI IMG/M metagenome (GOLD analysis project Ga0066698, IMG submission 66457) | Grasslands soil microbial communities from the Angelo Coastal Reserve, California, USA - 14_1009_05_40cm | ecosystem: Environmental > Terrestrial > Soil > Grasslands | place: USA... | reverse complement strand
CGGCTGCCGATGCCTCAACGGCGCGAACCCGTTGCGCGGGTTCGCATCTTCTCGGCTCCATACGCTCGCAGGCGGATCATCCTGATGCAACGACCTCGGGGTCGCATCGACGGATGGCCGCAACCGCGGGAAGCTGCTGGGCCGCTAGATGACATAATGTCCATTATCGGCGTTGATGCGCTGGCCGGGTCCAAGCCGCTGGACCGCGCCCGAGGCGCGCCGAGAGCCCCCAGCGGGTCACCTTCCAGAGCGCCTCGAACACGATCGACCGCGAGATCTTCGATTCGCCATGCTCGCGTTCTCGGAACGTGATCGGAGCCTCGCCGACATCGAAGCCCGCGCGGTCCGACCGCATCACGAGCTCGATCTGGAACACGTACCCGGCGCCGGCGAAGGGCGTTCGGAGCAGCTCCTCCAGCAGCGCGCGGCGGTAGACGCGGTATCCGCTCGTCGCGTCGTGGATCGGGAGGCCCAACATGACCTTCGAGTACGCGTTCGCTCCTCTCGACAGGGCCACACGGGCCCGGCTCCAGTTCGTGACCGAGCCGCCCGCCACGTACCGGCTCCCGACCGTCAGGTCGTGCTGCCGGGCCGCGTCGAGCAGACGGGACAGCTCCGAAGGGTCGTGCGAAAGGTCAGAGTCCATCTCGACGGCCAGGTCGTACCCCTCACGGACGGCCGTGGTGAATCCCTCGAGGTACGCGCTCGCCAGCCCCGATCGGGGTGGCCGCTCCAGCAACCGGACGCGGCCGTCGCGAGCGGTGATCGGTCGGACGAGCTCCGCGGTCCCGTCCGGTGAGGAATCGTCCACGACGAGCACGTCGGGATGCTCGGGTCGTTCGAGGACACCCGCGATCACCCGCTCGATCGTGTCCCGCTCGTTGAACGTCGGCAGCACGACCAGCGTGCGAGGCGACGGAGGGAGCGGCTCGGGTGTGGCCGGCGGCGGGAGGCGCCGACGCGGGATGAGGAACAGGATCGCAACGAGGACGATCGCCAGGATCGGCAACCAGTCCCCCCACCGCACGTAGGCCGTCGTGGTCGTTGAGCTCCGGATCTGTGCCCGCAGGATGCCCGGTTGGAACAGTCCACTGCGGGTGAGGACGCGCCCGTGCGTATCGATGAACGCCGAGACCCCGGAGACCGCTGCGTCGACCACCCATCTGCCGGTCTCGACGGCTCGCATCCGGCTCATCTGGAGGTGCTGGTCGGACGCTGCGGTGAAGCCGTAGGAAGCGTTGTTCACCGGGACCACGAGGAAGGTGGCGCCATCGCGGACGAACGCGCGCGGGATGGCGGGGAACGAGTTCTCGAAACAGATGGGAGTGCCGAACGGCGGCAGTCCCGGTGCGTCGACCGTGTGCACCGAACTGCCGGGCGTCCGATCGACCGGGATCTGCCGGGTGGCGCTGATCCAGTCGAGCCTCGAGCGCCAGGGCACGTACTCGCCGAACGGGACGAGGTGCACCTTGTCGTACCGGTCGATACGCGATCCCTCGGGCCCGAACACGAGCTCCGAGGTCCGCTGGAGGCCGCCTGGATCGTCCATGACCGCTCCGACCGCGGTAGGAACGCCAACGTCCGCGATCGCCCGCTGGACGGCGACCATCGTCGCCGGGTCGCCCGAGGCGGCCGGGTCCAACGCCCCCTCCCCCCACAGGACGAGGTCGGGTCGCGGCGTCGATCCCACGAGGGTGCGGTCCAGCGCGATGTTCTTCCGTGCGACGAGCAGGTCCTCTTGCACCGCAGATGTGTTCGGGGGCGGTCGCACGTCGACCTGGACCACCGCTACGTCGAGCGGGTCACCGGTCGGTTCGGAGAATGGCACCGCGAACGGGGCAAGGATGAGCGTGAGCGCCGCGACGCCGAGCCCCGCCCGCCGGACGCTTGCACCGCGCCTGCCGGTCAGGGCCTCGAACAGCAGGACGTTCACGACGACGACGACCAGGGTGATCCCCCACACCCCCGCGATCGTCGCGAGCGGCAGGAGCGTCCGATCGTCAACCTGGGAGATCCCGACGCTCCCCCAGGTGAACCCTCCGAGCGGGAACATGCCCCTGATCCAGTCAACCGCCGTCCACAGGGAGGCGAACCCGATGGCCGATCGGATGGGCCGGCCTTCGCGGAGCAACGATGGCCCGACGGCTCCGACCAGCGCGATCGAGGTCGCCGAGAGTGTCGTGAGTGCGAACCATGCCAGGGCGCCGAACAAGAAGATCCAGTAGAGGGTTGCGCCGAAGAACGCCAACCCGAACGCCAAGCCGAGGACTGCTCCACGTCCCGGCCGCGCACCTCGAAGGGACCACAGCAGCGGGATGAGGGCCACGAACGCGAGCGGCCACAGCTCGACGGGCGGGAAGGCAAGGAACAGCAGCCCTCCGCCCCCGACGGTGAGGGCGAGTGCGGCCGGAAGCGGGACGGGCGACGGGCCGCTCAGGCGCAATCGCGACAGAGCATCTTGCGCTTGTCCGCGAGCTGGCTCCGATGTTTCACCAGGTAGCAGTTCTTGCACATGAACTCCGTCGCCTGCATCGGGATGACCCGGGCGTCGAGGGGTTCGAGCCGCTCGTCGCGCGTCGAGGTCGCTGCCGTGACCTCATCCTCGTCGTCGGCCGCTTCCTCCTGTCCATCCTGGGACTCCTGCTTGGCCAGCAGATCCTGGATGGACTCCACGTTCTCCAGCCCCGGCTCCGGGGGCACGGTGGCCTCCGCCAGCTCCTCGGGCGTGGGTTCGAGGTCTTCGAGAACCTCGTCGTCCTCGAGAGCGACCTCTACCTCCTCGTCCACGTGTTCGTCTACGTCGTCGATGTTCTCGGGCATCTTGGATCTTCCTTGCTCCTGCCGTGGGAGGCCCCCAACCCCCCGCCAAGCGCGCGCATCCTACACCTCGCTCGTGCGGATGCAACCACGGAAAGGCGCGCACGCGGTCAACGCGCGGAAGGGTCCTTGGCATTCCCGTCACGGCGCCGTCGGACGGAGGAAAAGGATGAGAACCCAAGGGACCTTTGGGGCCGCGACGCCGGGGCGCCGCGTTCTCTACTCAGCCTCTTGGGTTCTCACGCGCCTCCGCCGGGGCGGTGACGCAGCGCGAACGGTATCGGGCACGCGGTGGACCGGTCAACCCCCGGCGATCAGAAAGAGTGACAGAACGCCCTCGATCGCGACGCTGGCCTTCATCGCGCGTAGACCTCACGTCCGAGCGAGACGGTGAGGGCCGGTCGGAGGCCCTCGATCTCGTCCTGCTCGAACGGGTCGACGTCGTACCCTGCGAAGTCCGCGTGATACCCGGGCTCGAGCAGACCCTTCTTCTCCTCTTGATGTGCCAGGCGAGCGCTTCCGACGGTGTGCACGCGGATCGCCGCGGCGCGCTCCAACCGTTGGCCTGGGTCGTGATGGGTCTCCATCGCCGCCACGGCGAGCCAAGGATCGAGGGGGGTGACCGGCGCATCCGAGCCGGCCCCGAGGACGACCCCGCGCTCCAACATGGTCCGGAACGGGTTCATCGCGGCCGCCCGCTCGGGACCCACCCGGATCGCATAGAGTCCGCCCGCGGCGCCCCACGCCCGGTCGAACGCTGGTTGCACCGACACCGCGAGGCCCAGCATGGCCGCCCGCTCGACCTGGTGCGCGCTCGGCATCTCGAAGTGCTCCACGCGGTGACGTCGCGCGCGGAAATGGCGACGCTCCCGCGAGTCCAGGGAGCCGTAGATCCGCTCCCACGACGAGAGCACCTGTTCGATCGCGCGATCGCCGATCGCGTGGATCCCGGCCTGCAAGCCGGCCATGTGCGCATCGTGGAAGAACCCGGCGAGCTCGTCGTCGTCGTAATTGGTAACGCCGGTTGTGTCCAGATCGGCGTAGGGCGCGAACAGCGCGGCCGTCCGTGCCCCGATCGATCCGTCCGCAGGGAGGTCGCCTCCGATCGCGTCGTGACCGAGCTCGATCGCGCGGGGAACGTCCATCGTCGCGACGATCGCGATCGCGTGGACCGGCAGCTTCTCCCGGTGCCGGCGGAAGACCTCCACGTCGCGTTCACCGTCCTCGTGGGGCATCGACATCTCATGGAGGCTCGTGATGCCTGTCGATGCCGCGAGCCCGGCGGCGGCGAGCTGGAGCTCCTCGATGCGGTGTTCGGACCGTGACTCGGCGAGCCAACGACCCAGCCTGGCGTTCGCAGACAGGGTCACCCGTCCCGTGGGGTTCCCTTCCAGGTCGCGCCCGAAGCCCTCCGCGTCGTGCACCCGGGCGAAGGTGAGCGCGGCGGAGTTCGCCAGCGCCACGTGCCCGTCCACCCTGCGGATCACCAGCGGTTTGCCGGTGACGGCATCCAACTCCTCGAGGGTGGGGTGGTCCGGGCGATCCCACCGGGTCTCGTCGAATCCCTGCAGGAGGATCACCGGCTCGTCGTCGCCGGCAGCCCGACCGGCGGCGAGCGCCAAGAGCTCGCCCTTCGAGCGCGCCGCCACCACGTCCTCGTTGGACATCGACAGACCCGTCGCGGTCAGGTGGACGTGGGTGTCGATGAACCCCGGAAGGATCGTGATCCCGGGCAGCTCCACCGTGCGGTCGGCCGCCGGCGACTCGCCGCTCCCCACCCGCTGCACGTGCCGCCCATCGATCAACAGCCACTCCCCCGTCGGAGGATGACCGAAGGTATGGACACGGGACGCGCGGTAGAGCGTCTTCACGGCTCCGGGATGATGCCATGGTCACCGTGTCGGACGTCGGAACCTCCTGAGGTGCCGATCGCGAAGAGCGCCTCGCCGATATCGGTGAACATCCGGGTCTTGCCGTCGTGTGCTTCGAGCCCGAGCTCGGCGAGCCCTCGCCGCCAGGCATCGAACGCGCGGATCGCGCCGCCGGGGCCGGCTGCCGCGAACACCACGTCATCCACCCACCGGATCGGGCGGCAGCCGGCCGCCGCCGCGAGGCGATCGGCATGGGCGAGCACGCCGTTCGCGAGGATCGCGGACGGATCGGGGCCGACCGGCAGTCCACGGACACCGGCGTCCGCCAGGGCGCGCAGGAACGATCCGAGCTCACGAGAGCACCCGATAGCCTCGAGCGCCCTCTCCCCCACCGATGGGTAGCAGTCGCGGACATCGCTCACGATCACGATCGAGCCCGTCGCCGCCACGAGCGAACGCCGGATCGCGCGTCGCCACGCCGATCGGGCACCTGGCCAGGGTCGGAGCCGTCCGTCGGCCGCTGCGCGGACGGCGTAGGAGCCCGGGCCGATCGAGCGTTCGATACGCGGAACGAGCGGCAGGACGAGACGCCGGAACGTCCGTGCATCGCGCGGTTCGAGTCGGGCAAGCCACCGATCGTCGCCCCCTGGCTTGCTGCGGCGCTCCCATCGGATCGCGCCGACCGGTCGCTGGTCCATCACCGTGCCCTCCTTCATGCCACCGGCTTCATGCCACCGGAGGAGGTCGGCGCTGTCCTGCTATCCCACCACAGGAGATGGACCGTGACGATCCCCGGACAGGGTGAGCTTCTGCTCCCCCGACCTCGTCCCCTACGATGTACGGGTGCTCGACGAACGCGATCGGGAGATCGTGGCGGCCCTGCAGGAGGACGCGCGGGCGACCTATGCGGACGTGGCTCAGCGCGTGGGGCTATCGGCCTCGGCGGTCCACGATCGGGTGCGCAAACTGGAGCAGGCGGGCGTGATCCGGGGGTATCGCGCGATCATCGATCCCGAGACCGTCGGGCTGTACATCACCGCGCTCATCGCGGCCACGCCTCTGGACCCCAAGCAACCGGACGACCTGCCGGAGCGGCTCTCGGACTTCCCCCAGGTCGAGGACTGCTACAGCGTCGCCGGTGAGGCGAACTACATCCTGAAGGTGCGGACCAGAACCACGGGGGAACTCGAGGAACTGATCCGGCTCCTCCGCGAGAAGGTCGGCGTCGCAACCCGAACGACGATCGCACTGTCGATCCCCTTCGAGGATCGCCCGATCAGGACCTGAGCCGCTGCCTCGCGGTATCCCGCCCCTCGGGCCGATAATGAAGCGGTCATGCGTGTCCACGCGCCGCGGATGGCGCTGATCGGCACCCTGGTCCTGGCGGCGGCGTGCACGGCCCCCTCGGCGACGCTCGTCTCCGGGTTGCCCGAGGACACGATGCTGACCCTTCCCCGCGGCTGGCAGATGGTCGACGTCGCGACGGATCCGCTCGCCGCGAACAATCCGCTCAACGTCGGGCCCGAGGTCCTGGACGCGAAGGTCTTCTCCCCCGACCCGAACGAGCTTGCGGCGGGTTCGATCGTCCTCGACGGTTCATCGCCGTACGGGTTCGTGCACATCAGGCAGTTCACGCAGGAACAGATCGCGGAGACCTCGATCCGGGATCTGCGGAACGGGGTGTTCCCGTTCGACAGGACGAGGGCGAAGAACCCGGCCGTCCTGAAGGTGATCGCCCAGACCCCGATCTCCGACCAACGGGGGTTCGGCGAGCACCTGACGTTCAGCGTTCGACTCCCGTCCTCGGCCACGAGCGACGGTATCTCGACGTCCGTGACGATCGATCAGACCGTGATCATGTCGCCCGCGACGAACCACGTGTCTGTCCTCTTCGTCGCATGTACGTCAGACTGTTTCGAGGTTTACCAGTCGCAGATCGATGGGATCGTGAACTCATGGCGAACGACGACGTGATCGCGAACCGGCCTCCGATGGAGCGCCCCAGCCGCCCGAAGGAGAGCGAGCGCACCACCAGGAAGGCGCTCCCGTGGTGGGACCGCGTCAAGCTCCTGCTGTTGTTCGCGGCCGTCTGGGTCGTCCTCGTCCTGGGGGCGTACTTCCGGCTCATCGGGGGGATGTCCCGCTACGACGCGCTCTACTACGCCGTCAGGATGTACCCGGCGATCCTGGTGCTCTTCGCGATCGAGCTCATCCGGCAGATCCACTACCTGATCGCCGAGCATTGGAAGCGGTACTACGCGTTCTGGAACCGGATCTGGGGCCGGGGCGACCGCGCTCGGGAACGGATCGACCCGTGGACACGGTTCCGGATCGGCCGCGTGCTCTGGGTCCTGTTCTTCCTGTTCGTCGTCGGGAGCTACATCTCCCACACGTACGTCTTCGGCCCCGAACAACGGTCGGTGAGCGTCGTCGAAGGTGTCCTGCGGGCGCCGGCGCTCCTGATGCACGCGCTGCCGGGCATCCTGCAGGTCGTCTTCATCATCTCGATCGGGGTCCTGCAGTTCGTCGCGATCTTCTGGTTCATGTCCAAGGGTGGCGTCCAGACGTATATGCCCGACGACATCGAGACCCGATTCACCGACGTGAAAGGGCAGGACGCGGTCCTGAACCGTGTCCAGGAGAACATGGTGTTCCTCGAGAATCCGGAGTCGATCGAGAGCCGCGGCGGGTACGTGCCGGGCGGGATCCTCCTGTGGGGGCCGCCTGGCACGGGCAAGACCCTCATGGCGCAAGCCGTGGCCGGCGAGTCGGCCAAGCCCTTCGTCTTCGTGGAGCCGGGCGCGTTCATGGCGATGTTCTTCGGGGTCGGGATCTTGAAGGTCAAAGGTCTCTACCGGAAGCTCCGGAAGCTCGCGACGCGCTACGGCGGAGTGATCGTCTTCTTCGACGAGGCCGATTCCCTCGGGAACCGTGGGGGCATCGCCCAGGGCGGCTGGAACGTCGACCCCACCCCCGGGTCGGCCTGGTCCACCGCGCCTGCGTGCAACGGCCTCGGCTACGTGTCCGAGCCCGGCAGGAGGAACGTCCTGTTCGGCGCGGTCCCGGACGCGACCGGTCCACGCAAGGAACACATGATCATGCCCGGATACGGCGGCGGGGGCATGGGGACGCTCCAGGCGCTGCTGTCCGAGATGGACGGGTTGAAGAAGCCGCGCGGGTTCGTCAACCGGGTGGTCAGACGGGCGCTCGGCATGAAGCCGAAGCCGCCACCCAAGTACCGGATCCTGCACATCTTCGCCACGAACCAGCCGGGCGTGCTGGACGAGGCCATGCTCCGACCGGGCCGGATCGACCGGATCTACAAGGTCGGCTATCCGCATCTCGAGGGGCGCACGGCGACGTTCGTCTACTACCTGGCCAAGGTGCAGCACGAGCTCACCGACGAGCAGATCACCAAACTCGCGACGATCACCCCGTACGCGTCAGGTGCACTGATCAAGGACACGGTCAACGAGGCGCTCGTGATCGCGATCCGCGACGGCCGTGACACCATCACGTGGCGCGACATCATCAAGGCGAAGCAGTTGAAGGAGCACGGCCTGCCGGACGACCACGAGTACATCGAGCGGGAGCGGCACGCGGTCGCGGTCCACGAGGCTTGCCATGCGGTGGTGGCCTATCGCTTGCGGAAGCACGCCGTTATCGACGTCGCCACGATCGAACGACGTGGGGACGTCGGGGGGTTCGTATCGTCGATCCCACCCGAGGACCAGTTCGTGGAATGGAGATCCGAGCGGGATATCGACATCATGACCTTCCTGGCGTCGCTCGCGGGCGAACGGCTCTTCTTCGAAGGAGATCACTCGACCGGCGTCGGCGGAGACATGCGGGGCGCGACGACGATCGCGACCCAGATGCTCGCCTACTACGCGATGGGAGATACGATCGCGGCGCGGTCCGTGACGCTCGGCGGGATGCGCGGCGGACAAGCGATCGAAACGGGATCGGACCGGGCACTCTTCGACACCGAGTTCGGCAAGCAGGTGGACGCGAAACTGACCCAGCTCTACGACGAGACCTACCGGCTGCTCGCGGACAACCGGGCCGAGGTCCTCGCCGTGGCGCACGCATTGGAGACGCACAAGACGATCACCGGTGAGGACGTCGCCGCGATCGTCGACGGAGGAGCCGGATCGCTGATCGACGGGCGTTCCTATCAGGACCCGGTGTTCCGTCACGAGCTTGAGCGGTATCACGATGCGGCCGCGAAGGCCCACCGTGAGCACTCGGGGGTCGACAGCTCGATGCCGATGCCCATGCCTCCGCCCCCTCGCGCCGCGCTGCCGCCCGAGCCGAACGGGCACGGATCCGAGCCGGTCCCGTCGGGGAGCTCCGAGAAACACCCGATCGCCCCGCGACCCGACGGCGACGGACCGGCGACGGCCCGCTGAGCCTGGGTATCCTCGCGGGCATGCGCCTGTACAACACGCTGACGCGTGCGGTCGAGGAGGTCGTGCCGGTCGAGCCCGGTCACGTCAAGATGTACGCCTGCGGCCCTACCGTGTACCGCAACGCGCATCTCGGGAACCTCCGCACCTACATGCTGGCCGATCTGATCCGGCGCGCCCTGCGCCTGGAGGGGTTCAGGGTGACCCTCGTCCAGAACATCACCGATGTGGGTCACATGACGGACGAGTCCTCGCCCGAGGCGGTCGACAAGATGCTGCTCGCCGTCGAGGACGAGGGGCTCCAGCCGCTGCAGATCGCCGAGAAGTACACCCGGTCGGTCTTCGAGGACGCGGCTGCGCTCGGCATCGATGAACCAGACGTGTCTCCGAAGGCGACCGAGCACATCCCCGAGATGATCGGCCTGACGAAGACCCTGATCGATCGCGGGCATGCCTACGTCGTCGACAACGGATCCGTCTACTACGACGTCGCGAGCTTCGACGGCTACGGGAAACTCTCCGGCAACACCCTCGACAAGCTCCGGGAAGGGCACCGCGACCTCGAGACCGACCCACGGAAGCACCAGCCCGCGGACTTCGCGTTGTGGAAGGCCGCCGGACCGGGCCGGCTCATGAAGTGGCCGAGCCCGTGGGGCGACGGCTTCCCCGGCTGGCATGTCGAATGCTCGGCGATGTCCATGGAGTACCTGGGCGACCGGATCGACATCCACACGGGGGGAACCGACCTCCGCTTCCCTCACCATGAGGACGAGATCGCGCAATCCGAGGGCGCGGTCGGGCATCGGGTCGTCTCCATCTGGGTGCACGGCGGCCATCTCCGTCAGGCGGGGCAGAAGATCGCGAAGTCGACGGGCAACGTCGTCCGAGTGCAGGACCTCGTGGACCGAGGGATCGATCCGCTGTCCTTCCGGTGGCTCTGCTTCCAGACCCAGTACCGCAGCGAGATGGACTTCTCGTGGGACGCGATGGAGACGGCCGACCAGCGGGTGAAGCAGCTCCGGCGTCGGATGGCCGAGTGGGCCCCGGCGGCCGAAGCGCTCGGCGCCGATGCCGCCGATCTCGACGCGCGGTTCCGTGCCGCGCTCGCCGACGACCTGTCGTTCCCGGCGGCCGTTCGGGTCGTGAACGAACTGGTATCCGCGCCGGCCGCGGCCGTTCCCGGCGGCGAGAAGTACGCGCTCCTCGCCGGCTGGGACCAGGTGCTCGGGTTAGACCTCGAGCGCGAGGCGATCGCGGATTGGGCACCCTCGGAGGAGATGCGCGCGCTCATGAAGGAGCGAGACGACGCTCGCGCCGCGAAGGACTACGCGACGAGCGACCGGATCCGGGACCGGTTGACGTCGATGGGTCTCGAGGTGATGGACACGGCCGGCGGCACCCAGGTGCGTCCCCGCGACTGAGCCGCGGACCCCCACAGGGCGGAATCCGAGCTCAACCGACCACGCGGAGCTCGCGGGAGGAGCGATTCAGCCGCTCGACACCGTCGTCGGTCACGGCGACGATGTCCTCGATCCGTACGCCGAACCGGCCCTCGAGGTAGATGCCCGGTTCGACGCTGAAGGTCATGCCGGGCTCCAACACGGTCTGGTCCCCTTCGACGGCGTAGGGCGGCTCGTGGACCTCCCTGCCGATCCCGTGCCCGGTCCGGTGGATGAATCGATCGCCGAACCCGCCGCCGGCGATCACCGCGCGCGCCACCCGATCCACCTCTTGGATCGGGACGCCGGGTCGTACGGTCTCCACGCCGGCTTCCTGCGCCTCGTGGACCAGGGCGAACACGTCCTCCAGGCCGTCGGGAGCATCCCCCACGACGACCGTGCGTGTCGTGTCGCTGAAGTACCCCTCGACGGAACCGCCGAAATCGAGGACGACGGGATCGCCGGACGCGATCCGGCGATGTTCCGGTTCGTGATGCGGTGATGCTCCGTTCGGGCCGCTCGCGACGATCGTGAAATCGGCCGAATCGTGGCCGAGCTCCACCAGCAGGCGAGCCAGGTCATCCGCGACCTCCCGTTCGGTCCGGCCGGCCAGCCCCATCCGGCAGATCGCGTCGAACGCCGCGTCGGCGGCTGACCCCGCCCGGCGGAGTGCGTCCAGCTCATCGCGGTCCTTGCGTGCTCGCAAGGGGGCGAGCACCGGCGACGCCGATGTCCACGACAGCGCGGGCGCGGCCGACTGAAGGCCGAGGACGTGCACCGCCCAGGCGCGATCGGAGATCCCGATGCGGCCGCTCGTCGGTAACAGACCGGCGATCACGTCGTACGGGTCCGAGCCATCAGGATAGGTCGCGATCTCCACCAGGTCGCCGGCTCCCGCAACGGCGGCGAGCGCCCGTTCGAGCTGGGGGACGATGAGCGCGGGGTCCCGGTCGGGTCGCAGCACCAACACGGTCGGGCGTTCGAACGGCGGCGGGTCGTAGGCGGTCAGGTAGGCGAGATCCGGTGATGGGCCGACGACGATGGCACCCAGCCCCTCGGCCGCCGCGCCGGCGGCGGCGCGGGACATCCGATCGGCCGAGCGCTCGCGAACGTCCATCAGAGCTTCAAGAGGATCTGCCGAGGGACCACCTGGAACGTGACGGGTGTCGTTCCGAACACGGAACCGTCTGCGACGACCGGCAGCGGTTCCGGCCCGTCGACGCGAAGGGTCAGCCGAGCCCGCAGCTCCTTGATCCCCGGGTCGGGCACATGGTCGCCGTGCCGGAACATCCTGGGCAGGAGCCGGTACGCATCCGACTTCGGCCCGGTGAACATGAGCGCGTCCAGGACCCCATCCCCGGGGAACGATCGAGGGGACAGGCGCATCCCGCCGTCCGCGAACTGACCGTTCCCGACGATCACGCTCCAGGCCCGATGCTGGTGCGCCCGCCCGTCGACCACGACCTCGAGCAGGGCTCGCTCGGTACGCACGTACGCCGCCCAGAACCCGACGAACCGCCTGGCGTTGCCCATCCGACGTGGCAGGCGTGCAGCGGTCGCCGTCGCCAACGCGTGCAGCCCGACCTCGGCGACGTTGTGCGCGTATCGGACCTCCGTCTCACCGTCGCGCCCGCGGACCGAGACCTTCATGACGTCGAGCTCGTAGGTGTTCTCGCCGAGCAGATGGGACGACGCGCCATCGACGTCTCCGGGCAAGCCGAAGCTCCGCACCAGATCGCAGCTCGACCCGGCGGCGACCACCGCGAGCACCGGCGAGTCCACGATCGTCCGGCCGTCGCGGAACATGCCGTTCACGACGTCTTGGACCGTCGTATCGTCACCGACCGCGGCGACGTACCGAAAGCCCTCATCGAGCGCCGCCGTCGCAAGGCGTGTGACATCGCCAGGTGCCGCCGCGACGTGGACCCTGTGTTCGAGCCCGCCGCGCTCGAGGGCCTGCTCCACGGCTCTCACCTCGGCTGCGACGCTCCCCTCGCCCGCCCTCGGGTCCACGATGACGGCAAGCGCACCGAACGGGCTCGAGACGGTGCTCATGGTGGGCATCGTAGCTACACCCCGGTGTAGGCGACGACGCCGTGCAAGACGCGCTCGTGCGCGCGGCGCACGAGCGCGGCGGTCTCCGGCTGGGCGACCTCCTCGATCTGCCGCAGCAGATCGAGGAGCTGCTTGCAGTTGCGGACGAAGTCGCCCGGAGCCATCTCGGTCTCCTCGAGCAACTCGTCGAGCGAGACCCCCTCCGCCCAGCGGTACACCGGGGTGGTGAATCCGGGCTCCAGTTCGCGGCAGAGCTGCACCTGATGCTCGTCCTCGGTCCTTCGGATCTGGCGCCACAACCGCTGCAGCCGCTCGTACCCGTGCGCGGCGTCTGCCGTGGGGAGCCTCCCGGGCAACGGGTTGCGTTCGCGTGCTTCGTAGACGACCGTCGAGACGAGGGCGGCCACCTCGCTCGGCTCGAGCCCATCCATCAGGCCGGTCGCGAGCGCCTCGCCGACCAGCAGGTCGCCCTCGCCGTAGATCCTGGTCAGGGTTCGACCCTTCGGCGTCAAGGACCACTCCCGGACGTACCCGAGGTCGGTCAGGACCGCCAGCACGCGATCGAAACGCCGAGCCAGCGTTTCGGTCCGGACACGGATCCTGCGCTCCACCCCGGCCATCTGCTGCTCGAGCTTGGCGCAACGCTCGGCCCACCGCTCATGTTTCGCACGCTCGGGACACCCGTGACACGGATGGGCACGCGCGGCGGTCTCCAGGCGAACCGCCTCGCGCTCCACCTTCGGGTCGCCGGCATGCCCCCGCCTCGTCTTGGGTGGCTTGACGTGCAGGGCGACCAGGGTCGAGGCGACGTCGCGCCGGAACCGGGCGCTCCGCGACGACCCGGTCCGCGGCAGTGCGATCCGCGTGAGCACCGGCGGCGGCTCGCGGAAGTCCTTCTGAGAGACGCGGAAAGCCGAACGATCCTCCGACAGAACGGTCGGCTTGCCGTCGCGGGTCGCGACGACGACCGCAAGTCCGCGTCGACGCGAGTCGGGCACGTGGATCACCTCACCCGGCTTGAGGGAAGCGACCGCCGCGCGCACGTCATCCACCCGCGCCGCCTCGCGACCTCGTCGATCCTCGTCGCGCATGCCGCGCGCCCGTTGGACGAGGCCCCAGTACTCGTCGAAGTCACCGAGGTCGCACCGCAGGTTCTGCCGGTAGCCCTCGAGCACGGACCGATCCTGCTCGTGAACGCGTTCGAGCGCCACGACGCCACGGTCGGCCAGGAACTGCGCGAACGAAGCGTTCAAGAGCTCGTGGGCTTGGTCCGGGGTGTAGTTCCGGACCAGGTTGACCGCCATGTTGTACGAGGGGCGGAACGATGACGTGAGGTCGTACGTACGGGTGGCGGCGAGCCCCGCCACCCGTTCGAACGGCACCTGGCGTTGGTACACAACCACGGCGTGTCCGAGCTGGTCGATCCCTCGTCGTCCCGCTCGACCCGTGAGCTGCGTGTACTCGCCAGGAGTCAAGAGCTCGTGTCGCTCGCCCTGGAACTTCCAGAGGTCCTCGATCACGACGGTCTTCGCCGGCATGTTGATCCCCAGCGAGAGGGTTTCGGTGGCGAACACGACCTTGACGAGACCTGCCTCGAAGAGCTCTTCGACCGTCTCCTTGAAGACCGGGATCATCCCCGCGTGATGCGCAGCGACCCCCGCCTCCAAGCCGTCGAGGAACTCGGCGAACCCCAAGGCCACCAGGTCCGCCTCATCGATCCACGACGCTCGCGACTCCGCGCGCTCTCGGATCCGCTCGGCTTCTTCGTTCGTGGTCAGCCGGACGCCGGCCTGCCGCAACCACCGGACGCTCTTGTCGCATCCGGCGCGGCTGAACACGAAGTAGATCGCCGGCAATATGCCCTCCCGTTCGAGGACCTCCACGACCTCCTCGCGCCGGGGTGCGTAGACACCGTGATGACCCTCCCGCCCACGGTCCCTGGTGGGCGCCCGGCCGCGGCGGGTACCCGGTCGCACGCGCATCTCCTGCTGGTCGAGTGACACCACGTACGGATTGGGCAGGAGCACGCCATCCTGTTCGACGTGCATCGGATGGAGCCGCCTGCCGATCAGGTAGTGGTGCTCGAGCGGCACGGGTCGCTTCTCCTCGATCACGACGCTCGTTTCGCCCCGGAGCGTTCGGATCCACTCGCCGAACTCCTCGGCGTTCGAGATCGTCGCGGACAGGCAGACGACGCCGACGGATCGGGGCAGGTGGATCAAGACCTCCTCCCAGACCGCGCCCCGGTAGGGATCCTGGAGGTAGTGGACCTCGTCCATCACCACCCACTGGAGGCCATCGAGCGTATCGCTCCGTTCGTACAGCATGTTCCGGAGCACCTCGGTGGTCATCACGACGATCGGCGCCTCGCCGTTGATCGTGTTGTCCCCGGTCAGGAGGCCCACCCGGTGGGGGCCGTACGACGCCACGAGATCTCCGAACTTCTGGTTGGACAGGGCCTTCAGCGGCGTCGTGTAGAAGCATTTGCGCCCGGCAGCGATCGCTCGCTCGACCGCGAACTCCGCGACCACGGTCTTGCCCGACCCGGTCGGCGCCGCGACGAGGACGGACCGCCCCTCGTGCAAAGCCTCGATCGCACGCAGCTGGAACCCATCGAGTGGGAACGGATAGCGCTCGGAGAAGGTCTGCGGGGAGATCACCGTTCCAGTGTAGGGGCGGGTCGGCGCGCTACGGTCCGACGCCGCACCGTTCGAGATGCGTGTCGATCAACCTCGAGAAGCCGGTCGGGTCCTCAAGGTTCGACAGATGTCCGGCGCCGGGGATCACGGCGAGCTGCGCGCCGGGGATCTGGTCCGCCATCGGCGCACTGATTTCCGCTGGGATCAACAGATCGCCCTCGGAGGTGATGACCAAGGTCGGAACGTCGATCGTCGGGAGGTCGGGCGTGGAATCCGGGCGTTCGGCCATCCCGAGCGCCGCAGCGGCGATCGCCTCCGCCGGCTGCTCGCGGATCCACCCTTTCACGACATCCCATAGTCCTTCGGGCGGATCCTCGGAGAGGAGCGGAGGTGGGCTCTCCGCGAGGACGTTCCCCTCGCTCCCGAGCCGCGCCGCCAGCGCCCGGCGCGCCTCGGCGCCCTCCGGCGTGTCCGCGCCGGCACGGGTGTTGGCGAGGATCAAGCCGGCGAACCGCTGGCGTGCCTGCCGCCAGAGCTCGAACGCCACATACCCGCCCATCGAGAGACCGCAGACCACGACCTGATCCAGACCAGCCGCGTCCAGAGCATCGATGCATCGCCGTGCGCCCACATCCATCGTGAGCACGCCGCCCGTCGCCGCCGGACTCGCGCCGAACCCCGGCAGGTCGGGGGCGATCGCGTGACGCCGGTCCAACTGGGCGCTCCACATCCGAGCGTCCAGTGGGAACGCGTGGATCAACAGGAGGCCGTCGGTCATCGCACGGCCTTCGCGTTAGGACCGACGATCACCGGCAGCGCACCGGGGAGGATCTCGAACACTGCGGGGGCGGGACCGACCCGCTCGCCGTCGGCGTACACCATGACGCGGCGGTCGGCCTCGATCCGCACGTGGGTCGCCCGGGCCATCCGGACCGCGGGGTGAGAGACGTGGGTACCGCGGAACACCTTGGGGAACGCCCGGATGAACGCGCCCTTGCTCATCTCGCGCAGCAGACACACGTCCAGCCATCCGTCCACGATGGATGCGTCGGGCGTCACCTTCATCCCGCCGCCGTAGCTGATCGAGTTGCCAACGATGACGAGCATGTGCGGGCCCTCGACCACCTCGTCGTCGAGCTCGATCCGGAACCCCGCCGGAGAGAAGCGAGACAACGTCTTGACCAACGCGGCAACGTACGTGCCCGTCGCGCCGAGGTTGACGCGCATCGCGTTCGCCGTTTCGTTCACCTCCGAGTCGAAGCCGCACCCCGCGATCGCCACGTAGTGGCGGCGGGTGGGGCCGGCATCGACCCGAGCGACGTCGATCTGCACGATGTTGGCGTCGGCGATCGCCCGGATCGCCGTCTCCAGCTTCCGCACACCGATCGAGGCTGCGAAATCGTCGGCGGTTCCCGACGGGAGGACGGCGAGGGCCGCGCCCGTCCCCAAGAGCCCGTTGGCCGCCAGACCGACGGAGCCGTCACCTCCCAACACCGCGACCATCTTCGCGCCCTCGTCGGCAGCCTCCCGAGCACGCCGCTCGAGGTCCTCGCCGGACGTGCTGACCCGGATCTCATGGTCGACGCCCGCTCGCTGAAGCTGGTCCCCGATCTTTCCGATCCGTCGGCCGGCCTTCCCGCGGCCGGCCGACGGATTGGCGATCACCACGACCGGTGCGGCGACGCTCATCCTCCGCCGCCCGAGAGGCCCGTGCCGACGCTCGGCGAGCCTCCCGCGGAGAGTAGCGACAGCTTGAGCGTGCTCGCGTACTTGATCCAGCCGGACTGCAGCAACGTGGCGGCCGAGACCGAGATGGCCTGCCCGTGCTCCGCGAGCCGGGAGCCGAGGTGCTTGTCGGAGCCAACGGCGAGGGCCGCGAGCTCCGCCGCCTGCTGGTACAGGCGCAGCGCCTCCACGATCTCGACCTTCGACGCGGTGAGGGCGCTGGCGGCAGCCACGTCGAAGCCCTTCTCCGTGATCGTGCCTGCCAGATCGAACTTGTTGATGGCATCGGCCGCCTTCCCGAGCTCATTCGCCGAGGAGTCGAGCGCTGCCACCTTCGTGGTCGTGGTCTTCTTCGAGGCGAGCGCGGTGAGGGCCGCGGTCACGTCCGTCGCCACGGTCGGGGGGATATCGCCCTTGAGCTGACCCACGGTGGTGATCTGGGGCTCCAGGATCGCCTTCCACTGCGAGAGCGCCTGCTGGCGGCTGGCGAGGTCGGTGGCCGCCCGCGTGTTCGCCCGTTCGCGTCGGAGTCCGTTCGTCGCCCAGACGAAGACCATCATCGCGAGGACACCGGCGATGAACAGCGCCGTGAGCTGGACCCAGCGACGCTGGGCGAAGGGTTTGGGGACGGGGACGGGCCCGTGCCGTGGGCCCTTCGAGGCGGGGCGCGCCTTCGTCTTGCCTTTGCTCTTGATCGCCATCAGGCCGTCCTCGGCTGTCGTTTCAGGAAGCGGCCGATGATGATACTGGCCTCGTAGAACAGATACATCGGGATCATCATCGCGAGCATCGTGTACGGGTCCGAGCTGGGCGTGATGACGGCCGCGAAGATCGAGATCCCCAGCAATGAGTAGCGACGGTTCTTCGCCAGGACTTCCGGACTGAGGATCCCGGCCAGCTCGAGGAAGACGAGGAAGATCGGGAACAGGAACGACACCCCGAAGGCGAGCGCCACCAGCACCACGAATCCGACGTAGCGGTCGATCGTGAGCAAAGGGACGACGCCCTCGCCCGCGAACCCCAGCAGGAACCCGAAGCCCTTCGGCAGCATCACGTACGCGACGATCGCACCGAGGGCGAAGAGCACGCAGGAGGAGACCACGAAGGGGATCGAGTAGCGCTTCTCCTTCGCGGTGAGCCCCGGCGCGACGAACGCCCACAGCTGATACAGGACGACCGGCAGCGCGATCGCCAGGCCGAGGAAGACGACCACCTTGATCTTGACGAGCATCGCGTCCAGCGGAGCCGTGAAGATCAACTCGCATCCCGTCGGCGGGGCCTGTGACGGATGCGTCGAGATGTATTGGCAGTACGGCTTCTCGATCAGGTTGAGGAATGGCTGGAACAGGAACCATCCAACCACCGCGCCGGCCGCGACGGCGTACAGGCTGACGATGATCCGGTGCCGGAGCTCCTCGAGATGCTCGACCACGGTCATCGTGCCGGTACGCTTCTCGTCGTCGCGTTTGCGGCGGGGGATGACCTTCATCGAGCCGATCGCCTCCGATCACCCGGCCGACGGCACGTGGCCGTCGTGCGGGGCGCCGTTCCCATCGGCGCCGGTCCCGTTCGCCCCGGCCCCGTCGGCGGTCGTCGGACGACGGGTCCGGTGAACGCCGGGAGCCATCGGGCTTCCGGCCGGGGCGGAGGGCGGCGGCGCGTCGGGGGTGTCGAGGTCGACCTTCACCATGTCCTTCACGTCGTCCTGGATCTTGCGGAACTCGCGGAGCCCGCGTCCGAGTTGGCGGGACAGCTCGGGGAGACGCTGCGGGCCGACCACCAGCAGAGCGACGATGAGGATCACGAGGAGCTCTGGGGTTCCGATGTTCAGCATCGAGAGGTCCGAACCGGGATCATTCCCGGACCATCGTACCCTTGGCACCTAGGAACGGCCGGTGGGGCGTGTGCGGCCCAAGCGGTCCGCATGTTCCGAAGCCCGGGCTCCCTCGCGAGCGATCTCCTCGGCGATCGGGCCCACCTCGGCCTGGAAGCGCCGAGCCGACCGCCCCAGGATCAGCACATGACGGCCGAGCGCGAGAACGAAGCCGAGCAACGCCAGGGTGCTGACGGTGCCCAGAACGATCCACACGACGAGCCACGTCGACATCTCGGGCGATGCTACACGGGGCCTCCCGGCAGAGCGAAGCGATCAGTTGCCGCTGTTCGCGAAGAAGTCGCGGATGTACGCGTCGTCCTCGAGGAGGTAGTGGAACTCGATCAGGTCATCCGCCGTCAGGCGCGGGGCCGGCGGCTCACGGGGCTCCGTGTCCTCCTCGTCCTCCTCGTCGAAGAGCTCAGGCGCGAACGCGGTGTCCACATCCGAGCGGCTGATGTCCACGCCGGCCGAGACGAGCAGCGCGACGATCTTCCGATCCGCGCGCTTCTCGACATCGTCCGCGCAGTTCGGACACGTGAACCGGTAGCTCCCCTCGCGCCCGTTCGAGCGCACGGCGAGCGAGATCGCCTCGGGGCCCATGTCCACCTCGCCGCAGCGAGGACACGTCGTCCGGATGGTGGTCATCTCACCCGAAAGCATCGGCCCGAGCGGCGCGACCCTTGAGAGCCGCGCGCGGAGGGCGGTTGCCGGGCTGGCGGGCCCCTCAACGGCCGTAGCGCTCGAGCGCGGCGATCGCGATCTGGGAGATCTCCGCGCGGAGCTGCGGTGGGTCGAGCACCTCGGCGTCCGGGCCCAACCGGAGCAGGAGCTTCGCGACCCAGCCGATCTGCCTCGCCGGCAGCGTCGCCTCCACGGTTCCGTCGGCGCGGGTCACGACGTCCGAGGTGACGTAGTACTCGGCGACCCAGCGGGCGGCCGGTCGGAGAAGGAGCCGGACGGCGAGGTCGTGATCGCCCGGCGTGTAGAGCTGCCGGCCGGCACCCTCGAGGCCACGCGGCTCGAAGCGTCCCGTCGTCGGTTCCACGGCGGCGACGCGGTCGGCCCGGAACATCCGCTCGTCGTCCTCCGCCACGTCCCACGCGACGACGTACCAATGGCCGGCGCTCGCGAACACCGCCTCCGGCTCGATCTCCCGGAGGCTCCTGGCTCCGGTGCTCGCGGCGGTGTACTCGATCCGGATCCGGCGGTGCTCGGTCGCGGCTGCCCGCAGTGCGGCGAGATGCGGCGGCGCCATCCCCGTGACGGCGCCCTCGATCCCGGCGGCGTCTCCGAGGGTGTCCGGGCCGAGGGCGTCGCGGAGCTTCGCGAGCGCGCTCGCGAGGGCGGGAGCGTCGGGGATCCCCGGCGTCGCCAGGAGCTCGGTGGCGCGCAGGTACACGGCGAGCGCCTCCGGGCGGGTCAGACGAAGGGGGCGAGCGAAGTGATCCGCCATCGAGATCCACACCCCGCCGTCCTCGTCGACGTCCACGTCGATCAGATCGCCAGGCCCGTACGGGGGAAGTCCGGACATGAAGAGCAGATCCAGATCGCGACGCAGCTGGTCTCGGGGCACATCGAAGATCCCCGACGCGGACTCCACACTCGTGCCGGGATGCTGCACCAAGTACGGGACGATCACGAGCATCCGGCCGAGTCGCTCCGCGGTCGTGGCCGATCGCCGGCGCTCAGGCATCCACGGAGGCCTCCAACCGGCGGATCACCTCGTCGCGCAGGGTCGCGGGCTCCAGGGCTTCCACGTCCGCGCCGAACTGCAGAAGCATCGCGGCGAGCGCCTGTTCATCCGCCGCGGGGACGGCGAGGACGACCCATCCGTCGTCACGGGTCCGCTCCCGCTCGACCCCGGGGAACGTGCTCTCCATCAGCACGACGGTACCGGGGGCGGTGGCGACCAACGCTCGGTCCTCCGCCGAGAGCTGCCACGGGCCTGCTTCGACGTGATCGATCGCGCGAAAGGCTGGCGGCGGCGCGGTTCCCTCGCCCATATCCTCGAGCTCGGTCGTGCACCGCGAGAGTCGGAACGCACGGACGGCGTCGCGCTCCTGGTCGTGCCCCACGAGGTACCAATGCCCGCCGCGGAAGACGACGCCGTACACGTCGACGATGCGGTCGGACACCACCCCCTGTGAGGTCCGGTAGCCGAACCGGACCTGGCGAC
>Ga0066698_10000172_pt1 | contig 21170 bp, 24 predicted proteins | sample GraSoiAngelo_147_FD_66457 | JGI IMG/M metagenome (GOLD analysis project Ga0066698, IMG submission 66457) | Grasslands soil microbial communities from the Angelo Coastal Reserve, California, USA - 14_1009_05_40cm | ecosystem: Environmental > Terrestrial > Soil > Grasslands | place: USA... | reverse complement strand
CTCGACGAGGAGCGTCCAGCCGAGGGTCGCACCGCGTAACGATCGCCGCCGAACGCCGCGAGCTTCAGCGACACACCGGACGGGCGGATCCTCGTCAACGACGGCGTCACGCGCGAGATCGTGTCGATGGCCGGCAACGGTTCGGGGTCGCAGCGCGTGCTCGTCCGCGCGGACCTGTGGGTGTCACCGCAGCGGTAGGTGTCGACGGAGTTCCAGATGGAGTACCTGCCGAACGGCGCGCTCTGTATCGGCAGCGTGACGCAGGTACACGGGTCCAGCTTCCGGGCGACCTGTCACCCGTCGGACGGCGCCGTGCGGTACATCGAGGCTACTGGCCGCAGAGCGTCGGCGGGAACGTGACCAGCGGGGTGCTCACGGCTCACGCGCGATCGCCGGCCGGGAGGTCCCCGATCGGAGCTCCCCGACCCACTCCCGCAGCCGGGGGAGGTGCTTCGCGTAGTGCGCCGGTCCGGCCTTCTCGATCCACCAGGCCGCATCCTCCGAGACCTCTGGCATCGACCGGAGCGTGTGCAGCGTCTGCGCCCTCGCGGCCTCGGCCTGTGCGTGCGTCTCCCGAAGCGTGAGCGGTCGGAGCGCGTCCAGGAACTCTTCGTTCTTCGCGTCGATGTCGAGCTCGCCGGCGCGGTAGGTACCTACTCGTATCCGTTCGAGCGCGATCCCGGCTTCGGCGAGCCAGCTGCCGAGGTGCCCGATCAGGTCCTTCACCGACCACCCTTCCGCGAAGTAGCCGGGGGTCTCCGCCTCGGCCGGCGACAACGGATCGATCAACGAATGGAGCTCGGTCCATCCGTCATCTTCCTCGCGGAGCAGGTCGTCGATGTTCACGCGAAGGTCCAGTCCGGCCGCTTGTGGACATAGTCCACGTCGTACACGAATCGTCCCGAGCCGTCATGGTCCACGATCTTGTGGAAGGGGAGCTCGCGCGGGAGCGGACAGTCCGCCCCGATGTGCCGGCGGAACTCCTCGTCGAACACCTGGACCAGGCTCTGCATCAACAGGCTCTCTCCGGTCGGGAGCGCGCATTTCTGTCCGTCGGTCGCGCTTCGGGAACGGACGAGGACGAGCTCGATGTCCCGGTCCGAACCCCGCCCCGATTCGAGCGTCGCCAGCGCCTCGGTGGCCTCGCCGGTGCCGAACTTGCACGCCGGACATTGCCCACACGATTCGACGGCGAGGAACCGCGAATAGCGATACGCGGCCTGGACCATGCACGCGGAATCGTCGAACACCGCGAACCCGCCCGCGCCCAGACCCGAACCCACCTCGCGCATCGAATCGAAGTCCATCGGCGTGTCGAGCTCCTGCGGCACCATGACCGTGTTCGATGCACCCGGGAAGATCGCCTTGATCGTTCGGCCTTCCGGCGCGCCGCCGCCGGCCCCCTCGATGAGCGAGCGCATCGGGGAGCCGAGGGGCAGCTCGAACACACCCTCGCGTTGCACGTCGCCGCAGACGGTGAAGACCATCGTGCCGGGGGAGTCGTCGGTGCCGTTCGCCCGCAGCCAGTCGGGGCCCTCCCGCAGGATGTGCGGCACGTTCGCGAGCGTCTCGACGTTGTTGACGAGGGTCGGGTTGTCGTTGGGCGGGGTCGCGAACAACCCCTGGATGAACGGGCGGACGGTCCGCGGGAGCGGCGGCCTCTCCTCGATGACCTCCTCCAGTCCCGTCTCCTCGCCGAAGAGGTAGAGGTCCGGGCCGAGCACGATCTCGATCGGGATCCGTCCCAGCGCGTCGGCGGCCTGCATCTCTTTCAGCGCTCGTCCGAGCGTCTCGGTCTCCGGGACGAACGCCTCCTTCAGCCCCAAGAACGCGCGCTCGGCCCCGACCGCGTGAGCGGCGATCGCGAGCCCCTCGAGCACCTGGTACGGGTTCGTGCGCAGCAACGTCCGGTCCTTGAAGGTCGCCGGCTCGCCCTCCGCGGCGTTGCACACCGCGAACCGGGGCCCGGCGCCGACCGAGCGGACCGCCCGCCACTTCTCGCCGGTCGGGAACCCGGCGCCGCCGCGGCCCCGGAGGCCGCTCTTGGCGACCTCTTCGATCACGGCCTCCGGCCACGCGCCGAGCGCGATGGCGAGTCCGTGCCCGCCTCCCGCAGCCGCGTACTCCTCGAACGACCCCGGAGCCAGATCGAGCAGCGCCACGGACGCCTACCCGCTCGCGCTCGCCGGTCCCTCATCGTCGGCCTGATCCGGGCGCTGCGGCTGTTCGTCGAACGAGCCTCGGCCTCGCACCGCCCTCCCGGCCTCGCTTACCGTGACGGTGACCGCGTCCCCGATCGCGCTTACGGCGCGTTTGAGTTCTTTCTTCGCGTCATCGTCGTTGATCGTCTCGCCGAGCGCCGTGAAGGCTCGTCCGATCTCGTTGCCGATCTCCCGTGCGGCCTCCTCGAGCTTGCGCTGCGACCCCTCGACGGTCTCGCGGCCGGTGCCGCCCGCCTCCCGGTAGTGATCGGAGAGACGACGACCCCACGACGAGAACCGCTCCCCGACATCGTTCCAAGCCTGCCTCGCGTTCTCCGGCACCGCTCCCACCTCCCTCGGTCGACCTGCCCCCAGCCTACGAGCCTGAGTCTCTTCTGGGACCCCTCCCAGTCTCCGTTCAGGCGCGGATGCTTGGATCGGACGCATCCGATCGTGGCTCACACGACACCGCACGAAGGAGCATCGGGATGGTCGCACCCGCATCACCTGCTGATTGGCTGCAAGGGTTGACGATGACGGCGCTGCTCGGCGGCGTCGCGATCGCCTTCTCCCGGACGCTCCGGCTCGACGAGCCGACGTTCGGTGAGGAGCTGCTCCTGCCTCGCGCGTCAGCCCTCGTTGCCGTCGACGCGTAGATCTCGGGCCGAGGGGACGAAGTAGTACGCACCCGTGAGGGGGGTCGTGTAGCGCGTGAGGGCGTCACGGGTCCCGTTCGTCGATCCGGCCATGCTCTGGAGCATCGCGCTGAGCGGTCGCTGTTCGGCGGCGAACCCGACGAACATCGTTCCGTGATCCAGGACCGTCCCGTACGGGGTGTTCCGCCGGAAGATCTTCCCGAACACGTCCTGATCTGTCCGCGCGACGTGGGAGTCGTCGGGCTTGTCCTCCAGCTCGGTGCTGTCGGCCAGCCGCCGGCCGATCACGTGCTCCCGTCGCTCGACCGGGAGCGAGGTCCATGTCGCGGCGTCGTGACGCCACTTCTGCAGCAGCAGGATCGTCCCCCCCGCGCCGGCGCTCCCGTCGGGGATGAGCACGATGTCGGCGGCGTCGATCAGCGTCGGGTTCTCGGTCCCGTCGATGAACCCGGTGAGGTCGAGGTCGTGATGGTACGGCCAGCTCGCGGTCTCGTCGGCGACCGACGCCACGGATCCGAGCGCCCGGATCACGCCCAGCGACATGTCGAAGATCACGTCGTACGCGCTGCCGGAGAGCCAGACGACGGCGTCGTGTTGCGTCGCGGGCATCGTGAAGTCGTCCGGTCCGACCACGTCACGGTCGAAGTCCTCGATGGCCTCCGGCATGGCGTCCGGTTGCAACGCTCGCCAGAGCGTCGGGCGGAACCCCATCACGAGGTTGACGCCGCCCATCGTCGTCCGCGGTTCGCGGAGACCGGCCAGGGCGCTCGCGAGGGCCTCCTCGGCCACTCCTTCCCTCAGGTCGAACTCGAGGTACGCGTGCGAGGACGTCCCGAGCGCGAAGATCCCGCCCTGCGGCGTGCTCACCGGACGATGATGGTGCGAACGGCTCGACTCGTCCAACCCGGCCTAGGGCGCCCCGAGGAGCGCCCGTTCGTCGGCGAGCGCGATCACGAGCTGGCCGGTTCCGTTCGGATGGAACGGCGCCGCGTCGTGGAGCCCCTGGACGTACGCCTGCTCCGTGCACAGCCCGTGGCCGGTGAAGTCAGCCTTCACCGAGAGGTAGCCGAAGGTCTTCGCGCCGTCCGCGAGCACCGCGTTGAGCGCGTCGAGCCGGTCCAGAAGGACCGTGACCTTCGCCGGCGTGAGCCCAGTGATGCAGTCGGCGGTCGGCGCGAACGGCGCGTAGTAGAGGTTGATCACCACCTTGGGATCGTCGGGGAGGCCCGAGACCTGGCGGAGCAACTCGTAGTAATCGCGCGCGAACGATGAGAGCTGTCGTTGGAAGAACACGGTCGAGGCCCGGTCGTCACAGGTGACCGACACCGCGCACAGCCGGATCATGGGTCCCCAGTTCAGGTCGTTGGCGCCGACGCCGATCACCACGGCCGAGGCGTCGACCGCCCGCTTCGCCACGGCGAGCTGCGGAGGGATCGAGCCGCCCCCCGCCGACTGCGGGCCAAGCAGGCCGTTGCGGATCGTCGCCCCGCTGCACGCGAGGTTCCGGACGTTCCATCGGTTCACGCGGCCCAGGAGCATGCCGTATGCGTCGGCGCTTCGGCCGCACGCCTGGTCCTGGGGGCTCGGATCGGGCAACGGTGGACCGCCGAGACCCGCCGCGGTCGAGTCGCCCATGACGACGGCCTGCACGCCGCGGAGCGGAGGCCCCGGCGCCGCCGCGAGCGGCGGCTGCTCGCTCCGGCCGACCAGCTCTCCCAAGGAGTGCACGTCGTGCAGGACGGTCGAGGCGGTCGTCGCGGTGAGCATGATGAGACCCACGTTGACCGCTTCGACGACGAGCAGGCCCCCGAGCACCGTCACGAGCACCTTCTTCCAGCTCCACAGGTGCCGGCGCCATCCGGCGACCATCCCGAGCAGCAGCAGCGCGCCGACGGCCACGAAGGTGATCTCCCACGCGAAGTAGCGCTTCCACCCGTTCGCGAGCTGCTCGCCGAGCGCCGCCGCCGACCCCGACTGCGTGTCCGGTGCGAACAGCCCGGCGACCTGCTGGTTGAGCGTGATGTCCGTCAGCACCAGCCGCGGCCGGACGGGTCCGAGGAAGCGTGCCTGGGTTGGGAGGGGCTGCCCGAATAGGTCCACCTCGCCCGGTCCGCGCAAGCTCGCGGTCGGCGAGGTGGAACCAACCCCGACGGTCTGACCGAGCGCCGTTACGGACCGAAGGGGGGTGATGCGCAGTCCGAAGGCGATCGAGGCCACCGTGACCACGATGAGCGTCACGACGCCGAGGAGAACATGCCCCACTCGGCGCGCGAGCGAGCGCGTGCCGCGGGTCTTCTGTTCGTCCGTCACCTGCGCCTCCCGGATGGTCCGTTTCGAGCCTACGAGGGCCTAGCTCGGCGGTCCGGGACGCCTGCTTGAGGCGGTACCGTCCGGCCACCGGTCCGGTACTCGCCCGCACCAGTCCCGCACCCGGAGGGACCGAACGCGGTACGGTTGGGCGGATCGATCGGAGGCCCCGATGGAGCGATCGCTCCGGTGACCGTCGAGGACGAGGCTCGCGTCCGCGCGAAGGAGCTTTACGGTCTCGCGCCGGAGGGGTTCATCGAGGGTCGGGACGCCCTCGCTGTCCAGCTCGCCGACGAGGGTGAGCACCAGGTCGCGGCGGCGATCAAGAAGCTCCGGAAGCCGACCGTGGTCGCCTGGGCGGTGAACACCGCGAGCAGGGAGCGTCCGGCCGACGTCGCCGCCCTCCTGCGTGCTGGCGACGACCTGCGGCAGGCACAGGTCGCCGCCATCTCGGGCAAGGGCTCCGATGACCTCCGGACCGCGACCCAGGCGCGTCGGACGAAGGTCGCCGCCCTGGCGGAGGCCGCGTTGCAAGCGCTCGGCGCCCGGGGGGGCGCCCATCGAGACGCGATCGTCCTCACGCTGGAGGCGGCCTCCGTCGATCCCGAGCTCGGGGGTCGGCTCCGCGACGGCACCCTCGACCGCGAGGCGGCGCCTGGCTCCGGCCTTGGACCGGCGGGAGGGTTCCAGCTGCTCCAGGGTGGGGACGGAGCCGGCGAGGACGATGCCACCACCGAGGAGGATCGCCGGCGCGAGGCGAAGGAGGCCGAGCGGGCCGCGGTCGTCGCGGAGCGTGAGGCCGAGCGTGCAGCGCGTCGCGCCGAACAGCTCCGCGCGAAGGCCCGGGACGCTTCGGCCTCGGCGGAAGCCGCCGAGGCCGAAGCGCGGCGGCTGGCCGATGAAGCGAAGACGCTCCGTCGGCGAGCCGCTCGCACATGACGCCCTCCGTCTGCATCGGAACGAGCGGATGGCAGTACGCGGACTGGCGGGACGCCTTCTATCCGGCCGGCCTCCCCACGACCGGATGGCTCGACCACTACGCGTCCGTCTTCTCGACGGTGGAGGTCAACAACACCTTCTACCGGCTCCCGGAAGCCGGGACGTTCGACCGTTGGAAGCGAGAGACGCCCCCGGGCTTCGTGATGGCGGTGAAGGCGAGCCGCTACCTCACCCACGTCCGTCGTCTTCGCGATCCCGGTGAACCGGTCGACCTGTTCGTCTCGCGGGCGAAGCGGCTGGGACCGAGGCTCGGGCCCGTGCTGCTCCAGCTTCCCCCGAACCTCCCCGCCGCGCCCGACCGGCTGGAGGAGACGCTCTCAGCCTTCCGGGGTCGCTGCCGCGTCGCGGTGGAGTTCCGCCATCGATCATGGCTGACCGATGAGGTCTTCGCGCTCCTGGATGGGTCGAGCTCGGCGCTCGTGCTCGCCGATCGTCCGGGCGCCAGGGTCGATCCGGTCGTGACCGGCGGATGGTCCTACCTGCGGTTCCATCGGGGCACGCGGGCGGAGCCGGGGTACCGGCGCGCCAAGCTCCGGGTCTGGGCCGACCGGATCGCCGCGCTGCCCGCGAAGGAGGCGTTCGTCTACTTCAACAACGACACGGACGCGGCCGCGCCGCACGACGCGACGGTCCTCCGGTCGTTGTTGCACGATCGCGGTGTGCGCGTCCCGTGATCGTCCCGGGTCTTCACACGACTTCTTTTGGCAGATCTCTTGCGGAGGCTGAAGTCGGCGGGGGTCGAGGGCCGATACCTGGGACGTGCGAACCGAGGGGGCGGATCGGGTCGACGAGCTTCGGGGCGGGTCGCTCGAACGGCCCGCTTCCGAAGCCGACGACGACGAGGAGCAGCTCGAGGCTGCGCTCCTCGCGTATGCGCATCAGGAAGCCACGCGGTGGGGCGCCGAGCGTTTCGCGGCCGAGTTCGAGCGTCGGGATGAGGAGGAGCGGCGGCTGACCGGAGCAGGGACGCCGCCCTTCCGCTATCCGTGGGAGCCGGACGAGATCGCCCCACCGCCGTCCTCGGTCCTGTCGGGACTGGTCGACGCCGCCGTACAGGAGCAGGTGATCCGCGCCGACCCGGCCGAGCTGGATCTGGTCGAGCCTCCGAAGATCCGGCACGCCCACGTGCCGCGGCCAGCACCACCCGAACCCGAGGCGCCTCGGCGTGCTCGTCGGCTCCGGCGTGAGCGCGCCGTCCCGCAACGCGCGTCCGTCATCTCCCAAGCCGAGGCCGCACGGATGTCGCCCTCGGCGCGACGGCTCTACGGGCTCGAGCCGCTCCCTAGCGTCGACCCGCGCCGCGCGTGAACCGCCGATCCGGGATCAACCACATCACGGCGACCGCCGCATAGAGCGCGTAGGCGGGCCACACGCTCAGGCGCGCCAAGCCCACGCCGGCGGCGTAGAGGACCAGGGACAGGGTCCCCTTGAGGTCCGAGGAGATCGCCATCCCGACCAGCGAGTCGCGCCCGTTCGCTCGGATGATCGCGCGGACCAGGGCCGAGTAGGACAACGCCGCGGCCAGAGCGACGATGCCGAAGGATGCGGCGGGCAGCCGGGATCGGTAGAAGTCGTGCAGCCACTCCGTGACCACCGGGATCAAGGACAGGCAGAACAGCAGCAACATGTTCGCCCACATCACGGCGCCGCTGATCCGCGTGGTCGCGCGCAGGAGGTGGTGATGGTTGTTCCAATAGATCGCGATGAACACGAAGCTGAGGACGTAGATGAACAGGCTCGGCAACTGGTCGTACAGGTCCTTCGCGCTAGGGCCGAGGGGGGCCCGGAGCTCGAGCGCCAAGATCGTGATGATGACCGCCATCACGGCGTCGCTGAACGCCTCGAGGCGGCTGGCGCCCAGGTCCAGAGGTGCCGGTCGATCCGGATCGCCACTCATGACGCTGGCGATGATACGGAGAGGGCAGGCTCGGCGATGCCGGCGTTCATACTGCCAGCATGGTCGGTCCGCTCCGCGTCAGCCGTTCGATCCTGGTGCCGGCGCGCGAGTTGCGCTGGAGGTTCAGCCACTCGTCCGGACCCGGCGGACAGTCGGTCAACACGGCCGACACCCGCGTGGAGCTGAGCGTCGATGTGGCCAGAACGAGCGCTTTGGGTCCCGTGCAACGGAGGCGTGCGCTGGATCGGCTCTCCGGCCGGCTCGTGGATGGCGTGCTGACGGTGACGGCGTCGGAGCAGCGGTCGCAGCTTCGGAACCGAGAGGCCGCCCTGGAGCGGATGGCGGAGATCCTCGCCGCCGCGGTCGCGCCGCCTCCACCCACGCGTCGCCCCACGCGACCGAGCCGGCGGGCGGTCGAGCGCCGGATCGCCGCGAAGCGGAAGCGTTCCGAGACCAAACGGCTCCGGCGCGCGGACGACGACTGAGGCGATCTCAGCCCGGGGGACCGCTGCGCGGGGCGCCCGGGGTCGCCGGCGGCACGGCGGGGGGCGCTGAAGGCGCTCGCGAAGGATGCGCCGGGCGACCCTGAACGCTGGCGCCCTTGTCCTTCGCGCTCCCCGTGCCCCCGCCCTTGGCGTTCGCGTTCCCACGACCGTTGCCGCGCCTGGACGTGGAACCGTTCCCTGGATGGTTGCCGTGCTGGGGCGGAGATCGATGGGTCGTTGCTCGTCCGTGGCCAGAGCATGCCGCGCGAGCTCCCAGCGCCCTGCCGGACGCATGTTCGTTCGGGCCCCTCCGGTCGGTGCACCCGGAGCGATCCGATCCATGACTCCCGACCGTCTTGCTCGGATGACCCGCGGCGCTCGGCCCGGACGTCGGTCCGAGGCTCGGCGAGATGGTGAGGCTGCGGGCTGCCGACGGCTGGGGCGAAGCCCTCCACCCTTCGAGCGCGAACGACGCGCCCATCGTCAGCACGATGGCCGCGATGACGGCTGCCATCCCCACCAAGACGCGGATGCTCGTGCGTTGTGCGATCGCGATGTCGACGGTTACGGGCGCTTCGCCCGGCGCCTCGAGATCGTCGTCGGCCGGCTCGTTCGAGGTCGGATGCCGGGTGCGGCGATCGTCGGCCGCTCGACGGATCGCGGGACCGAGGTCCTGATACACGAGGCGTGGGTGAACGCACGCGGCTGCCGGCGGCGGCTGCACGCCGTCGGGCCACACGACGATCAGCTCGGACGAGGGAGCCTTCTCACGCGCGATCAGCACGGAGGTCGCGCTGATGTCGGCGTCGAGGACGATGACGTCGGGATGCACCTGTCCGAGGACGTGGGCCAGATCCACGTCGTCCGAGGCGCACCCGACGACCTGGAACCCCTCGCTCTCGATCAGGTGATGGAGCGGTCCCGGCGAGTCGTTCTCCGCCAGCAGGACGCGAACCACCGGCGCTCGAGCAGCGACATCGAGGCGCAGTGGTTCACCCCTCCTGATCGGATCGTTGTGCACGATGGGCACCCCCGGGCTGCCCGCTTCCGGCTCATCCTGCGCCGTGGGAGGGGGGTGGTCAAAGGGCTGGACGGGCTAGGTTGGTCGCGCTACGGCACGCCGTAGCGCGCCCGGCCGACGACGATCGCGATCGGGGTCCTCAGACGCCGAGGAAGCCAACGAAGAGCCGGGCGTAGGCGCGGGCCGCCGCGACGAGCTCGTCCACGGCGACCCATTCGTCCGCGGTGTGCGCCATCGTGATCGAACCTGGCCCCAGGATCACCGTGGGGATCTTCGCCTCGTTGAGGTAGTAGCGGGCGTCGGTGATGCCGCTGAAGCCGGCGGCGGCCGGCGGGCCGCCGCCGGCCTCAGTGACCGCCGCGCGCGCCAGCCGGACGATGCGCTCGTCAGGCGACGCCTCGGCCGCGTCGGTCCACTCCCGGATCGTGACGTCGATCCGCACCTCCGGATGATCGGCTCGGATCTCGTCGATGACCCGTCGGAACGGTGCCAGGACGGCGGCGGGATCGCCCTCCCCGGGTAGCAGACGCCTGTCGATGTCGACCACGCAGCGGTCGGGGACGACGTTCGGAGCGCTCCCTCCCTCGATCAGTGCGGCGTTGACGGTGGGGCCGCCGATCAGAGGGTGCTTCAGGTCCGGGAGCGCTTCCTCGAGCCGGAGCAGGAGGCGCGCGATCGATGTGATGGCGTTCACGCCGCGGTGGGGCTGAGAGCCGTGGGCGGCCCGCCCGTGCGCGGTCGCCGTGACCCACGCTCCGCCGCGTTGGGCCATGCCCAGCTGGAGCTCGGTCGGCTCGCCGACGATCGCGGCATCCTGGTCGAGCATCCCGCGCTCCCAGAGCACCTTCGTGCCGTGGATGCCCGCCAGCTCCTCGTCGGCCGCCAGGTGGAACCAGAGGGAGCCAGCGAGTGGAACGCCGACGCGGGCGATCGCGGCCGCGCTCGCGAGTGCGGCCGCGATCGCCCCCTTCATGTCGCACGCACCGCGACCGATCAGCTTCCCGTCACGGATCTCCCCGGCGAAGGGGGGGCTCGTCCACGCGTCGGGCGATCCCGCCGGGACGGTGTCGAGGTGCCCGTTCCACGCGAGCGACGGGCGCGCCTGATCACCGAACCGGGCGACGACGGACGGTCGTCCCTCGTCGCCCCGGACGATCTCCGGCGTCGCTCCGAGCGAGGTCAGGATGTCGGCCGCCACCGAGGCCGCCTCGTCCTCGGTGCCGCCCGGATTCTCCGACGGCGCTCCGATCAGCGCGCCCGCGTAGGCCAGCAGCTCCTCGACGTCGACCGATGCCGCCGCGGCATCGGCGGCGGGGGAACGGACATCGTCGCCCTCCGTCACGCCGCGCACGCTACCAGTCACCCTCGGCCTGGCCGTCGGGGGCGGCGTTCGGTGGGCGGTCTCCTACGATGAGCGTCATGGCGCTCACGGATCACCGTTCGGTGCTGCGCGAAGGGCTCGACCCGGATCCGCATCCGGAGCCCGACCCCGGCGAGCGGCTCGCCGCCGTCCTCGCGTTGTTGATCGAGGAGCCCGAACCGTCGCTGCTGTTCACCGAGCGGGCGGCCCATCTCAGCCGTCATCCTGGAGAGATCTCGTTCCCGGGGGGGCTCGCCGAGCCGGGCGATGAGGCGCTCGTCACGACGGCGCTCCGCGAGACGCACGAGGAGATCGGTCTCGATCCGGTGTTCCCGGAGGTGCTCGGCGCCCTCCCGCCGATCCACACCTTCGTGTCGGGCATCCTCGTGACCCCGTTCGTCGGCGCCGTGCGCGACCTCCCGGCGCTGCACGAGAGTCGTGCGGAGATCGCCCGCGTGCTGACCGTTCCGACGCGGATGCTCGCCACGCTGGAGGAGGAGCGCGAGCTCCATCGCGATGGCGGGCGCGTCTGGAAGGGATGGTGGTACGAGTCCGCGGACGCCACGATCTGGGGCGCGACCGGGTTCATACTGCACGCGTTCCTCGAGCTCGCGCGGGAGACGGCGCCATGGCTGACATCCTGAGCCCCGAGGACCGCGAGCTCCGGGCGTTGCTCGGTGCGGTCCACACGATCGCGGTGGTCGGACTCTCGTCCAACCCGGCACGGCCCTCGTTCCAGGTCGCGCGCTACCTGCAGGAGCACGGGTACCGGGTCGTGCCGGTCAACCCCAACGAGACGGAGGTGCTCGGCGAGCCGGCGTACCCGTCGCTCGAGGAGATCCCGAAGGACGTGGGGGTCGAAGTCGTCGACGTGTTCCGCCGCGCGGAGGAGACGCCGGACGTGGCTCGCCAGGCGGTCGCGGCGGGCGCCCGCGTGCTGTGGCTCCAGGAGGACATCGTGAGCGATGAGGCCGCGCGCATCGCGACCGAGGGCGGCCTCGACGTCATCATGGGCGTCTGCATCAGGCACGTCCGGGCTCGACTGATGGGAGAGGAGCTGTAGATGACCGCCTGGGAGTACTTCGTGGCGCCGCTGTTGGAACACAACCCGGGGGAGATCCTGAACACGTTCGGTGAAGACGGCTGGGAGCTCGTCGCCGTGACGCAACAGCAGACGCCTGCGGGAGGGGCGTCGCTGATCGCGTACCTGAAACGCCCGAAGGCGTGACGGATCATCCGACGATGGTGTCGATCGATCACGTCGCGATCGCAGCGATCGATCTGGATCGGGCGGCGGCGCGTCTCCTCGACGAAGTCGGACTCGCGTCCGTCCCCGGCGGGCGTCATCCGCGGTGGGGGACCGCCAACCGCATCGTGCCGCTCGGCGACACCTATCTCGAGCTGATCACGGTCGAGGACGAGATGGCGGCGACCGCATCGGTGTTCGGGTCCGCGGTCGTCCGGGCGGTGTCCGACGGTGATCGATGGCTCACCTGGGCGGTTCGCGACGACCGGATCGATGCGACTGCGGCACGGCTGGGACTCACGGTCGAGGCGGGTGAACGCGCTCGACCGGACGGCCGGGTCCTCCGATGGCGGAACGCCGGCACCGACGATCCAGGCCGCGCACCGGAGCTTCCTTTCTTCATCGAGTGGGACGGACCCGAGTCGATCCATCCGGGGCGCACGCGCATCGATCATCCATCGGGAGCGCGCGGGATCGCCTGGCTCGAGCTCGACGGCGATCCGGCCGTCCTGGATCGATGGACGGACGGTGCCGAACTGCCCGTCCGGTTCTCCCAGGGATCAGGAGGGATCCGCGCCGTGGTGCTGCGAACGCCGAACGGAGAGCTCGTCGTCCGCTGAGCGTTGATCAGCCGAGCGCGCGACGGAGATCTTCGATCAGGTCGTCGGGATCTTCCACGCCGACGGAGAGGCGGATCAGCTCGGGCGGCACCTCGAGCGGCGATCCGGCGACGCTCGCGTGCGTCATCGGCCCCGGGACCTCGATCAGCGACTCCACGCCACCGAGCGATTCCGCCAGGAAGAAGAGCTCGGTTCGTTGCGCGATCGCGACGGCCTCCCCGGCCGAGCCGACCGTGAAGGACACGATCCCACCGAAGTTCGACATCTGCCGCGCGGCGATGTCGTGCCCGGGGTGCGATGCGAGGCCCGGATAGTACACCTGGTTGACTTTCGGATGGGCGTCGAGGAACGCGGCGATAGCCGCCGCGGATGCCGCATGCCGTTCCATCCGCATCGCGAGCGTCTTCAGCCCGCGGAGCGCGAGGTAACTATCCATCGGGCCGGGTACCGCGCCGACCGCGTTCACGAGGAAGCCGAGCGGCTCGACCAGGTCGGCGTCGCTCGTGACGAGCGCGCCCCCGATCAGATCAGAGTGGCCTCCGACGTACTTCGTGACGCTGTGCACGACCACGTCCGCGCCGAGCGTGAGCGGCCGTTGCGCGGCCGGCGTCGCGAACGTGTTGTCGACCACGACCTTCGCGCCGGCCGCGTGTGCGGCCGCGGACGCGGCCGCGAGGTCCACGATCTTGAGCAAAGGGTTCGACGGGGTCTCCACCCACACGACCCGCGTCTCCGTACGGAGGGCGCCGCGGATCGACGAGGGGTCGGTCATGTCGCACGTGTCGAACGCCAGGCCCCACGGCCCGAGCACCTTCGAGAGCAAGCGGTAGGTCCCGCCGTAGACGTCGTCGGCGAGCAGCACGTGGTCCCCCGGGCGGAGCGTGAGGAGCAGGGTCGTCTCGGCCGCCATCCCGCTGGCGAACGCGAAGCAGCGCTCGCCGCCCTCGAGGGCGGCGAGCGCTGCTTCGAAGGCCGCGCGCGTCGGGTTCCCGCCGCGAGCGTAGTCCCACACCTTCGGCTTGCCGACCTCCTCCTGTGCGTACGTCGCGGTCTGAAAGATCGGGACGTTAACCGAGCCGTATACCGGCTCGGGGTCCTGGCCCGCATGGACCGCGGCCGTCTCGAACCTCATCGCATCTCCGGTGGGATCACCCATCCCCGTCTCCTCAGCTCCTCGGTCGCGAGCACGCCCGTGCGCGCGCTCGCCCATAGCCGCGACTTGCGCTTGGCGTCGTGCCCCGGCGCGAACTCGGTCCGCGTCAGCTCGTGACACGCGGGGTCGCCGCACGCGCACTCGCGGAACAGCGGCAGCGTGGCCTCGTCGTGTGCCTCGGCCGGCGCGGCGCGGAAAGGTCGCGCGGGCAGCGATGCGGCGGGAAGCACGATCACTCCCTCCTTCGGGTCGCCCGGAGCGAACCGCTTCCCCTCGAGCGCGAGCAAGCCGGTCAGTGCGCAGAGGGCGGCGTCGACGCGGTCGGCGGTCGTCAGCTCCGCGATCGGGACGCCCTGGGAGGCCAGGATCCGCTCGCGCCAGGGCTTCTTCTTCGCGCCGCGGGGCGGCAGACAGCCGGCGAGGACCGCTGCGCTGCCGTGTGGAAAGACCTCCATCGCGGTGCCGCGCGGGGCTCCCGCGCGGTAGCGCGGGTAGCCCCGCGCGGCCGCCACCGCGAACACCTCGAAGCCGACCTCCATCCACGCGTAGAACGGATGGACGGCGCCCGTGCGCGCCGAGGGGGTGTTGAACGCGTGGATGTTGCACTGGGCGAGCAGGCGCTCGGTCAGTCGCGACGAGCCGTTCGGAGCCCACGCGGGCGGCGCGTCGATCGCGATCACGTCGGGCTGGAGCTCGCCGATGAGCAGCCCGAGGCGGTCGATCCCGACCTTCGAGACGACCCGCACCGGTTCGCGCGCGTCGTCCAGCTGGACCAGATCCATCCCTTTGCGCGGCGCGCCGACGTCGATCCCGAGCGCGTGCACTACCTCGAGGGAGCCTGCCGCCGGTGCGCCAGGAAATCCAGGAGGTCGCTCCTGGTCAGGACGCCCAGGACCTGTCCGGCCTTCGCAACGAGCACGGCCGGGGCCCGTTCGAGCTCCTCGAACGCGTCATCGACCGCCGCGTCCCACTCCACGACCGGGATCGGCGGCGCCATCACCGAGGCGACGTCCGCCTGCAGCGCGTCCGGGTCGCGGAACACCCGCTCGAGCAGCTCGCGATCACGGATCGACCCGACGAACTGTGCGACGTCGGTCGATGCCTCGCGGACGACCGGCGCCTGGGAGATGCTGTGCGTCTGCAACACGTCGACCGCCTGGCGCACCTTGTCGTGCGCGAGGACGGTGATCACGGCGGGGAGCTCGTCGCCCTTGGCGCTCAGCACCTGCTCGACGCGGATCACCTCCGGTCCCTCGAGGAAGCCGTACTGACGCATCCACGAGTCGGAGAAGAGCTTCGACAGGTACTGCCTGCCGGTATCGGGGAGCAGCACGACGATCGTCGCGTCCTCGTCGTGCTCGCGGGCGATCGTGAGCGCTGCGGAGACCGCGGAACCGCCCGAGCCACCGATCAGGATCCCCTCCTGACGGGTCACGGCGCGCGCGGTGAGGAAGGCCTCGCGGTCGGGGACGCGCACCCACCGGTCGACGAGCGCGGGGTCGAAGGTATCGGGCCAGAAATCCTCCCCGATCCCTTCCGTGAGGTACGGACGGGGGGTGTCGCCGGTGTAGACGGAGCCCTCCGTGTCGGCGCCCACGATCGTGATCGACGGCTTCATCCGCTTGAGGTACCGCGCGACGCCGGTGATCGTCCCGCCCGTGCCGACCCCGGCCACGAAGACGTCGACCGTCCCGTCGGTCTGTCGCCAGATCTCCGGACCGGTGGTCTCCTCGTGCGTCTGCGGGTTGACAGGGTTGAAGTACTGATTCGGTTGGAACGCGCCCGGGATCTCCGACGCGAGCCGGTCGGCCACCGAGTAGTAGGACTCGGGGGACTCGCGCGCCACCGCGGTCGGGCAGATCACGACTTCGGAACCGTACGCGCGCAGGAGCGCGATCTTCTCCTGGCTCATCTTGTCCGGCATCACGAAGATGCAGTCGTACCCCTTGACCGCGGCCGCGATCGCCAACCCGTGGCCGGTGTTCCCCGACGTGGGCTCCACGATCGTGCCCCCGGGACGCAGCTTCCCTTCGCGCTCGGCCGCCTCGATCATCCGGATCCCGATCCGGTCCTTCACCGACCCGCCGGGGTTGAGCATCTCGAGCTTGGCGAGCACGGTCGGGCGCAGCCCGCGGGTCACCGCCCGGAGACGGACGAGCGGGGTATCGCCCATCGCATCGAGGAACGAGTCGAGCACCTGCATCGTCGAGGGACCCCTTCACGTGCTGCGAGGCACCCATCGTCCCACGACACCGGTGCTGCCGTCCCTGCCGGCGCTTGCGCGACCCCTCCAGGTGGGGACGGTAAGCTGCCGATGCGTCGGTGGGCGTGCCGATCCGAAGGGGAGCTGCCGAGATGTGCGAGTCGACGTGAGCGAGGTTGAGCGCGGACCGGACCCGGGCGGGGAGAAGCTGCTCGTGGTCGACGACGATCCGTTCATCGCTCGGCTCCTCGAGATCGAACTGGCCGCTGCGGGGTACCAGGTCCGTGTCGCGAACGACGGGGAGCAAGCGATCCAGCTGGTCCAGCAGGACGCCCCGGACCTCGTCATCACCGACGTGATGATGCCCCACGTGGACGGGTTCGAGCTGACCCGCCTCCTCCGCCAGGATCCGCGCACCGCCGCGGTCTCGGTGATCATCCTTACCGCCCGGGGACTCTCCGCGGACAAGCTCGAGGGGTTCGCGATCGGCGCGGACGACTACATCGTCAAGCCATTCGACACCCCGGAGCTCCTCGCGAGGGTGCGCGGCGTCCTGCGCCGCTCGAAGGAGATGAAGGATGAATCCCCGCTGACGGGACTGCCGGGGAACGTCCGGATCCAGGAGGAGATCGAAGCTCGCGTCTCCTCGGGGAACGAGTTCGCGTTGCTCTACGCCGACCTCGATCAGTTCAAGGCGTTCAACGACCACTACGGGTTCGCCCGCGGGGACCAGGTGATCCAAGAGCTCGCTCGGACGATGGAGGACGTGCTCGACGACCTCGTTCCCGGCGACGCGTTCGTCGGGCACCTCGGGGGAGACGACTTCGTGCTCGTCGTGCCACCGTCGGCCGCCGCCCTCGTGGCCGACACGATCGTCCAGCGCTTCGACGATCGCTCGCCCGACTACTACGACGAGGCGGACCGTGAGCGAGGATGGATCGAGGTCCTCAACCGGCGCGGCGAGCAGCAACGCTTCCCGCCGCTCACGATCTCGATCGGGATCGCGAGCACGCAGCGGCGCCGCTTCGCGCATTTCGCCGAGGTCGTCGCGGTCGCGACGGAGATGAAGAACTTCACGAAATCCACGCCGGGGTCGTCCTGGGCGATCGATCGCCGGACGACCTGAGCCGAAGGATCAGGTGCCGGGGAGCGTTCCCGGCTGCGCCAGGAAGTAGCCCTGTCCGTACCGGACGCCGAGCTCGAGCAGCGTCTGCAGCTCGGCGTCGGTCTCGATCCCCTCGGCGACGATCGTCATGTCCATCTCCTGCGCGAAGGAGATCAGCGCCCGCGCGAGCGCGCGCTTGCCGCGGTCTCCGTCGATCGAACGGGTGAGCGAGATGTCGACCTTCACGATGTCGGGCGCGATCTGCAGCGTGTGGCGCAGGCTCGCGTACCCGGCGCCGGCGTCGTCGATCGCGATCCGTACGCCGAGCGCGCGCAGCGGCGCCAGCCACCGCGCGAGCTCGTCGTAATCGTCGACCGCCTCGTGCTCGGTGATCTCGACGACCATCCGCTGGGCGACCGGCTCCAGGATCGGGGCCAGGTCGGGGGACCGCGCGGCGCGGTGCGAGCAGTTGACCGAGAGATAGGAGCGAGGTGGCAGCTTGGGCAGCCCGAGCGCCGCCTGCCGGATCGTCGAGAGCTCGAGCTGGACCCCGAGGTCGAGCGCGCGAGCTTCGGCGAACCATTCGTCGGGCCGCCGCATCGGGAACGACCGGAACCGCGCGAGGGCCTCGACCCCGATCACATCGTGGTCCTCGAGGTTGACGATCGGCTGGAACGCCATGGACATCCCCTCGCCCGCCACGAACCGCAGGATCTCGTCTCGGCGCGCCTCGAGCTGCTCCTGTTCGATCTCCTCGCGACGGAGCTGAGACGAGAGCTCGTGCACGATGCCCCCGACGACCTCGTCCGAGAGGCTCGTGCCGCCCTGCGCGACCCGGCGGATCGATCCCAGGATGTCCTCGGCCGCGGTTCCTTTGACGAGGTAGCCGACGCACCCGGCGCGGAGCATCTCGAGCACCGTCGGACGATCCTCGAACGCGGAGAGCGCGATCACGCGGGTCCCGGGAGACAGCCGCTGGATCTCGCGTGCGGCTCGGGGACCGCCGCCCGCGGGCATCTTGACGTCGAGCAACGCGACGTCGGGCTGCTCCCGCTGGGCGAGGGCGATCGCCTCGTCCGCGTCGGCCGCCGCTCCGACGAAGAAGATCCGGTCCTCCTGGGCGAGGAGCTCCGCGAGGGCTCCCCGCAGGGCAGGCTCGTCATCCGCCACCAAGACGCGGATGCGTTGGGGCGGTCGGGACACGGCGGTTGCAGCGAGGGGGAAGCTCCGCACGACCAGCGAACCGTACCCACCGGGGATGCCCCATGCAATCGCCATCAGGCATGGAGTCCGTATCCCCCGTCCGGCCCACCGGGCTCGATGCCGCTGCCTAGTCCTGTGGTCCGGACTCCCATTCCTCGCGGAGGATCCCCATCACCAGTGCGTCGTGGACCTCACCGTCGAACCAGGAGTGGGCGCGGAGGCGGCCCTCCTCGACGAAGCCGGCCTTCGTGTATGCGCCGACCGCCCGCTCGTCGTCGGCGAGGACCTCCAGGCCGACCTTGCGCATCGCCAGGTCGCGGAACGCGAAGTCCACCAGCGCCCGGACGGCATCCTGGCCGAACCCCTTCGACCAGTAGGCTCGTCCGAGGGTGATCCCCAGGTGACACGTCCGCTGGAAGTGATCGATGAAATGCAGCTCGCATTCGCCGATCAGCTCCTCGTCCACCTCGATCACGAAGCGCATCGTCCGCGGATCGTTCTCTTCGAGCCGCTCCTCGAACCGGTGCTCCAGCTCGGCGAGGGAGGCCGGACGCACCGGTGTGTCGGAGGCGCGGGCCATCAGCTCGAGGTCGTCGTCGAGCAGCTCGTGCAGCACCGGCAGATCCTCGCGCTCGATCGCGCGGAGCGTGACGTGTTCGCCGTGCAGCATCTCTCGTACCTCCTCGGAGCCGGAGTGTAGCTGCGAGGTTTGCCCACGGACCGCCCCGCTCGTAGCCTTGCCGCCGTGCCCGTATCGGTCGGGGAGCCGTTGACGCTCGAGGACGTCGTCGCGGTGGCGCGCGGCGCGCACGTGGCGTTCGCGGGGCCCGCCCGCGAACGTGTGCGCGCCGCGCGCGAGGTGGTCGAGCACGCCGTCGCCGACGGCCGCACGATGTACGGCGTCACGACCGGCTTCGGCGCCCTCGCCGACACGCGCATCGCGCCCGAGCAGACCTCGGCGCTGCAGCGCGGCATCGTGACCTCGCATGCGACCGCGGTCGGACGACCGCTGTCGCGCGAGGAAGCGCGCGCGATGCTGCTGCTCCGCGCGCACGTCCTCGCGCTCGGGCATTCGGGCGTGCGCGCGGAGGTCATCGAGCTGATGGTCGAGATGCTGAACCGCGACATCGTCCCCGCCGTCCCGGAGCAGGGCTCGCTCGGAGCGTCGGGAGACCTCGCACCGCTGGCTGGTCTGGCCCTGCCGCTGATCGGTCTCGGACGGTTGCTCACGGGCGATGGCGGCGCGGAGCCCGCCGCTGACGGGCTCGGCCGAGCGGGGTTGCGTCCGCTCGAGCTCCAGGCGAAGGAGGGGCTCGCGCTCGTCAACGGCACACAGGGGATGCTCGCGATCGGCACGCTCGCGCTGGTCCGGTCCGAGCAGCTCGCTCGAGCCGCCGACGTGATCGCCGCGATGACGATCGAAGCGTCGCTCGGGACCGACGCGCCGTTCGACGAGCGCCTGCAGCGTCTGCGCCCACACCCCGGGCAGGCGGCGAGCGCCGCGAACCTCCGCGTCCTGTTGGCCACCTCTCCCATCCGCGAGTCGCATCGTGCGTCGCCGCACCTGGTGCAGGACGCCTATTCGCTTCGCTGCGCTCCGCAGGTGCACGGCGCGACGCGTGACACCTGCCGCCACGTCCGCGAGGTGCTCGCGATCGAGGCGAACAGCGTGAGCGACAACCCGATCGTCCTCGTCGAGGACGACGACGTGCAGAGCGGCGGCAACTTCCACGGGATGCCGGTCGCCGTCGCGATGGATGCGCTCGCAATGTCGCTCGTGTCACTCGCGTCGATCAGCGACCGACGCCTCTACCGGCTGCTCGACCCGAAGACCTCCAACGGACTCCCGCCGTTCCTGATCCCCGAGAGCGGGCTCAACAGCGGGTTCATGCTGATCCAGTACACCGCCGCCTCCATCGTCTCCGAATGCAAATCGCTCGCGCATCCGGCATCCGTCGATTCGATCCCGTCGAGCGCCGGTCAGGAGGACCACGTGAGCATGGGGATGACGAGCGCACGTCACGCGCGCGAGATCGTCGCGAACGGGGAGACCGTGATCGCGCTCGAGGCGCTAGCGGCTGCGCAGGCGTTGGATCTCCGCGCACCGCTCGAGCCGGGGCCCGCTACCCGGGCCGCGGTGAAGGCCATCCGGGGTCGCGTCCCGTTCGTCGAACACGACCGGGAGTTCGGGCCGGACATCGAGGCGGCGGTCGAGCTCGTGCGCGACGGTTCCCTCGTCGAGGCGGTCGAGGCCGTGACCGGTCCGCTCCGCTGATCCCGTGATCGTAAGGGTCGGAACGTCGCTCCCTTGTCCGCCGGAGGAGGCTTGGGCGATCCTGCTGGCATGGGAACGCCAGGCCGATTGGATGCTCGATGCCGATCGCGTCGAGGTCGTCTCGCAGGAGCGCGAGGGTGTCGGCGTCCGGCTCGCCGTGCGGACCCGGATCCTCGGGCTTCCGGCGTTCACGGAGGCGATGGAGGTGACCGGTTGGGAGCCACCCCGACGGCTCGTCCTGCGTCATGGGGGGCTCGTCGCGGGCGAAGGCACGTGGGCCCTGACGCCCGAACCCGGCGGCACGCGGTTCGACTGGACAGAGGACGTCCGCCTCCGCGTTCCGGTGGTGGGCGGGGCGGCGGCGTGGCTGTACGCACCCGTGCTCCGGTGGTTGATGCGGCGGGGCGCCCGGGGTCTCCGGGGAGCGGTGATCGCCTCT
>Ga0066698_10000171_pt1 | contig 21174 bp, 16 predicted proteins | sample GraSoiAngelo_147_FD_66457 | JGI IMG/M metagenome (GOLD analysis project Ga0066698, IMG submission 66457) | Grasslands soil microbial communities from the Angelo Coastal Reserve, California, USA - 14_1009_05_40cm | ecosystem: Environmental > Terrestrial > Soil > Grasslands | place: USA... | reverse complement strand
TAGGAAACCTTGATCACATCTCCGGGAGAGAGCCTTACTGGTGTTTTAGGACCTGGCGGATTCGGCAAAGGTGGTAGCGGGCTCTGGCATCCGCCGCACATGAGCGCAGCAGCAAAAAGCAAGAAGGTAAAAAGGCAAGAAGATGCGCTCAACTCTGGTCTGCGGGAGGATGCGCCCCCCAATTGTCGCTCATCCAGCGTATGTTTGCTATTCTGCGTCATGCAACGCTGTTTAATCTACAAAATCATTGATACGCAAGATAAATCCGACATGATCGATGGTCGCTGCCAGGTCAGAGCGAGCGACAGGCGTCTTACCGGGCCTTTTTGGGGCCAGAAATTCCAGGTATCATCGGAATCCTGCTCTTAAAGCGAGGATCAGTATCGAAACCAGCCGTGCTCGCGCCACAAGCCAGCGGCAAGCATAGCAATCGGGCATGCAGATAAGCCGCGGATTCGCTGACTACATCCTTCAGCCCTTCGCTGTAGCGCCACCATCGGTTTGCGGGATAATCCGGATTTGGCACGGCAATGATGCCGACCTGCACGTTTTTTCCAAGTGCCTTTTGAAAGAGCAGCCGGGTCCGGCGTGCATGCGCGTCCTCTGTCACGACATTAATTCGCCGCACGGACGGTTCATGTTGCTGAATCCAATCCCGGAGCGCGATAGCGGAACTGTAGGTCCTGTCCCAGTCCATCGTGCGCGAGGGGACCATCCGCAATGATTCGTCAGGCACTCCCGCTTTTCTCAAGAGGTCAGCTCCAACACTGGCGGAGGTCTGGAAGTCATCGATATAGCCTCCAGTTCCCACGACTGGTCCCCCGGTTGTAAAAACGCGCCGGTAGGCGCCAGACCGGAATTCGTCCGCCGCGGCTCGAATGGCGTACTCATGAATCCAGCCCTCAACCACGAGGACATCTGTGTCGATACGGTGGTTTGTGGCGAGAAAGGGGTAAACGCCTCTAAAAACCAGAGCGCCCACCAGCAACAGAGCAGAAATGAGGATCAATCGCCCACGCCAGGAAAGCGACCATCGCTGCTTGCGATCAAACAAGCCCCATAACGCGCAGGGACGCGCCCCCTGTGTTGATCGAGATGCCGCGAAAGCATTTTGGGTTAGCGAGTCCTTTGATGTGCCGCTCATCGGTCCTCCCCCAACGAAACGATGTCGTGGGTCGCCTGCGAGAATGCAAAAGAGCAAGGGAACATAACGCTAATTTTGCTCTAACAGGCTGTGGAAAAAATGCCGTGCCTGTTGCTCCCGCTGTTGTAAACAGGGGGCAAAGGTACTAGCAAGAACATGAGTAACAGTAGGAATAAGACTAAGGAGACAGAGAGCGTTCGCAGTAATTCAACGGTCTCCTAACCCAGGTTTATTCCGATACCAGTATTGTGGACTTCACACCAGCCGTGCATTTTTCAAGTCCCGTATGATGGACAACAGGTTCACCGCCACGCGCCGGGACGGAGCAGAAAAGCCGATGTATGCGGCCCCAGCCAGCAGGCCTACCGGGGCGCATAGGAACAATTGCATCCACGGGTTGGCGTCAAGAATGAAAGTGCGGGCGAGCCAGGCTGTGCCGCAAACTACTCCCCACACAGGCAGATGCCGCAAGCATCCGATCCAGAGATCTTTCCTGCTCACCGGACCCTGCCGTCCGGCAATGTAATAGAGCAATGGCAACTGTAACAACACACACGAAGCTGAGTAAGATATCGCGACACCGGCAGGACCGAACGGCAGCCCAACCAGGAAAGAACAGACCGTGATACCCGAAACGATCGAGCTGGCACGAACCCAATCCTTTCCCCGCCCCTGCGTGGCGAACAACCATGTGGACGTACAGGTAAGCGGATGGGTCAGTGCGGCCAAGGTGAACCCGGCGAAAATGATGGCGGCTGCGTCCCATTTCGGGCCAAGCACGGCCAATGTCACCGGATAGGACAATGCAAGGAACAGACCTGTAAACAGAAACGTTATCAGCGCGATCGCTTCGTAGATCTGAAGGAAGGCGCGGCGATAGCGCTCCGGTTGACTTTGAACCCGCGAGAGCACGGGCAAAAAGACCGAACCGATCGGACTCAGGAATTGATCCATGGGGCGCCTGAGTAGCGCCGCAGCGCGCGAATACAAACCGAGCGGCCCCGCTCCGCAAAATCGTCCGATCAGCATGCCGTCCGTTTCGAGCGCCAGGTCATAGATAAAACCGCCACTTGCCATGTTCGCTCCGAAACTGATGAGCGGGCGGACCCCGCTTCGCCGCGACGGAGCGTGCGGGCGCCATGGAATGGCGAGCCAGGTAAACAAAGTCATTGTCAGGACAGTGACAAGATTGGAAATAACAAGCGCCCAGTAGTTGCACCCAAGAAGGGCCATGCCGATCGCCACTGCCATTCCGATTGCGGTGGAGCTAATCGTGATACCTGCCAGCGCGTTGAAGCGCATTTGCCGGCTGAGCAGCGCAGAATGCTGGATTGCCAAACCGTTCAAAAGGAAAGTGCCGGACAAAGTCAAGGTAATACCTACCAGTCTCGGCTCCCGGTAGAACCAGGCAACCAGCGGAGAACAAGCTGCCAGGAGTAATGTAATTGCGGCGCTCAAGCCGACGTTGATCCAGAATAGGTTCGAGACTTGCGCCTGCGTGATGCCTTCCCGCTGCACCGTAGCTGTGGACAGACCGGCATCCTTAAAAACACGCAAGTAGCCCATCACGGCCGTGACCATGGCGAAGAGGCCGAAATCTTTTGGGGTAAGCAGTCGCGCAAGGATCATGATGGACGCGAGGCTCAACACGAACTGGGCACCCTGCGCCGCGATCGTGATAAAAGCGCCGGAGATTGTGCGCCCTTTAAGGTCGGTCAAAAGATGATCGGTCGAAAGATGTCTCTCCTTGGCATCGATTTCTTTGCTGGAATGATTTTTTTTGGCGGTGGCTTCCGCTGGAGCTCCGCCATTCGCCAGAAGCGCGCTCTCGGCGATGCTGGAACTGTCAGTGATCTTGGAAAGATCAACGCTCATCACTTCAGCAGATTTCGAGTTCTGCCTTCAGGCGGCTAACCGGCGCAAACGCTGATCGAATTCGACCAGTTCACACCAGATGTGTCCGATGGCAATGTGGCATTCCTGGATGCGGGCCGTGTTTGCGGCAGGGACTGTGACGGAAACGTCGGAAGCCCTTGCGAGGAGACCGCCATCCTTGCCAGAAAGACCGATGGTTTTGAGGTTCTGGTTCGCGGCCTGTTTCATTGCCGCCAGCACGTTGGCGGAATTGCCGCTTGTGCTGATGCCGATGGCGACGTCGCCTGGCCGGGCCAGCGCCTCAATTTGTCGAGCGAATATCCGCTCAAAGCCGTAGTCATTTGCCACCGCGGTAAGAATGGACGAATCAGTTGTCAGCGCGATCGCCGCCAGGCCGGGTCGTTCAACAACAAAGCGCCCAACGAATTCCGCGGCGAGATGCTGCGCATCAGCCGCGCTGCCGCCATTGCCGAAGAGCAAAAGTTTGCTGCCTGCAGCGAGGCAATCGCTAATCAAAACGGCGGCCTCGACAATCTGGCGACCGCAGTTGCCGGCGACTTTTAGCCGCAGGTCCGCTCCCTCCCGCAGGGAAGCTGCCACATGCAACTCTGCCTTTTCGAAGTTCACCTCGTGATCAGCTGTTCGCGACTCAAAGAAAGGGTAGCCATCGAGACGCTCAACGCGCGCTGACAGCGAAAGCGTCTAACTGCGCCATGACCGCATCCATTACTTTCTCAACACTGATTGCGGTGGTCGCGCGTCGATTATAGCCGCGCTTATAGAAAAACTTTTCCAGGAAGGGCGACACAATTTTTTCCTGCACTCCGTACCCATGTATTTCCCATGGACTGGTGCAGGTGAAAATGGAAACGCATCGCAAGCCGCTTCCTAGTGCCAGGTGCATGGGCAAGCTATCGCCGGAGAGCAGACAGCGGTGACCCTGCACATCGGCCAGATGCTGAAGTACGGTGGGCCGGTCCTGCAGTATGTTCACCTTTAAGCCTCCCGACTCCAGTTCGTTCTTCAACTCATCGTAATAAGCCCATTTCTTCATCGGCCACACTGCGCCAGCAGTCGATGAGATAGCGACATCTCCTTGCAGTCCGGTCGGTTGCGACGGTGGCAGATAGTATGGCTCACCGCAAAAGCCAAGACCTAGGCCTTCAAAGATCAACTCCTGATAAGTGCGGCGGTTTGAGAATTTAAGCCGGTCCGCCGCCGCGCGCCCATACGTGCTAATCAGGCTTAAGTCGAACCAGTCGCGGGAATCTGAAGTATAAGTCAGCTTATCGTCTCCGTTCAGGTGAGCGCCGAAGAGTTGTTTGAATTCTAATTGCCTCAAAAACGAGCTCGTCTCCCGATCGTCTTCCAGATTGATCACCAGATCATAGGCGGTATCTGCGGCGTGCTTCCGATTTTCCCATGAGACACAACGCACTTCCCGATCGATTCCTTCGAGTAGCGCAAGGTTCTTTGCCGCCGTGATCCAGCTAATTGACCCGTCCAATCGCCTCAACAACGGCGTCGTCCGGACGACATCGCCGGCAGCCCCGATCTTGATGATCAACACGTTCATTTAATGTGTGCCGCTGTAGCTCCCGCTCTTAATCTTGCTCATGCCTTGGGAAGCAAGTTGACCATCGTAGCAGCGTCACGTTTCCAAGCATTTCAGCCTTGTCCTAGGTGGGCAGCTGGCTGCGATCGTCAAAAGAATACATCATCCTGTCCCACATACTTAGCACGCCATACTTAGCCCGATTGTAGTACAATTGGGTATGCTTCGCAGCCGCAAAGCCGAAGAGCTTTTCAATCCAGGCATATTTCCATGATGCCTTGGGAAGAGACAGCCGGCCTCCCAGACTGGCGGCAAGTTGTTGCGCCTCCTGCACCAGATCGAGGCGGTTAGGGTAGAAATTGGGCAGCCAGCTCTGCAAATAGTTCACGCAGGCTGCGCGTACGCGGTCACTGTCTTCCCGGGCGCGCAGATATCCAATTTGCAGCTTCATGCTGAGAAACTGCGCTTCGATTTTTTCGCTCGATCGACCGATATAACTCAGGCGGTTGCTTATGCTTAGCATAATCCGGTAATAGACGCGGCTCTGCGGGACAAACCGAACGCGCTTGCTGGCGTTAATCACACGAGCAAAATATTCGCCATCGTCGTCTCCCAGGAGTCGCGTGTCCCATGGCCCAGCGGCTTCCGTCAGCTCCCGGCTCACTAGCCAGGTGGCAGTTTGCATATGCCAGTTTCCTTCCCACTTCCTTGTCAACCACTCGGTCGGGTCAAGGTCGCACCAGAGCGGCGTGGGAATAAACTTTGCCTTGGCTGGGCGGTACCGGAAAAACGCCCATGGAGAAGAAAAAAGCGTCCGCCAGTCCCTTGTATCCTCCGCTGCTTGCATCTGGCGCGTGACCTTGTCCCGAGAAAGCAGGTCATCCGCATCGAGCCATTGGATATAATCGCCCCGACTTAACGAGAACGCCTTGTTTCGAGCGGCCGCAGCTCCTTGATTCGGCTGCGTTACCACCCGAACACCTTTAGGCTCAAATCGCCGCGCGATCGCTAGAGTCTCGTCAGTAGAACCGTCATCGACGACAATGATCTCTTTGTGGGGCCAAGTCTGTGCGATGGCCGATTCTAGTGTATCGGCAATCCAGTTCTCGGCGTTGTACGCCGGAATCAAGATGGAAACAAATGCTCTCAGGGAGTTGTTATCGCCTGCGGTGTGTTTGTTGCGAAGCATTGCACTGCCAGGCTTGTAAGTGCCGTTCCAAAACCTGGAACAGCTGCTCAGCTACCTCACTCGTCGGGTTTTGCTGAGTTTTCGGCCGCAGCATGGCCTAGGTTGCCTTTAGTTGTCGTCTTTTGCTTTCCGATCAGTTTTGTCTTTTTCCAATACTTCTGGAGCTTGTGTGGGGCTACCGGAGTAGCACTCGGTGCAGTCGTTGATGTCGACGGGGATTGAGTTAACGCAGTTCTCAGCGGATGCGGGTAGGTATATTTCACGTAATCTGGTTTGAGCTCCAGCTTGTAGTCCCTGCCGGCCTGAATGTAGTTGGTGAGCAACTGATTGTTTCCACACGGATCGGCGGATTCCGCATTTAAGCTCACCCGATTGCCGCCCGTGCCGCTGTTATTCCAGACGTAAACCGGCTCCAAATACGTGTGATAGTCGAGCCGCCCATAGTTCGCGCCGGAGTAATGCGAATGGGACACCGCTCCGGAGTCGAACCCTTGTCCGACCTGGTGCGGCGCAGGATAGGTGGTCCAGCAGGGATAGCCTCCGCTATTTCGCCTAGTGTTCAGAACACTGAAGAGAATGTTACCCTTGTTTCCCCAAGCGCAAGAGCTGATAGCAGGCAGAACATTATCCGTAATGACACCCGTTCCTCCGCGCATCCAGAAGAACCAGGGGACCGGTAATGTGGTAGAGCCATCGCAATCTCCGAAGTTATCAAAGATAAGCTCATTATCATAGATTTCCACGTGGCGCAGGCCAATTGGGCTGGTATCAGCCCCGTGGGAACCCAGAGCTGCGTTGTCTAGGATATTGTGCCGAAAAACCACACGGGAATTGCCGTCAAAATCGGTTGCGCTTAAAATCGCGTGAAAATCGCAGTCTTCGACATAAAAATTCGCCGCGCCATTCGTGTCGCTGGCACCCATGGTCGAGTTCGTTGACCATGATTTTTGCCCAATAGAGTCCTCCCATTTGAATTGGATTCCCTGGGCTATTTGCGAAAAGGTGTCGTCAAAGGAGCAGTTCCAAATCAAACCCTGGTTTGTTGCAGCGAAAATGGCAGCCGACGCACTTCCGGTTCCTGTCGAGAACCAGCAATCATCAATAAAGGTTTTAGGGACAATGTAAGCATTTGTTCTGAGACCAATCATCGTAGAGCTACTGGCGGGATTCGCTACGAAATGGATGCCCGCGACTTCAGTCGAACCAGCCTGGCTTTGGGAGACGTTGATAAGTGGCGTTGCCGCGTTATTGTTTCCTGCGCCGTTGTTGTAATTGTTCAAAATCGTCGTCGCAGATTGCGTTGCAATCCACCAAGACGTCCACGTGCCTGATCCGGCCGTGTTTGTGACATTGATAACCAGGGTGTTTCCAGAATAACTTATCACTGTCCCCTCCATGTAGGTGCCGCGCGCTGGAGGGTTTGATTCGCTCCCGCTCCCGCCAGGCGGATGGGGCATCTTGGCAATCCTTAAAGTTTGACCCGCTTTTATGGGCAACCCACTTCTCATGGTAGTGAACGTCTTTTGCCCTGTTCCTACGGTGATAGAAGACTTCGTATTGCCGATAATGCGCCCCGAGCCGGCACCTTGTAGTCTGATTGCTTTAGAGATTCTCACAGGTCGTGACCACGTAAAAGTTCCGGGAGGTAACGTGATCGTATCACCGTTTAACGCCCTGTTATGTAAAGCCTGCACGCTCGCCGCTGATCCGTCAGAATGGTAAACCGCCGCAAACACAGAAATGCTACTTAAAAGCAGGATACAGAGAGCGGCTCCAATTGCGTTCGTATTTAAGCCCATCACCATGCTAAGCCGTTTCTCTGTTCGCGCCATCTATTTCGCGAGCACCTGTCGATAGACCGCATTTAGAATCTCGCCCACCTTTGCCCACGAATTCCGCGCGTTTGCCCACTCTCGAATCTCGGTTCCGCGCGGTTTCAAATTTTGATATAAATCACTAGAGAAGTAAGTCCTGATTGTCCCCGCCAGATCAGCCGGATTCTTCGGCCGGCAAAGGAATCCCGTTCCACCTTCGACAATATCGTCTCTTAAGGACCCCACATCGGTTGCGATAACAGGCAGGCCGAAACTGTAACTCAAGAAGGGAACGCCGCTCTGGAAGATTTCGACGTAAGGTATCACCGCAACATCGGCAGCCTTGAAATAAACTTCCACCTCTGTTTCCGGAATGAATCGGATATGCTGAATGATGCGATTCTCTAATCCTTTAAGCGAGATTTGACTCCGGATCGCGTTCCAATAACTGGCGTAGCCAGGCTTGATCCTTCCCGCTATAACAAGGCGAAGATTTTTGTATTCCTTCGTCAATTCCGACATGGCAGCGATCAAATACTCAAGGCCCTTGTAAGGCGCGATCTGCCCGAAGAAGAGGAGGGCCTTCTCGCCCGGACGGAGGCCGATGCGCTCCCTCGCTTCACAGCGCCCAAGCGCGGTCGCCGGGCTCGTGTTATTGATTCCGAAAGGGATGACGCTGACTCGCTGCGAGGCAATGCCAAAGTCAGCAACCAGTTCGTCTTTCATCGCGACGGTATGCACCAGAATGTGGTGACAAAGCCGGTACTGGACTCCTAACGAGAGGCGGTTGAGCCAATTGTCGCGGCCGTCCCGCTTGCGCATGTTGACATTGTGCGCGGTAAGGATAATTCGTTTCCCGAAAAGGCGATAGTAGAGCATCAACAGCGTTCGATCGAAGTGCTCGAATTTGTTGTTCCAGAGGATATGAAAGATCCGTGACCGCGACCGTACGGCGTAATTCGCTAGACGCGCATAATAGGCAACGATACGAGCGATTTTGCGGCGCAAGGGAGCGTCCTCGCTCTGATCGCCACGCAAATTCAGGAAGGTTAGAAGCGAGGAGCGGTGCAACTCGGGCGCGTCCAGCTTATCGCTGCCAACGAAATCAGTAGCTATTCCCTGAGCGACCAGAGCGGAGGCCATGCCCAGTGCGTAAGGCCGGTCTTCTCCACCGGTGAGCAGGCAGACGCGAGCGGAAGGCGCAGAGCCGGCAGCCGCCTTTTCTGGCGCTCGATAGCCCACAGCGCGCGCGTGCGATCCTTCGGAGGCTGCGGGAAACACGCTGGATAGGTGCTCAACGGGCATGGTGAGAATCCTTCCGCATGGGTCTGCCCTGCTTAAACGGCGCTGGCACGTCGCCTTTTAAAGTGTCCTGGGTCAAGCTACAACTTCGATTGTTTCTTGCCGGTCGGCAGACACTTCGCTTGGCATTTCGCTCAACAAAAGCCGATCGATCGCTTCAAGCGTGAGAACAGCATTTAACTCTCGCAGATAGTTGCCTTGTCCTGAGATGTGTGCCAGTGCACAGATTTCGGGCGTGTTCTTGCTCCACCACGGCGCTTGCCTAACGCGCTCGGTCGTGAGCCTCTCCATGACGACCGGCGCCAGCTCTTTTCGGAACCAATGCCGGTAAGCCAAATATTTATGCAACCCCAAAATTCCCAGGTTTGACGAGACGCGCCTGAGCATGGGATCGAGCGGCGAAAGGAAAGAGGGTAGCCCTTCGCTGTTGTAGTAATCAATCTTGAAAGTGGCTTCGGCAAAGACGCGTCGGAACAGGAATGCTAAACCGGAATTGTCGCTGACAAATCCGCGGTCGGTCGGGATTTCGCTCAAGACGGCACTGTTAGCTCTGACCAGTCTTGAAGCTGGTAACGACGATTTTCGGAGACGTTCCGGTGCCCGATAGGCGAGCGCAACCAATTCGTTGTCGAGGTAAGGCGTTCTAAATGTTAGCTGCGACCTGCATGCCGCAAGACTTCCGAAGAGGTTCCAGGGTATTTCCTGAAAAGCCGCAAACGTAACCGCATGTTCCTTGGAATCTGAAAACTCTTTAACGGAAGAATCAACCGCGCACCTGAATTCTGGGCTGAGAAGATCATGCGAAAGCTTGAGTGGCTTTAAAGTGGATACTCCCCTAAGAACTTCGCTTCCGAAATTGCCTGTAAGCCGCATCGGCGCCAACTGGCGAGCCTGTGCGTTGAAGTAGATTTCATGCGCACCCAAAATTCCAAAACATCCATCTGTGAGGTAAACCGTGCGATCGGCGTGGACCGCAAAGTCTGAAAAGAAATCCACGCCAATGCGCAATAGCCTGTGCTCAAGGCCGCAAGACCGGGCGACCTGCGCTGCGAGCCGATCATCCAACGTTAGACCTTTCTCGCCAGAAAACGTGTAGCAAACTAGATCCCGCGCGCTATCGGGCCAGCAGGCCATGATCATTCGAGTATCGAGGCCGCCCGTCAACGATATACCAATCTTCGACTGGGACTCGAAATAGCGTGGCAGAATCCTTTTGAAGGTTTCCTGAAATTCAGACTCGAATCTCTCGGCCGTCAGCACAGGCTTGGCTTCCCACGTCTCAGGAGAAAAATATCTTCGTTTTTGACCCCTTCCATTTTCGAACGACCAGACTGAGCCTCCGGGGAGTAACTGAATGTCTTTAAATAACGTTCGCCATTCCAAAGTGCATCCGAAAGCCAGATATTGCGCTACCCCTTCTTCATCAAATTGCCTGAGCTCAGGCAGAATCCGAAGCAGCGCCTTAGCCTCACTGGCAAAATAGAATTCGCCGTCCGCCTCGTAATAATAGATTCGTTCGACTCCGTACCGGTCGTTGAATAGGAAGGCTTTCCTTTTTCGTTTATCAATCAGAAGGCCGCTAAAGAGGCCATTTAGCTTTTCAAAGAAATCACCGCCTTCTTCTTCGTAAAGATGGACCATCCAATCGCCAGCCTTCGTTCCAAGCGAGTGGCCTTTTCTCCGTAGCTCATTCTGCGTTTCGCCGTCTGCAAAGCATTCGCCCGAAAAAATGAGTGAGATATCTTTCGACTCGTTAAAGAAAACCTGGTCTGCCGTAAAGGAGCGTTCATGAGTCACCCACCCGGTATAAATGCCCATCTCTGGAGTAGAGTAGGTCTCCGACTTATGAAAGTGCTCGTGCTGGATGCAACGTGTCATTAGCTTGACCAGACTCTCGCACTCTCCGGCCGATCTCTGACTAATTATTCCTATTATCCCTGGCATGCGCGTTTATTCGGCTCCAACTATCAACGAATCACCTGCGATATAAGTCGTACCATCGGCTTCGCAGTGTTTTAAGGCGACTCGTGAGCTCCTTGGGAATAACAGCTGTCCATCCTCGATGAAGACCCAGTTGGAGGGCCAATTTGCCCCTTCGTGTTAAGGGCACGAAGTAACGCGGCGCCTTTGCCTCCTTAAACCCAGAATGCCGTTTGAAGTTACCCAACGAACTCTCGCTCCAGGAACCGTAGATTAGAAAAGGCAGTTGTCGCTTCTCACATGTTTCAACTGTCTTGGCCATTAAGAGATTGTTGGTTGCTTTGTCTCGATGCTTCAATTTTGAAATGAATTGGCCCAAGATTCCGAAGTTGCCGGCGTTTGCTAACGTAACGAAACCAATGAGCTCGCCCTGATAATATGCGCCGATCAGGTCTTCCCGAAAAAGAAAACGTGAAAATTGACGCTTTATCGTCTCGCAATCTTTGCCATAATGCCAAAACCGTCGCCCTTGGCGTACCGGGGTCTCATTGAAGATCTCAGTCATCCCGCGCACAAAATCGTCGTCAAAGGTTGCTTGCCGCACTTCGAGCCCCGCCTTTTCGGCCTTGCGAACCATGTTTCGCGTCGTCCCCTTCACCTGCTTGTTCCACCAATGATCGTAGGTGCTAACTGGAAGGACAGCCAAAGACTCCCACTCGATGTAATAATGATACTTCGGTTCGGTGTCCGGTGGACGCTGCCAAAATGTGAAAATATCCGGTTTACCTTGGGAATTGGCTAAGGCGCTGATTATGAACCCCGGATCAGCTACATCTTCGAACCACTCTTCTTCCAAGCGAGCGATGCTCACTAACTGTCGCGGCAGTGAATAGTAAATCTGGCCGTTGATCTCTATGCATCGAATGCTAAGCGCTCGTCCGTCGATTAGTGTATGCTTGCGGAAAACGCGTGGCTTTTGCCTCGGCGCAGGAAAATCCCGTTTGAGCATTCCCACGGCTGGGTTAGGATGCGACATAATCAGACACGTACTGCGCTGCTTGTCGCTGATTTGATTCCGCTGTGCGCAACCATTGTTCCAGCATGATCAGACTGAACAAGAGCTTGTGATTGTCCTGCCGCCCTGATCGATGAGCCTTGAGAAGCTTGCCCACCGGATCGGGTTCGAGCAGATCGAATACTAGCGCCTTTTTATCCAGCAGCATTTCTGGAATTTGGCCTTCCAGCGACGAGCGAAACCATTCATCCACCACGTTAACTGCAAACCCGCGCTTCTTCCTTTTGAGGATCTGCGGTGGCAGATAATTCCGGCAAACCTGTCGATGCAACCATTTTCGAGTGCCATTGCGCACTTTGAAGTTAGCGCTGAGCCGCTGGACGTATTCGACCACGGTGCGATCCAGGTAAGGCACACGAACTTCGAGACTGTGAGCCATGGATAATTTGTCGGCGTACATGAGCAATTCGTCGGGAAGCGACGAGCGGATCTCAAGGAGCTGAAACCCGCCCAGCTCATCTGTGTATTCCATTTGCGGTGTTAGTCCACGCCAATACTCAAACAGTTCGTGGTCGCCCTGTTTCTCGGGCAAAACATCGTCGCGAAAAAGCCGATCTATCGTCGCCGCCGGTGCCAGAGAGAAAACATCTTGATAACGCCTCAAGCGGTCTTCAACGCCAAGTGAACGGACGCCGCGCTTTAACATCTCGTTTCGTGGCAGCCCATTAACCGCGAAGCAGATCATGGAGCGAAGACCGCCAGGCAAGCCGCGCCACCACTCGCCATAACGAACACCCAGGTGCCGCTTGTAACCACCAAACAACTCATCCGGGCCTTGGCCGATAAGAGCCACTTTAACATCCTGGCGCGCGCGTTGAGAAACGAAATACATCGGCACGATGGACGAGGCTGCGATCGGTTCTTCGAGGCATTCGACGATCCTTGGAAGGGACCTTTCAAATTCGCCCTGATCAAGTCGCACTGTTACATGCCGGGCGCCCAAGAGTGCCGCAGTCTCTGCCGCGTCACGCAGCTCGTCATCCGCATAGCTATCGCCGTAACCTATCGTGTAAGCTGGCCAGGGGCCGCCTTGTTCATTCATTAATGCCAGGAGCAATCCCGAGTCCAGGCCGCCGCTGAGAAGTATCCCAACTGGGACATCGCTCAAGAGATGTCGCCGGACAGCGCCTTTGTATAGTGCCAGCAATTCGCGGGCAGCTTCCGTTTCCTCTTTTGGCTCTGGGAAGGGCGAGGGTGTGAAGTTATACCACCGCTCTTCCCGGCATTTGCCTTTCTCTACAACCAGCATCGTTCCGGGGGCGAGCTTTCGGATGCCTTGAAATATCGTTAGGGGAGAAGGCGTATAACGAAATCGGAGGAATAGTTTGAGCGCAATAGGATCTACTTCCGGCTTGGAATCCTGTGCGGCTAGAATCGGACGAATTTCCGATCCGAAGGTGAGCTTGCCGTTGTCGATCTTGTAGTAGATGAGTTTGATGCCCATGGCATCACGCGCTACGACTAGGCGCTGGTTAGGTACGTCCCAGATCGCAAGGCCGAACATTCCGTTAAGATGATTGAAGACATCAGTGCCCCACTGTTTGTAACCGTGGATGATTACTTCCGTATCGGAATTGGTTCTGAACCGATGACCCTTGCTTTGAAGCTCTGCTCGCAGTTCTTTGTAATTGTAAATTTCACCGTTGAAAATTATCCACACGGTTTCTTCTGCGTCCGACATCGGCTGGTGACCGCCAGCGAGGTCGATGATCGATAGTCGGCGGAATCCCAGACCGACAGGCCCGGCGATAAAGAAGCCCTCGTCGTCAGGTCCGCGATGTGCGATGGAACGCGCCATCGCTAGGATCGTCTCGCGCTCCGCTGGTTCGCGTCGCTGGAAGTTAAACTGGCCTGCGATGCCGCACATGTTCCGTTACGCCTTTCCAGCCAGGACGATATAGTCCATCCCACTCGACCGTATTGCTGGCACGTTTCGGTCGGCTAGCCTCTGCAGCCAGCAATTTAATCTGGCCGAGGTTTGTTCTCCAAAAATCTGCCGAGAACGAAACGTAAGAGGTGGGAAACCGACTGTCCCTGCTTTCATCTTCGCAAGTCCGACGGCCGAAAGCCAACGCTGTAACTCACGAAGCGAATCGAGTCGCAACGGTGGCCCAGGTCGCTCACTCCGTGGTTTCCGAAAGTGTCGCCGTAGGGCGACAACAACCTTTTTCGCAGGTTGCACCGGCGGACTAAGCCAGGGATCCAGGAGATGATTGAGTCGCCAGCGATTACCCGCTGTAATTAATAGAAAGCCGCCGGGTCTGAGCACCCGAGCCATTTCTTTCAGAGCCTTCTGCGGAGAATGAAGGTAAGGCATTACGCCGATCGATAGGACAAGGCCGAAGCTACCATCTTGGAAAGCGAGGTCATGGGCATCGCCCAAACCGATTGAAACAGAAGATCTCACCCCTGCTTGAACTGCGAGTTGTTGAGTAGAGTCCAGCATTCCTGGCACAGAATCTATCGCGTGGACGAGATAGTTGCGCTGAGCCAGTGCTAGTGTGCACCTTCCGCCGCCGCATCCGATTTCAAGAACCTTTTCGCCAGCCGACATTGCCAACTCGTCGATCCAGCTCAAAACGATCTCCTGGCGTCTTCGATAAATAGCACCCTCGACGAGGGCTCCATCATAAACATCTCTCCATTGGCCTAGGTGCGCTTGAAAATGTGTGTCAACAAGCTTTTGCTGTACAGCGCCGCAAGGAATTTCCCCGGCAGTTTCTTTGGAACTTACGAACGGCATTTTTGCGATTTCACCGCGAATCTACGAACCAGCAGCGTTCGATGAATTATCCAGTCCCACACAGGCCGCAAGATCTCGGCTATCAAAGCGGGACAAAACTTTGTCCCACGAGCGGAGTGTGAACCACTTGGCCTGCCGCATCACGAGTTGCGCGCGTTTAGCTAGGGGCCAGCCAATGCTCTTTTGGATCCAGGCATACTTCCAGGACAACCCTGGAACTTCCAGGCGACCTCCCAGCGACTCCGCGAGCTGTTCAGCCTTCTCAACAAGATCGAGCCGGTCAGGATAAAATGTGGACAGCCAGGTTTGCAGAAGATTCACACACGCAGTTCGAACGCGGTCGGAGTCCTCCAATGTGTGGAGATACCTGATATGTAACTCGAGTGCAAGGAACAACGATTCCATCTTTCGCTCAGATTGACCGATGTAGCTCACCCGATCGAAGCCTGGCATGCGGTAGAACACTCTCGCATCCGGAACGAAGCGCACGCCATCGCTTCCCAGCAAAACGCGGCAGAAATACTCACCATCGTTATTCACTAGGAGTTGCGTGTTCCATGGTCCAGCCGCCTGTGTTAACTCACGACTCACCAGCCAGGTCGCAGTCTGCATATGCAGGTTTTTCTCCATCTTTCGAAGGAGCCATTCGGTCGGCGACAGATCGCACCAGAGCGGAGTAGGAATAAATTTCGCCTTTGCCGGCCGATACATAAAGTATCCCCAGGCTGACGAAAGAAGCGTGCGCTTGCTACCGTACCGCTCTACGATTTCCATCTGCTTGCCGATTTTGTCTCGTGATAAGAGATCATCCGCGTCCAGCCACTGAACATAATCCCCCTGGCATAGCTCAAAGGCTTTATTTCTCGCTGCACAAGACCCCTGATTCGCTTGGGTAAGGACAGAGACTGTCTTGGAAGCAAACTGGCGTGCAATTGAAAGCGTCTCATCCCGCGAACCATCGTCAACAACGACGATCTCCTTGTTAAGCCAGCTCTGGTTAAGGGCAGACCTGATCGTATCAGCAATCCATTCCTGAGAATTGAAAGCCGGTATAAGGATTGAGACCAGCGGTCTCACAGGGCCGGTGGACAAACTGCGATGCTTGTCAGCAATCGACGATCGACCCGATCTGCGTGCCTTCGGCGGTTCATCGTCTCGTTCAAATAATAGACCAAACTCCGAAACATCTGTGACTGGGCCCACCGGTGCATGGGGACATTGTCCCAGCCCAGATGCAGGCGGCGGGAACGAAAGGAGCCGTCGGGCTTGACCCAGTCTTTTAGAATCCCTTTAACGACCGTTTCCAGCGTTGTTTCCAATTGCGGAAAACGGTCCCGAAGCAGCAGACACAAGTTAATGCACTCGGCGCAATCGTAGAGCTCGCGCTTGTAAACAGTCAGGCGCGGAGCTCTCGAAAAAGGTTTTGGAAGACCGTCTTCGGCAAAAAGATTCTTGAGGTAATACCTAACGCCTTTCGCCAGCGCTTCCGCGCACACCTCGTGTCCGGTCAGGGCGTGAATTTTTGCGAGAGCTTTCATGACAAAACAGGTATGATAGTGGTCAACAAAGTCGCGCACACCGTCCACGGCGTAAAACCATGAACCGTCGGAATTCTGCGCTTCCAAAACAAAATTTAAATTCCGTTGCGCGATTGGCCAATACTCATCTTTAGACAATACCTTGGAAGCACTCGTCAGCAAAAAAGCCCGGTAGGCGGCGGCGTTGATGACTCCGCCGCTATCGTAAGGAGTATAGGAACAACTGCTGGCCCTTTCCGATGTCCTGAAATCCTTGATATCCGTCGCAGCGTGGCGCGCAATCGATTCGAGGATCTCTTTCCACTCGTCTCGTGGGTTCAGTTCGAAAACTTGGAGGAATGCTTCGTACGCGTACGGCGTGGTGGTGATTAGCGGGGTCTGTTTTTTGAGAACGCCGTTACGAGTGACCCAGTCAAAGGGATATCCCCAGCAGTACTCTTTGAACGCGTGGCAGCGCGACTTTTTTAGCTCGGTTAGAAAATGGACCGCGCTTTCCAGTTGCGAGAAATCTCCGGTAGCCTCATAAAGGAAAGCGAAACCCATCGCGTAATGGGCGTCTGCAATCGGGAATCGCACGGGGCGATGAAACAGTCGCCGCGCGGAAGGAAGGGCTGCCTCACACAAAATCATGGGAGCCACCGCAGCTGTGCCTAAAAACCGGTTTCGGTAGTAAAGTGATTTGGCTCGCCTACCTATAGGGCCGGCAAAGAAGCTCTGGTGGTCCCATGACGTCTCACCGTAGCGCGCGAGCCACGCGGAAAAGCTGGCTAGCGCGTCGGACACTTTGTGCGCCGCAGGCGATAGAGGACGGAAGACAGACGGCTGCGGATAACGCTCAGAGATCATTTCACGAAACTCCCGAGTCGGGACTTTGTTGGCACGACATAATTGTCTCGTGCCTCGGACAGATAACGGCGCAACAACGTCTTTGCACTATGCACAAGATTCTGACGGCGGTGCGCCACGGCCTCAGCAGCTTTGAAACGCAAAGTTAGTAAGGTGCTCGCGCCAGGACCGAGCGCCAGTCTGCATTCGACGTAGTCTCCGGCAAAATCCCACGACACCCGGCGCGATCCGGCATGAAGGCTTTCAATGCTATTGGAATCGTGTTCGCGCCGGCGGATTAAGTAACTCTTCGCTCGTTGTGATCGATTTTCGATCAGTAGTTCGCTTCCATACATCTCAACCTCGACCGAATCCGATGAGACTTCCTTTTGCCGATAGCTCCGCCTGACGACGGCGCCGGCGCGGCGCCACGTGAGTGGAACCCTGAGGGCATTGAGTTGCTCGATGAATTGCATCAGCCCCGCATAACCATCTCCGCAGAAATCGTGATGGATCACGGCGAGGCAAGGTTTTCCGAGCAGAAGATCAAAGGCGAAGTTCTCGATGCCTTGAACTGGATAGCGCCGGGTGTAGATGGGGAAATCGCCATACGCCATGACCGCAACGTCCCAAACATCAGAAATCGTGAGGTCCCGCTTTCCAACCGGAACACTATGCACCTCCGTGTTTACCACGGCGTTGAAGCCAGCGTGCTTCAATTCGAGAATTGCTTCCTCAGAGAAGATTCCTTGGGGGAAGACCATGAGGCGATCATGCGCGAGCCCTGTTCGCCGTTCGTGCAAAGACATGCGCCTAAGCGCTTCCGATGCAACTGCGCGAAGTCGCAGCCTATCCGACGTGGCAAACTCACCCGCAGTATGGTCGCAGCCATGGACGCAAAGGGAATAAATCTCAGGGTTATCCCTAAAGAGTTGAACCACCTTTGAGTCGCTTCTCCGCCAGTTCCAAGGGATGAATGCGATGCTGGTCGAAAACCGGATTTGCTTCATTAGAGCCAGTAATTCGCGGAAACGAACAAAGCCGTACCTCGCCCTGAGCAACGGGTCATCGATGACCAAACAGGCACTTGCTTCGGGAGTATTCCACGAACTGCTGGCAAATGCCCATCTAAGGTAGGAAACAACCGGTACCGCCGAGAAAAGGTGATCGCGAACGTCAAAGTTTCGAGTTGCGAGGTTGGCGTCAATGTCGATCAGTCGAGCGGATGAAACAAAAACTGGCACTCCCATCCAGACTAACTTCAGGAAGGCGGCTTTATTTCCTGCAGCGATAACCGCAGTAACGGTGCGTCCATCTACATCGAAAAAATCGCAGCTATTGAGCGCCGCAGCAGAAGGATGCATCCGAAGCCCGCGCATGGCGCCGCACAACCCGTCAGGATCGTCCGCGATACAACATAGGGTTTCGCTGGCTGCTCCTTTGCAAATCGATATCTTCGCTCCAGAGAGTTGGCTAACCACATTTGCAAGGGTCGGGGCATCGCCATTGGTATACAGAAAAACAGAATGCACTCTTTGTGCGAACCCTTCCGCGCCTCCGAAAATGGTCTGCAGCTCTCCAATAACGCGGCCAAATGTCTCTGCGGCGCATAGCAATCCATACCTTGTGTTACTTTTCCCTTGGTGACTTTGAATCAGCTGCAGCTTTCCGGCGTCTTGCGTTTGATATGGAACACCAAAAAACTCGAGCAGCCTTTCGGCCCTGTAGTCGTCCCCTGATGGACGGTGGCCAGTTAGGAGTAACGCTTTTTCTAGCATCGATTCTTGATCTCCCCCCACCGTAAATGACGAAACAGCTAGGATTGCGGCGGCTTCTTCGCAACGACCAGTGACCTCATTGCCCTGGAGCGCGCGACCGTATTCAGGAAAGGTGACAGCGAGCGAAGTAGCCCTGTCATGAATCGGCCGGCGGAATGAGGAATCCAGCAGAAGTGTTCACTGCGTAAGACTTCAAAGCCAGCCTGCTGAAACGGCATGGTGTATTCCTCGAGTGAGGGCAGGTAACACTCTTCCTCGTTGTCTTTCTTTCCACGGAGCTTATTCCTCAAGGAACTGCGGAAGGCAGGGAAGCGGTTGTTCATGTCGATCACCACACAAACTCCTCCCGGTGTAAGCAGACGGAAAATATCGCGCGCACAATCGAGTTGCTTTCCGGCACGATGGCAGTAACGGATTGTGTTTACGCCGATAATAAATTGAAAGAAGTTCTCTAGTTCGGAAGAGTCCCATCCCAAAACGGTAGAGAGGTCTTCAAGCAAAGTCTCGTTGTTCGCCACGCAAAACTGAACGCGACTTCGTTGCTGCGGGTTAAGATAGCTCCGTGCCTCCTTATTGGCAGCCTCAACCAGCACCGGAGAAAAATCCGTGCCGATTGCATGCTCGACGTTAAAGCCATAGTGGGTCAAGACAGAGATTAGATGCAACAGGTTCATTCCGCCGCCACATCCAAATTCCAACATCCGGAGCGGTCCAAGGTTCATACCCACCGGCAAGAGATCCAACGCCTGGAGGTAAACGTCCTTATAGTCTCTATCGAGCAGCGAGTTGATGCCCGCGCCCGCCGTCGCGCGTGAGTACTTCAGGATTGCATCGGGAGACGTGTATTCCAGGTAGAACGCATCCATCTCCGTAGCTGACTTGTCCTCTAAATTCTTACTTCGGATCTCTGACATCTGCTCTCCGCCATCTGACTTCTGTTTTAGTGCTCGCTGGCGACGGTAAAGCTATCCACCTTCTTGAATCTTAGAAGGGTAATAAAAATCGCCCTCAACTTTTTCATCTGTTCCCGCCGATGAAAGTGCATTAGCTCCGGCGTCACAGCGCGCTTAGTCCGCCGCATGGCAGCCCAGCAGTAACCAATGAGCAGAGCGAGGCCGCCCAGCAGGATGGGTTCCTTCGTCATCCGATAAGCTACGCGAAACAATTCCCAGACGGGTGAACCGCCCAGGTAGTAATCTTTTTCTCCATAGGAAAAAAGCGCGCGCAGCGCTCCCTTTCCCGCCGTGCCCAAAGTTCTGTGGTGATGATATCTTTTCTCGGAGAATGACCGAACTTTCCAGCCCTTCATCCGTGCTGTCATGGCTGCGATCCAATCGACTCCTCCTGCCCGATTGGGAACATAGCCGCCGATCTCTTGGAAACACTCACGCCGAAAAAGTTGACATGGGCCGGCGACGTAGTTCTGACCTTCAAAGCTGTCTTTGCTTGAATCATAATTTCCATCCTGGGTGAAAGGAGTTCCAGCGACACCGAGCGCCGGACCTTCGGAAAACTTCTGGATCACAAATTCCATGTAATCCGGTTCAAAAGAAACATCGGCGTCAAGGTTGCCGAGTAACTCGAACTGACACAAGTTAACCCGCTCCAACCCGATGGCAACAGCATGAGCCTTCGAAGCGAAATTGCGATCAGGATCTTGCGCTCGGCGAACCAGTTCAATCCACGGATGACGCTTCATATAGCTCTCGACGATCTCTGCTGTGCGGTCCGTGGAACCGTCGTCCACAATCACCCATCGCTCGGGTAAAACTGTCTGGCTAACCACTGCGTCTAGCGTCTTCCTAATGAACGCTTCCTCGTTCTTCGCCGGAGTGATTAGCACATATTTCATCGCTGGAGCGTGGAAGTCAGAAATAAGATTTGGTGTCATTCTCGCCTTCTGCATAAACCAATCTTTCGTCCTCTTTCTTGCGGACAGTCTGGATTGTTTGGAAGGACTCGAATTCGGGCTGCCGGTAATCCAACGCGATGATGTAGAAAACAAACCAGATTACACTGATATTCTTGAAAGCCGCCTCGGTCCAGTTGTAAGCAACGACTGCGGCCAGAAAGCCCAGGCGAAACCGCCCAAATTGGAAATTTGTCAGGAGTTCCCGGCGACCCTTCCAAAATGTTGCGATAAGCAGCACAATCAGCAATATCAGTCCAACCACTCCAAGGTTCAGATAGGTTTCGAGGTAACCGTTGTGAGCTTGATTAGGCTGCCACCACCGCGATTCGCCAAACTTTCGGAATCGTTCTCCCAGCCAGAAACTTTCAAACCCGGCTCCGAACAGCGGATTGATGTTTACCTTGAGAACCTCGCCCCAAAGTACAGTTCTGTCGGTCAAGGTGGCGTCCTTTCCCAACAACTGGATCGCGCTCGCATAAATCCCAAATGCCCACTCGGCGGCCA
>Ga0066698_10000168_pt1 | contig 21269 bp, 22 predicted proteins | sample GraSoiAngelo_147_FD_66457 | JGI IMG/M metagenome (GOLD analysis project Ga0066698, IMG submission 66457) | Grasslands soil microbial communities from the Angelo Coastal Reserve, California, USA - 14_1009_05_40cm | ecosystem: Environmental > Terrestrial > Soil > Grasslands | place: USA... | reverse complement strand
CGCGACGACCGCGCCGACGAGGGCGAACGGCACCCACCCCGCGCCGCCGGTGATGTCGCTCCCCGACGGGACGCCGTAGCCGTACGACGACGGCTGGTATCCCGCGGCCGCGCCGCCTGACGCGAGGACCCACCGCGCGATCCCGCTGAACTGCTCGGGCCAGCCGAGACCGACGAACGCGTAGAGGCCGAGCGCCGCGACGACCGCGGTGACGAGCACACCTGACGAGAGGCGCCGCTCGAGCCAGCCCGCGAGCGGGGTGTAGCGAACCGCGAAGAACACCGCTGCGACGGCAAGCGCGAACTCCGCGGAGACGCCGAGCACGAGCTGCGCGGGAGCCTCGCGATCGCCCTGCTCGAGCACCCCGGGCGTGGCGAGACCGTGTACCGCAAAGATCGCGGCCATGCACGCGAAGCCAAGAGCGATGAGGAGGGCGCGATAGTGGCCAACGCCCAGAGCCGCGCGCGCAACGAGGAACGCCACGAAGGCCGCCACGACCGAGACGTTCGAGGTAATTACGAAGTGCTCGAGCTTGACGACGATCGGCTGATTTCGCGTTGACTCCGAGAGATACCAGGCGAGGAGCGCGGTCGGCAGGAGCGCGGCGACCATCACCGCAAGCGGCCGCAGAGGCTTCGTCCTCACGGCCGGGATGCTACTGGCGGTGGTCTAAGCGGCGGAGGCGACGCGCGCGATCTTCGGCAGGAGCTCGCTCAGGTCGAAGGGCTTCTCGATGATGTCCGCGGCCGCGAGCGCCGTTGCGTGGGTCTTGAGGTCGCGCGCCGCCGAGAGGAGGACCAGCGGGATGTCCTCCTCGCGGGCGCGCAGCTCTTTCGCGAACTGCCACCCGTCCATCACCGGCATCATCAGATCGAGCACGATCACGTCCGGATGGAAGGTCTTCATGACCGCGAGCGCTTCCTGTCCGTTGGCTGCCGGAACGACCTCGAAGCCCTCGTCCTCGAGGGCAGTGAACAAAAGCTCCCGGATGTCGGGATCGTCGTCCACAACGAGCACACGTTTCCCAGCCACCGTCGCGCGGTAGATTGCCACACGTCTTCGGGTCGCCGTACAAGCGAGCCTTAATGCGATCCGCGTAGTGAAGCCGCAAAGACGGCCGGAATGAGTACGAACCCGACCGCAAAGAGTGCGACCCAAAACACGATCGCCTCCAGATGACACGTGACTCCCGGTGCACACCCCTCGAGCGAGCGCGAGCGCTCGATGAGCAGCAACGGAAGACTTCCCGGGGATGCGACCACCGAAGCGGCTGCGAATGTCGTCGCGATCGTGGCGATACCGCGCTCGATACCGCCCGCGCGGCGATCGATCACGCGCGCCTGCCATGCCGCCCATGCGAGCGCCACCATGGTTGTGGCCGCAGCCAGCGCGATGGAGAGCGGAAATCGCTCGGTAAATCCTTGGTTTAAAACGCGTGGCAATGCCAGCTCGATCAGCGTGAGTGCGGCCCAGTAACCGAGCTTGATCGTGGTGACGCGGCCGACGAGGAGCGCGAGGGTCTTCTGCCGAGGGAGCGGTAGCCGCTCACCCTCGTTCAGCGATACGTGGTCCACCACTTCTGCAGGAAGTACATCGCCGCGATCAGGATGAACACGGTCACGAGAACCATGTAGAACTCGTTGGCCTCGCTGACTTCGGCGATCACTTGAGGGTGTCCAGATATTCGATTATCGCTTTGATCTGATCGTCGTTCAGCTGGCCGCCCGCGGCCGTCCCGAACGTGGGCATCGGCGTGTCCGGCTTGATCGACTTCGCGTTCTGGATCCAGTGAAGGAGCCAGTCCGCGTCGCCAGAGGCCTTGCGCGCCTTCAGCTCGTCCTTGATGGGACCTTCGGTCGCGTAGTGGCCGAGGTTCGGCGCCTGCGGCAGAAGGCTCGGCTTGTTCGGGTCGAAGCTGTGGCACGTGATGCACGGCGCCTGGGTATTTGTCTGGGTCAGCACCTGACCGAGCTTCGCGCCGGTGAAGACCTCGGGCTTCGGCGGGATCGGCTCGAGCGGCAGGTGTCCATCCTCGGCACCCGAGCTGTGGAGGCGGACGGTCACGACATCGGCCCATTCCTGGTCGGTGCCGTACATGATGAAGTCCATGAGCTGCTGGATCTGATCGTCGTTGAGCGATCCGCCCTCCTGGTCGCTCCACGCGGGCATCGAGATCTGGCCCGGCGGCTTCGCGCGGCCGCGCGCGATCGTGAGCCGGAGAAGGTCCTGCACCTGCTTCAGCGTGGTCGGGTCGTTCTTGATGTTGTCGTACTTGAACGTCGACTTGTTCAGGGGGAGGCCCGGTAGGTCCTTCCGGTCCGGATCGCTCTGACCGAGTCCGGTCTTGCCGTGGCAGTCGAAGCAGAAGTTCGCGTACAGGTTCCGCCCGCGCTCGATCGACTTATCGAGCTGCGCCTGGGACGCGACCCTGTCACGCCAGCGCTCCGAGGTCGCATCGGCGCGGACCGCGAACAGCATGAAGAAGTACCCACCGACCAGCGCGAAGACGGCGAAGAGCATCCCCGCGCCAAGGAGGATCTTCCGATCGAGGTTCGCGCTGATCTCGAGCGGATCCGGCGCCGCGGGGATCGGCGCGACGTAATAAGGCGTGGGCTGCTCGATGGTTTCGCCCGCGGCGTAGTGCTGTTCGATGAGCTCCGCCCCGGTCTTCTCGGGCGGCTCCAGCGACTGCTGGTGGAAGATGAGGTAGCCGAAGAACGCGAGGAAGCCGACGAAGAGCAGAAGGCTCAGCGCGGCCAGGATGAAGTTCAGATCGAGCTGCATTACTCGGTGATCTCGAGGACCTTCGGGTCCCAGACGTTCGCCTGACGATCGATCACATTGAGCGGGTTCGTGTCGACGATGAGCGTGCCGCTGGCGTCGGCGATGATGTGAAAGAGCTGGAGCGGCTTCGGTGCGGGTCCGCCCTTCACGACGGCGGTGTGCTTGTCGTAGAGCGACCCGTGACACGGGCAGTGGAACTGGTCCTCGGCGGCGTTCCACGGCACGCTGCAGCCAAGGTGAGTGCACTTGCGGTAGGCGGCGATGAGGCCGCCGGGCGCGTGGATGAGGAAGAACTTCCCCTCGAGATTCAGGATGGGTGTGTCGTTTGTCGACTTGAACTGCGTGAGGATGCTGTCCTTCGAGCCGACGGGTAGCTTCACACCCAGGCCGAGGATCTTGTTCACCTTGATGAACGGAACAGTGAGCGCGGTGATCTCTGTGACGGCGAGCAGCGTGCCCGCGAGGAATCCAAGGCGGAACAGGCTGCGCCGCTTGATGCGGCCGATGAGGCCCTGGACCGTCGTGTCGGTATGTGGCCGGATCACAGGTTCGGCTCGAAGCACTGGTGCGTCGAGGGGACCGACCACGGTGCGGCGAGATCCATTCCCGGACCGCGCATCGACGTCCCTACCACGGTGAGCACAAGGTAGACGGAAACAAAGCCCGTGAAGATCGCGATGATCCACTCGCGGGTATTCGCGGCGTACAGACGTTTGACGATGAGGACGAGCAGGAAGGAGAGCCCGAGCATGACCGCGATCGGGATGATGTAGTTCGGGAACAGCTGCTTGCCGCCAGGAAGAAACCGGCTCGCTTTCTCGATGTAGCCGAAGCCGCCCTTGTCTTCCGGAATTTTTAGGAATGCGTCGAGCAGGATGAGCGAGAACGTGAGCACGGTGGCGTAGAACGCGGCGAAGATCGTGACACGCTTGCCATTCGCGTTGGTGAAGTAGATCCCGACGCCCTCACGGCTACGGTCGATGTAGGGAATCACCGCCATGAACGTGAGCCAGAGTGTGGGGACCACCACGCCGGCAAGGCCTTTGTCCATGTGGAGGAGGAGCTCCTGGAGATTGAGGAGGTACCAGGGCGCCTTTGACGGGTTCGGCGTGCAGTCGGGGTTGGCGTGATCCTGCAACGGCGCGTTGAACGCTGCCGCGATGGCGAACAGGCCGATCGACCAGACCATCGCGGCGATGAACTCGATGACCAGAAGGTGCGGCCAGACCATCGCGGTGTCCTCGACTCGCTTGTCGACGCGCACGACCGAGTCCTGCCGCACAAACGCGAGCAATCGGAGTCTCTTCTCCTGTCCGGCAAAAGGCTGTGGTCCGCGCGGAGTCGTCACGCCGCCTCCGCGCTGTCAGCCCACGGCGGAGAGGGGTGGGCAGCCCTCGACGAGCATCTGCGCCCAGCGCGCCCGTCCGCGGCGCGCACTAGTGAGAACGGGCGCGCGTAGCCAGCCGCGAGGAGAGGGCTGTCCGCCCCTCGCAGCCGAGAGCCGATCGCGGTGTCGGCGGTGACGACGGAACGGATCACAGCGGCCCGGTGATCCCGCCGTCTTTTCTAATGCGCCAGAAGTGGATGGCGATCAGGAACCCGGTGGCAAGGGGTAAGCCGACGACGTGAAGCACGTAGAACCGCAGCAAGGCGTTCGGTCCGAGCTGGAAGCCGCCGAAGACGACGAAGCTGAACTCATCGCCGATGAATGGCGTCGCACGCGCGATTTCGTAGCCCACCGTGACGGCCCAGAAGGCGAGCTGGTCCCAGGGGAGGAGGTACCCGGTGTACGAGAGCAGGATCGTGAAGAAGAAGAGCAGCGTCCCAATGACCCAGTTGAATTCGCGCGGCGGTTTGTATGACCCGGTGTAGAAGACCCGGATCATGTGGAGGAAGACCGTGATGACCATGCCGTGCGCGGCCCAGCGGTGCATGTTGCGGAGGAGCTGGCCGAAGAGGACGACGGTCTCGAGATCCTTGATGTCGCCGTAGGCGTTGTACACGCCGTCGACCGACGGGTGGTAATAGAACATGAGGAGCGTCCCGGTGAGCGTCAGGATGAGGAAGAGGAAGAACGAGAGCCCGCCCATGCACCACGTGTAGGGAATCGCGAGGGCGTGCCGTCGCACCTTCACCGGATGGAGGTGCAGGAACACGTTCGTGAACACGGCGAGAGACTGGTTCTTTCGCGAGTCGGGATAGCCGTGACGGAAAAGAGATCGCCAGATATAGCTCGTCTTGGTCTTCTGCCAGATCTGGGCCGGTATCTCGAGCACTAGTGCTTAACGAGCTCCTTCTCTTTCGTCTCGACGCGGTGACCGTTGCCGTCGTGGGTATGGCCGTTCACCGGCTTGTACCCGACCGCGAGGTTGGGATCGTATTGCGGCAGCGGGCGCGCCGCTTTCTTGGCGGCGACGGTCAGATCGAGATGGATCTCGTCGTCGATCGACTCCTTCGGTAAGACGTTGCCGACCGCGGGCATCACCGTGCCGTAGCGGTTCATCGTGATCGCGTCGGTCGGGCAGCGGATGATGCAGAGCGCGCAGCGGATGCATGCCGTCTCGTCGAGGTAGAAGGCCACCCCGTTCTGCCATTTCTTGGCCTCACCGACCGCCGGGATCGAACCGTCGTCCACGATGTCGCTCATGTCGACCATGTGGATGACGTCCATCGGACAGACGTCGACGCACCCGCCGCAAATGATGCAGAGCTCGCCGATGATCTCGATGTTGAAGTTGCACTTGAGGCAGCGGTCGGACTCGGCGATCGCCTGCGCCTCGGTGTAGCCCTGGTTCACCTCGAGGAAGAGCCCGCGCCGATCCTGCTTGCCGAGCTTGGGCATCTCCTGCCGCGGGATCCGGTCGTAGTCGACGGACATGTTGTGGTACACGCGCGCGAGCTCGCCCTCGAGCGAGATCATGCCGAGGTTGTCGGGGGTCGACGAGCGCCGCAGCGTGACGACCTCGTGGTATTCGGGCACGTTGACCGAGACGGCGTTCGGATCGAGGAACCGCGCGATCTGCTGCGCCGCGGACCGGCCGTCGGCGACCGCCTCGATGATCGTCGTGGGCGCGGTGCGATAGTCGCCGCCCATGAAGATCTTCGGCACGATCGTCTGATACGTCTCCGGATCGACCTTGATGTCGCGCCACCGCTTCACGCGGAACTCGGGAAACTCGTCGGCGAGCCAGCTCGTCTCGGGCGCTTGGCCGAGCGCGAGCAGGACGTTGTCGCAGGGGATCTCGAACTCCGTGCCGGGGATCGCGACGGGGCTGCGGCGGCCCTTCGCATCGGGATCGCCGAGCTTGTTGCGGACAAAGACGACCGCGCGAACGTGACCGTTCGGATCGGTGAGGACCTCGGTCGGTGAGGCGAGGTAGACGAACTCGATGCCCTCGCGCTGCGTCTCGGTGAGCTCCTCCTCGTCGACGACCATCTCCTCCTGGCTGCGGCGGTAGACGACGTAGATGTGCTCCGCACCCAGACGCCACGATGTCGACGCGCAGTCCATCGCGGTGTAGCCACCACCGAGGACGAGGACGCGCTTCCCCACCTCGACCGGCCGACCGCGGTAGGCCCGCTCGAGGAAGACGATGCCGGCCATGACGCCGTCGGCCTCTTCGCCGGGAATGCCGATGTAGTTCGGCTCGAAGCAACCCGCCGCGACGAGCACCGCGTCGTTGTCATCGTGGAGCTGCCGCAGCGATACGTCGCGACCGACGTAGGTCGAGAGCCGGAGATCGACGTTCTCGTTGACGATCCCAGCTATGTCGCGGTCGATGACCTCACGCGGCAGGCGGAAAGGTGGGACTCCCGCGAGGGTGGTGCCGCCAGCCTGATCGAGCGCGTCGTACACGGTGACACCGAAGCCGAGCTTTGAGAGATCGCTCGCCGCGGAGAGGCCGGCGCACCCCGCGCCGACGATCGCGACTTTGCCGCGCGGCGGGCCGAAAACCGGCGCAGGTGGCTGCGTGTACGCGTGCCCGTCCACTCGCACGTTCTGATGCGTCCAGTCCGAGAGGTACTTTTTTACGTACCGGATGGAGAGCGGCTTGTCGATCTCCTTGCGCCGGCACGCGGTCTCGCACGGGGCCGCGCAGACCGACCCGCAGATCGAGGCCATCGGGTTCGGATCGAGAGCGAGCTCCCAGGCTTTCTCGAACTCGCCGGCGGCCGCGAGGTTGAGGTAGCCGCGGCAATTGGTCTTCACGGGACACGCTTCCTGGCACGGGATGTTTTCCTGGTACCAGGCGGGGCCGACCTCTACGACCTGGTAGAGCTCTCTCATCAGCGGCGATTTGTCATGCTACCGGCGCGTAGTTGACAGTCAAACGCGTTCGCCCGGATGGGTGATCGCGCGCACGTGCGGCCTAACGAGCGGTGATCCAGAGAAGAAGAACGACCGCGAGCGCGATCTCAGCGATGCCGGTTGCAAAGAAAGTTCGCCGGCTGTACCCGCCCATCGTCAGCAACCGGAGCCAGCGATGGCGGTCGACCTCGATGGCACAGATGCGTTCGTGGGAGTCGCTTCGGCGGCCTAGCCTATGGCAGGCGTTCTTGCATCCGGCGACAAGAGGCGGCCAAATCAGGTCAGATGACCGCTCAAACGCAGGCTCAGATCACCGAGCGCAAGACACGCCTCGATGGGTCGGTCGTCGAGTACTCATGCGAACCGCTCTTGATTGAGGCCGGACGCCGCGCTGTCGTGCGCTACATCACCGAGCGCGACCGTCCGCTCGAAGGCACGGACCTCGTCTTGCGCAAAGGCACGGTCACGATCGGACATTTCTGGATCGACCGGCCGTACAACGTGTACCACTGGCTCGAGGGAAACCAGACCGTCGCGTTTTACGTGAGCATCACGATCGACACCGCGATCGAACCAGCCCTCATCACGTATCGCGACCTCGTCGTCGACGTGCTCATCCGACCGTCCGGTGCGATCGAGATCCTGGACGAGGAGGAGCTCCCAGCATCGATCGAGCCGAGATACCGGCAGGCGATCGCGAAAGCACTCGAGGCCTGCGTCACCGAAGCGCGCCGCCTCAGCGCGGAGATCGAGCGCGAGACCCGCGCCGCCCTTCCGGCATGACTCTCGCGCTCAAGCTCCTGCTCACGCCCGCGCTCATCGCGGTCGCGACGCTCGCCGGTCGTCGGTTCGGTCCGTCGATCGGCGGATGGCTCGTCGGCCTGCCCTTCACCTCGGGACCGGTTTCGTTCTTTCTCGCGCTCGAGCAAGGCACGAGCTTCGCCGCGGCCGCGGCAGCGGGTTCGATCACCGGCGTGATCGCGGCGGCGTTCTTTGCGATCGCGTACGCCGCCGCCGCCCGGCGTTGGCAGTGGCCAGCGTCGCTCGCGGTCGGAAGCGTCGCCTTCGCGGTGGCCGCGGCCGTCCTCCACACGCTCGCCGGAGGACTGCCGATCGTCGCGCTGTACGTGGGCGGGCTCGGCGCGGCGATCGCGGGCATACGCCTGATCCCACCATCGCGCGATCTAGAGGAGGCGGCCACCCCGCCGCGTTGGGACCTTCCCGCGCGGATGATCGTCGCGACCGCACTCGTCGTGCTCATCACGAGCGCCGCGCCGGTGCTCGGCCCGCAGCTCTCTGGATTGCTGACAACGTATCCGATCTACGCGAGCGTCCTCGCGGCCTTCGCTCACGCGCAGCGCGGGGGCGCCGCCGCAACTGATGTCGTGCGCGGGCTCTGCTACGGCATCCTGGCGTTCGCGACGTTCTTCCTGTGTATCGGTGTGCTGATCGATCGCTTCGGGATCGTCCCGGCGTTTGTGGCGGCGGCGGTGGGTGCGATCGTCGTCCAATCGCTGACGCTGACGCGCGTCAGGACGCCAGTGTCGCCCTCACCGACAGCCTGACGTTGTTCTTGAGCGCACGCGAGACGGGACAGTTGTCCTTCGCGCCTTCCGCGGCCTGAGTGAACTTCGCGGCGTCGGCGCCGGGAACCTGACCCTTCACGTCGAGCTCGCTGGACACGACCGTCCAGTCGTCTCCGACCTTGTCAAAGGTGACCTTCGAGCGCACCTCGAGCCGCTTCGGGGGCGTGCCGGCGCGGGCGAGCCCGGCCGAGAGCGCCATCGCGAAGCACGACGCGTGAGCCGCGGCGAGGAGCTCCTCGGGGCTCGTCCTGCCGCCCGGCGCTTCGGTCCGGGCGCTCCACGAGACCGGCAGCTCGCTGAACTTGCCGCTCGAGACCGCGCTAACCGCGCCTGTCCCGCTCATGAGATCGCCGCTCCATACCGCGCGCGCTTCCCTGGTGGCTGCCATGTCACACCTCCCGCTCGCCCACAGGGTACGGATGTGGCGGCTCCTTCGGCAGGAGCCACGGGAGGGCCTCGTCCATTGGCCGCGCCAGCGTTGCGAACTCGTCGCGGCTCAGGTGGTCCCGCGCAAAGAGCGCGAGAGCCGCCCCGAATGCGGCTCGTTCGGCCTTGTGTCCCTTCTCACCGTGCTCGTACTGCCAGGCCACGAGGGCCGTTCGACCTTCGGTCATCTCGAAGATCGACCGACGGAACTCGTCCCACTTCGGCCCACGCCCGGCTTTCTCGATCTCACGAAGAGCGGCCCGCTCAGCCTTGCGGTAGGAATCCATGTCGCCTTCGGCGTGCTGATCCCAACCCCATGCCGCACGTTCGACCCCGGCGGCGGAGAACGATCCGAGCTCACGAAGGAACCGGTCGCGTTCCTTCTGGCTCACGCGTCAGGCCGCGGCTGGGCTGGATTGATCGGAACGGGGCGTGTCGAGCGACGTGATGAGCGCGCGGCGCGCAGCGTCGTCGCCGTGGATGGCCGCAATGCGTTCACGAACGTCCGCAACGGACTCGGCGCGCATGTGATGGACGACATTCTCGTCGGTGCGCCAAAAGTACGCGTTCATGCTTCCGAAACAGCGCAGCCGCGCACGAGATTCCCGTCTCAGCGGACTCCGGATGTATCGCATTTATCGAGATCGCCGCTCGCGTACCCCGTGCGGAACCACTGCTGCCTCTGCGCGGCCGATCCGTGCGTCCATTGCTCGGGCGCGACGCGACCCTGGGTCTGCTGCTGGATGCGGTCGTCGCCGACGGCGGCCGCGGCGTCGAGCGCCTGAGCGATCTCGGCGTCGGTGGGCTGCTCGAGGAACCCTGTGTCGGCGGCGTGGCGCGCCCAGACTCCGGCGAGGCAGTCGGCTTGGAGCTCGACGCGGATGGACTGCGTGTTGGAGCCGGTCTGCGTGAGAAGGCCGAGCTGGTTCTGGACGTGGTGACCGTATTCGTGCGCGACGACGTAGCCCTGCGCGAACGGACCGCCCTGCGCGCCGAAGCGCTCGCGGAGGTCCTGGAAGAAGCTCAGGTCGAGGTAGACCTTCTGGTCGTCGGGGCAATAGAACGGTCCCATCGCCGACTGCGCGAGCCCGCACGCCCCCTGCGTGTAATCCGTGAACAGAACGGTCTTCGCCGAGAGATAGGTCTCGCCGCGGCGCGCGAACTCATCGCCCCAGTACTTCTGAATGCTGTCGACGAACCCGACGATGCGGCAGTCGTCGCGCTTGTTGGCGTCCGCTCCGGTCTGGCAATCCTGTACGGAGGGTGCGCCGTCGATCGACGGGGTCGTCGCGCTGTAGTCGGAGAGTGGATTTACGCCGAGCAGCAGCGCGACGATGAGGATGATGAGGCCGAGGCCGCCGCCGCCGACGACGACCGGTCCACCGACGCCGCCGCCGAAGCCTCCGCGTCCGCGCTGATCCTCGACCTGCGACGGATCGAGACGAGAGCCGCCGCGAAATGTCACGTTTGTGCGACGCGCAATTCGCGGGCCAGCGGCGTAGATGCGTCCGAATGGTCAAAATTCCTAGTGGTTTTGTGGAGAGGCCTGCGGTCGCAGGACCGCCGGTGAGTCGACTCCTATGTGTTCGCGAGCCAGGCCTCGGCCTCGGCGCTCCGCCGAAAGTGATGGACGACGAGGTGCGCGTGCTCGGGACGCTTCAGGACCAGCGGTAGCTCCCGCCGTCGGCGGCGGTACGTCTTCAATGCCCACCACAACAGGTTGTCGCGCGCGAGGAACTGATTGCGATACGTCTCGCGATTCCCGGTACCGGGCCAGATCTCCTCGCCGGTTCGGATGCGACCGAGACCGCGCGCGAGGAGCCGCGCGAGGATCACGGTGAGCGGCGGGTCGAGCCATATGACAATTTCGGCGCGCGGCCAGACGAGGTCCCGAGCGCCGCGGCCGCCGTAGTTTCCGTCGATCACCCACGCGTCGCCCTCGGCCGCTTTGGCGACGCGTTCGCGGAAGACGTCGATCGGGACCATCGTCCAGTTCGGACCCCAGTTGAGCGCGTCGAGCTCGACGTGCGGGACGCCGAGCCGACGCGCTAACTCACGCGCGAAAGTCGTCTTGCCCGAGCCGGTGGATCCAACGACGGAAATGCGTCGCGGCGACGACGTCAGGCTTTCAACGCCAAGCGCGGCGGCATTACTTCTTTTCCGCCTTCTCAACCTTGTATGTGATGGACCCCTTCTTGGGATTCGCCTTCTTGATCTCGGTGATGAGGGCCTGAGTGAGGTCATCGGGCATCGGATCGGGTGCCTGAGGACTCGGCGGGCCTGGTTCCGCGACGATGATCTCGAACCTCGCGATGAAACGGTGGTGTGCCACTTTCTCCCCCTCTCGGCCTCAGGGCGGATGCCCCGGGCCCGTAACAGCGAGATAGTGCTCAGGCAGTCAAGTCGGCTAACACGGCGCTCCTAAACTCGGCCGGCATGCCGCAGGAACGGAAGGTCGTGACCGTCCTGTTCGCGGACATCGTCGATTCGAGCGCTACGACCCGGTCGTATGACGCCGAAGTGCTCCGCGCGGCACTCGCGCGCATGTTCGCGAGAACGCGCGAGATCCTTGTCGCGCACGGTGCGACCGTCGAGAAGTTCATCGGCGACGCCGTCATGGCCGTCTTCGGCGTACCGGTCGCGCACGAAGACGATGCCGAACGGGCCGTACGCGCGGCCCTCTCGCTGCGGGCGGATGTTTCGGGCGACCGCGCTGACGGCCGACCCGGGTTCACGCTCCGCATCGGCATCAACACAGGCGAGGTCGTGACGGGCGACGGAGAGGGAGCCGAATTTCTCGTCACCGGTGGCCCGGTCATCGTCGCGGCGCGTCTTGAAGAAAGCGCCGCGCACGGGGAGATCCTGGTCGGCCCGCTGACCCGCGACATCACGCGTGGCCGGGTGAAGTACGGTCCAGTCCGCACGATCGAGACGAAGGGCATGGGCCCGATCGAGGTCGCGGCGGCCGAGAGTCTCGCGGGCCCCGGGGCCGCGAGTGGACATACGGCAAGCCCTTTCGTCGGTCGCGAGGCGGAGATGCGTCTGCTCGACGACGTGCATCGACGGGTCGCGTCGACCGGTCGCCCGCACCTTGTGACGGTGTACGGGGATGCGGGCATGGGCAAGACACGCACCGCGCTCGAGTTCCTCCGGCGCCTTGATCCGATGGAGCCGATCGCGCGCGCGGCGTGTCTTCCGTACGGTCACGCCATCACGTACTGGCCGCTTCAGGAGCTCATCCGAGGCGAGGCCGCGATCACACCCGCTGACGGCCGCGACGCGGCGCGTGCGAAGATCGAGACCCGCGTGGCAGGCATGGCGGGCCTCGACGATTTGGAGTCACGAGCGATCGCGCGCGAGCTTTCCGCGCTGGCTCTGGCCGACGCCGACACACCGCAGTCGGACCTCACCTCGGATGCGCGCCGGCGCGAGCTCGCTCTTGGCATGACGCGGTATCTCGAGGCACGCCTCGGTTCAACGCCGGGGACGATCGTGCTCGAGGATCTTCACTGGGCCGAAGAGCCGTTTCTCGCCCTGCTCGAGGAGCTCATCGAACAGCTGCACGCGCCGCTGCTTCTGCTTTGCCTGGCGCGACCCGACCTTCTCGAGCGAAGGCCGACCTGGGGGGCAGGGCGAACGAACGCCATGGCTATCGCGCTCGAGCCGCTCGAGGTCAGTGAGACGGAGAAGCTCGTGCGCGCCCTTCTCGCGGGCGGATCGGACCGGCCCGTCAACGAGATCGTGGCGCGGACGGAGGGCAACCCGCTCTTCGTTGAGGAGTACGTTCACATGCTCGTCGATCAAGGTTCGCGCGCAACGGTCCCGCCGACACTGCAGGGGGTCATCGCCGCGCGGATCGACGCCACCACACCGGCAGTCAAGCGTCTTCTGCACCAGGCGAGCGTGATCGGGCGCGACTTCTGGCTCGACGCGCTGCCCACGACACCTTCAGGGGCAGACGTTTCCGAGGCCGAGAGGCGCGGGCTCATCTCCCGGCGAGGGCGCCGGGGTCCCTCAGGCACTCCCACGTTCGTCTTCAGGCACGGTCTCATCCGCGACGTCGCGTACTCGTCGCTTTCGAAGGCCGAGCGGACCCGTGTTCACGACCATTACTCGCGCTGGCTGGAAGCGGCAGCAGGAGAGCGCGCGCAGGAGTACGCAGAGATCGTCGCGTACCACGCCGAGCGGGCCTTCGCGCTTGCGCATGAGCTCGACCCTTCCGCCGCGAAGGAGCTGGGCGGGCGCGCGTTCACGCACCTTTCGCGCAGCGCCGCGGCGGCGTCGGCGCGGGGCGAGTTCCGCGCGGCGCGCGATCTCAACGACCGGGCGCTGGCGGTGGCCGGCGAGGTCGGCATCACGGGGGCCGAGCAGGCTTCGGCGCGTGCACTTGCAGCGATCGTCAAGCTTCGGCTCGACTCCGACTTCGCGGCTATCAACGAGCTCGACCGCGCCATCGAAGCGGCCCGCGCGCTCGGGCCGAGCGCGGAGCTCGTGCGGCTCCTGGTCTGGCGCGCGTCATCAGTCACGATCCTCGACGACATCGCTGAGTCAGAGCGACAGTTCGAGGAAGCCGTCGCGCTCGCCCGTAAGACCGGGGACGCTGAGATCCTGGCGTATGCGGTGTGGGCATCGAGCGAGCCGCTCGGGCTCACCGGACGCCTGGCCGAGCAGGCGAAGCTACTCGACAGCGCGCTCGCCGAGATTCGCGCGGTCGCCGCGCCGTATGAGGTCGCGTGTCTCGCCGAGATCTGCATGAACGCCGCCGCGCGAGGAGATCACCGCCGGGCAAGGGAGACGGCCAACGAGGCGATGGCCGCGGCGCGCGCGTCCGGCCGGCGGATGGACCGGTTGAGAGCGGCGCATGCCCTCGTGATCAGCCTGCTCGCGAACAACGCGCCGGAAGCCCTGGCAGCGGCCGAAGATGCGCTGGCCCTGGCGAGAGAGATCGGTGGTCCGGGTGGCTGGGCGGAGGCGGCGGAGGCCGCAAGCCGCGCACGGCAGATGTCAGGAGACCTCGATGGCGCGCGAACCGTGCTCGAGGACGCGTTTGCGCAGCTCGACTCCGCGCGGATGACGACCCAACGCGATGCGATCACGCGGCTCGAGACACGCCGCGCAGAGGTCGCACTGGCGCGCGGTGATCTCGAACTCGCGCGAGCGTCCGCGGCGGCCGCCGTCAGCCTGGCCCCGACCCAGCACGTAGAGACACGGGTCGAGGCGCTGCTCGCGAGCGCGTCAGTCGCGCTCCGCGAAGAGCGAAGCGCGGAGGCGGAGAAGCTTGTCTCCGAAGCGAACGCGATCATCGCGCCGACCGAATATCGGGAGCTTCACGCGCGTGTCCAGAGTCTCGCCGACCTCGTCCGCGCGAGGGCGCCAGCGCGCTGACCTTGGGCGGTGCTATGTTCGGCATCCCGTGAAGCTCCACGAATACCAGGCGAAAGAGATCCTCGCGCGCGCGGGCATCCCCATTCCAGAAGGTCGTCTCGCAACGTCGCCGCAGGAAGCCGAGGCCGCCGCGAAGGCGATCGCGGCGCCTGTCGCGGTGAAAGCCCAGGTGCACGTCGGCGGACGCGGCAAGGCCGGCGGGATCAAGCTCGCGAAGACACCAGCGGAGGCGAAGGCCGCGGCAGGCGCGATCCTGGGCATGGACATCAAAGGACTGCGCGTCGAAAAGGTGTACATCGAGCGCGCTGCGGACGTCACGAGCGAGCTGTACCTCGGAATCACGCTCGACCGTGACCGCCGGCGCCCGGTCGTCATGCTGTCGACGGTCGGGGGAATGGATATCGAAGAGGTCGCCGCGTCCCGTCCCGATGCGATAGCGCGCGGCTGGCCGAGCCCGCTCCTGGGTCTATTGCCTTTCGAGGCACGCGCGCTCGTGTTCGCCGCAGGAGTCGCGCCAGCGCAGCGTGAAGCGGTGACCGACATCGCACGGCGGCTCTATCGCGTGTTCGGCGAGGCCGACGCGACGCTCGTCGAGATCAATCCGCTCTTCGTGCAGAAGGACGGCAGGGTGCTGGCGGGTGATGCCAAGCTCGACATCGACGACAACGCGCTCTTCCGCGTGCCCGAGCTCGCGAAGCTGAAGGAGATCTCGGCCGACGAGGAAGCCGAGGAGAAAGCACGTGCGCTCGGATTCAGCTACGTGCAGCTCGATGGGGACGTCGGGATCATCGGCAACGGTGCGGGACTGGTCATGGCGACTCTCGATGCGGTGCGCAACGCGGGCGGCCGCGCCGCGAACTTCCTCGACGTGGGCGGCGGCGCGAAGGAAGCCGTCGTGAAGGCGGCGCTCGAGATCGTGCTGTCGAACACACGCGTCCGCAGCGTGCTCATCAACATCTTCGGCGGGATCACGCGCGGTGACGAGGTCGCCAAGGGAATCCTCGATGTGATCGAGGCGCACCCGCCGCGCGTTCCGCTCGTGGTTCGCCTGTCCGGAACGGAGGCCGAGGCCGGCCGCAAGCTCCTCGAGTCGGCGCCGCTCGAGTCGCGCGAGACGATGGACGAGGCAGCTACGGAGGCGGTAAAGCTGGCGAAGGAGCCCGCCCGCGCGTGAGTGTTCTTCTCGGCCGCGACACGCGCGTGATCGTCCAGGGACTGGGTCGCGAAGGCCGCTTCCACGCGGAGCGCATGAAGGACTACGGCACCAGGGTGGTCGGTGCGACGAAGCCCGGCGCAGGCGGCACCTCGATCGACGGCATTCCCGTCTTCGACACGGTCGCGGCGGCGGTCGATGAGACCGGCGCGAACGCGTCCATCGTCTTCGTCCCCGCGCCCGCGGCGATGGACGCGCTCCTCGAAGCGATCGACGCGCAGATCGATCTCGTCATCGCGATCACCGAAGGCATCCCCATCGCGGACATGCTGAAGGTCGCGGCGGTGCTCGAGACGACGGCCACGACCCTGGTTGGCCCGAACGGACCAGGCGCGATCACGCCGGGTCAGAGCAAGATCGGGATCATGCCCGCCGAGAATTTCTCGCCAGGCGGGGTCGGTTTCGTTTCGCGCAGTGGCACGCTGACGTACGAGATCGCTGATCTGCTGACGCGCGCGGGGCTCGGCCAGTCGACGTGCATCGGCGTGGGCGGGGATCCCGTCGTCGGCCTCCCCACACCGGACGCGGTGCGGCTCCTCAATGAGGATCCCGAGACCGAGGCGATCGTCATCGTCGGCGAGATCGGCGGTGTCGCCGAGGAGCGCGCAGCGGATTACATGCGCGCCGAGGGAAAGAAGCCCGCCGTCGCGTTCATCGCCGGCCGCTCCGCGCCGCCGGGAAAGCGGATGGGCCATGCCGGGGCGATCGTCTCCGGGAATCAGGGCACTGCGGAATCAAAGGTGCGCGCGTTCGAGGACGCCGGGATTCCGGTCGCGAATGCGCCGAGCGAGATCCCGAGCCTGGTGAGAGACGCGCTGGGCCGGTAGCTTTCAGGCGGCCGGGCGCACCAGCGGATACAGCTTCTTCGTCCCACCGGCCTCCTGAATGATCTGACCCGTGCCGTCAACCAGAAAGAGCATTCGCTCGAATACTGGTGGCGTCGCGCCCTGCGGGAGCGGCCAGCGGAACGTGAAGGTCCCATCGAAGTAGCAGGACGCGATGGTCTCTCCTGGCGGGAAGGACCGCAGGGGCGACTGGCCAATGCCGGCGTGACTGCCTCCAGGAATTCGTCCGCTCTCCTGCCACGCGGCGATCTCCAGCGCCGTCGACTCGAACGAGGCGACGAGGGTTACCTGGTCACCCGCGAGGCGCTGCGCCTGGACGGCTTCGCAGCGCGCCTGTGGCGTCGCTTGTTGCGTGAGTGGCGCGGCGCTCGGGTCGGCCGCGTGGCCGCATGCCGACACGAACAAGACGGAAAGGACGAGAAAGGAGAGGCGCACCGACTGAAGTTTGACCCGATCAGAGGCGTTACATAACGGTCGAGCGAGCGTTCCTTGTTTCGCGTGAAGGGTCGGCAAGAGGGTCTTCCTCCGCTAGAGTGCTCGCGGATGAGATTCCGCCGCGTCACGACGTTCTTTCTCACCCTCGTCGTCTCCACCGTGTGGCTCATCCCGTCGGTTGTACCGCAGCCCGCGAACGTCGCGTACGCGCAGACGCTCGGTCAGGGCTACTCGGTCGCCGGCGACTTCAAGGGCGCGGGCTATCAGCAGATCGCGACGCTCTACGACCCGAACGACAACCTCGGGTTGCGGATCGCGGTTCTCGATCGCACGACGACCGACCCCAAGATGGTCGCGTCGCAATGGTTCCTTACCGGGGCGAATAGCTTCGACCTCGGCCGTATGAAGGTCGCGGCGCTCGACCTGAACGCCGACGGCAAGACCGATCTCGCGGTCCTCTACAACGACGGCAACTTCACCGTGCGCCTGGTCGCGTGGGTCTCGACCGGGAGCGCGTTCACATATGTCGGCGCGGTATGGCGGCACACGAACTTCGAGTGGCAGCGCGCCAGCGATCTGCTGACGGGTAAGTTCACGGGGAGCGGCCTGCCGGGGATCCTCATCCCATACGCGCAGGACAACTTCGATCTCAAGTTTCTCTATCTCGAAGCGACCGCGACGGGCATTCGCTATCCAGGTGACCGCGGCCTCTACGACTCAGGGCCGAATCAGATCTGGCCCGCGCAGGCGCGTTTCGTTGCAGGCCGCTTCACGCGCACGACCGGAACCGACCAGGTCGCGATGATCTACCAGTACGACAACGGCTCGATCAAGATCCACATCTTCGAACTCGATTCCGGAGGGAGTCTCGCGCCGCAAGGCGGCGGCTTCGGTGGACACTGGACCTCTCCGCCGAATTTCTTCGACATCACCAAGGCCCGCTTCGTCGCGGCGGACATCGACGGCGATAAGCAGAGCGACATCGTCGATCTCTATGACTACGCGGATGGGTCATCGCGGGTGCACCTGATGCTCGCGGCGGACGGACACGCGCTCCGCGACGTGATCGGCGTCGCGTGGCCGGTCGGCGCGATGCCGTGGCTCCCCACGCAGATCGTTGCAGGCGACTGGAACAACGACGGCAAGGCGGACGTGGCGACGATCACGGCCGGTCAGGACGGCGTGACGCACGTCGGACTCCTCACGAGCGTCGGCCGTGCGCTCCGCTACGACGCGGATGCGTGGACGACACCCGCGAGCGAGCTTCGCGCGCTCGGCTGCACGAGCTGCTGGCCATTGAACGGCCTGCCGCTCCTCGCCGGTCAGCCGAACCCGCATCGCCGCCCGCTAGCGGTGAAGATCGACAACGCACCGTCGGCGCGGCCGCACTACGGCATCAGCCAGGCCGACATGGTCTGGGAGCTTCTGGTCGAGGGCTTCATCACGCGCCTCGCCACCTATTACCACTCACAGGACCCCGCCACGATCGGCGCGGTGCGGAGCGTTCGCTTCTCCGACCGCTACACCACGCCGATGGTTCGCGGCTCGCTCGTCTTCTCGGGCGCGTCGCAGCTGATGGAGAGTCTCGTACGCAACGACATCGCGGCCGGCGCCTACGTCGGCGTCTCGCCGCAGCTCGGGCAGGGCAACGCGTTCTACCGCACCAACGTCGACGGCAAGGTGGCGCCGCACAACCTCTTCACTTCGTCACAGGCGTTGCGCTCGGCGACGAGCGAGGTCGGGGGCGGCGGTCCAGTCGACGTGCCGCGCTGGGACTTCCTCGCGCAGGCGAACCACCCGCCGACGATTGGTGGCTTTCTCGGAAGCGTCCCGACGAGCACGCTCACGATCCCCTATCGCGCGGACGCGCGCGTCCGCTACGACTACGACGCGAACGCCAACGTCTACCTGCGCTACCAGTCGAACGGTGTCCGTCCCGTTCTCGAGGTCGACGCGGCCAACGGCGCCTGGATCATGGCGAAGAACATCGTGGTCATCAGGACGGATGTGTGGGTCACCAACGTCGTCGATGACGCCGGCGGAGCGCCCAGCCTCGACATGCGCCTCGTCGGATCCGGCCCGGCGTCGATCTTCCGCGACGGCCTCCGTCAGGACGGGACGTGGTCGCGCGCGAACCTGATCGATCCGTTCACGTTCACGAACTTCTACGGACACAAGATCTATCTATCGCCCGGGCAGACGTGGGTCCACGTCCTTCCGATGGACTGGCAGGTCTACTCGAACTAACCAAGCCGAATAGGCTTCGCCCATGGCCGAAGCGCTCCCGATTCTTGAGATCGGGGTCATCCTGCTCGGCGCGGCGCTTGTGGGCTTCGGTTTTCGGAGGCTGGGGCTTCCCGCGGTGGTCGGTTACCTCCTCGTGGGGCTGCTCGTCGGCCCGTTCACACCCGGGTACGTCGCCGACCGGCACCAGATACAAGTGCTTGCCGATTTCGGCGTCGTCTTGCTGCTGTTCGAGGTCGGGATCGAGCTTGATCTCCGTGCGTTGCGGCGCGAGCCGCTCGGAATCCTCGTCGCCGTTCCGGCACAGGTCGCCTTCGTCACGGTCGCGGGTGCGGTGGCCTTCGTCGCGCTCGGCAGCGGCATGCTCGGCGCGCTGACGCTCGGTCTCGCGGTCGCGCTCTCGAGCTCGATCGTCGTGGTGAATATCACGCGGAGCCGCAAGCGGACGGCCGACGAGATCACGGCGCGCGCGCTCCTTGTCTGGTCGGTGCTGCAGGATGTCGTGACGCTCGTCGCCGCGACCATCCTCACCGTCCTGCTCACTCCAGGAGAGGTCAGCGCAGCCCCACTCGCGTTCGGCAAGGCGGTGCTGTTCGTGGCCCTCGCCGCGGCGGTGCAGGACCTGGTCGTGCCCCGCGTCCTGCGAGCCGTGCGCGGAGAGCAGGACACGTTCCTGATCGTCGCGGTCTCCGCGGCGCTCGCGACCGCGGGCATCGGCGCGGCGGTCTTTGGTGTCCCGCTCGCGCTCGGGGCGTTCGTCGCCGGACTCTTCCTCTCCGTGCGCGCGGAAGCGCAGGAGGCACGACGCGAGGTGCTGCCCTTCCGCGATCTCTTCGCGGTCCTTTTCTTCGTGGCGATCGGCACGCTCGTGGACCCCGCGGCCATCCTCCGCGAGCCCGGCTGGCTCGCCGTCATCCTCGCGCTCGTCGTGCTCAAGGTCCTCGTGGTGTGGGCCTTCGCGGCGCTCTTCCGCGTGCCCGCGCGCCGGCCGCAGCTCGGCGTCGGTCTGGGTCAGATCGGCGAGTTCAGCTTCGTGGTCCTCGGGCTCGGTACCGCTGCGGGTGTCGTGAGCTCGGGTCAGTTCAGCGCGGCCCTCGGTGCGGCAGCGCTGACGATCGCGGCCTCAGCGGTCGGCGCCCGGCTCTTTCCCCGCGGCGTCCCACAGCGCTGACCAGAGCGACCGCCGCTCTTCGTCCGAAAGGGGACGCCCGAGCCGCTCGCGGAGCGCGGTCACGCCGCGCGCCGCCAGCGCACCCCACGCCTTCGGCCGGCCGGTGCGCGTCCCGCGTGCGAGGTCGGGCCACGCCTGCACGGTCTGGGCGGCGACGGCAGCGATCGGGTCATCCACCGCGCCTAACCTAGTGGTCATGCGGATCGTCTCGCTCGTCCCGGCGGCGACGGAGATGGTCGGCGCGTTGCGCGCGGCTTCCGACCTCGTCGCGGTCACGCACGATGACGACTACCCGCCACAGGTCCTGGAGCTTCCGCGAATCACGCGTTCGACCATCCCGCACGGTGCGACGGCGCGCGAGATCGACACGTACGTGCGCGAGGCCGGCGCCCGGGGCGAGAGCACCTTCCATCTCGACGCCCAAGCGTTGCGGGACGCGCGACCGGACGTGATCCTCGGGCAGACGCTCTGCGCGGTGTGCGCGGTGACGCTCGATCAACTGCCTCGGGACCTCGCGCGAGAGCCGCGCGTGGTGCCGCTCGAGGCATCGACACTCGATGGCATGTTCGACGATCTTCGCCGCGTCGCGGCGGCGATCGAGCGCGATCCGGAGCCGATCGTCACCGAGCTCCGTGCGCGCCTGCACGCGACGGCCAGCCGAGTCGCGGATCGCCGGCGGCCGCGGGTCGCGTGCCTCGAATGGCTCGACCCGCTGTTCAACGCCGGCCACTGGGTACCGGAGCAGATAGGGATCGCGGGCGGCGAGGACGTCCTCGGACAAGCTGGGCGCCGATCGCGCGAGATCGTTTGGGACGACGTCGTCGCCGCGCGGCCGGAGATCGTGATCGCGATGCCGTGCGGCTGGGACGCG
>Ga0066698_10000163_pt1 | contig 21593 bp, 20 predicted proteins | sample GraSoiAngelo_147_FD_66457 | JGI IMG/M metagenome (GOLD analysis project Ga0066698, IMG submission 66457) | Grasslands soil microbial communities from the Angelo Coastal Reserve, California, USA - 14_1009_05_40cm | ecosystem: Environmental > Terrestrial > Soil > Grasslands | place: USA... | reverse complement strand
CCGACGGCTCCACTCTTCTCCTTTGTCGCGTGGAAGATCGCCGCGGGCTCTCTCATTTGTGCGTGGCGCGTTCGGCAAACGGCGTGGATGGGTGGCAGATCGATCGCGAACCGACATTCACTCCAGACGTCGAGCGGTTCCCTGAGGAGTTATGGGGCGTCGAAGATCCGCGCATCACGTATATGCCGGAACTCCAGCAATATGCCGTCGCTTACACTTCGTATTCGCGTGGCGGTCCCGGAGTGTCTCTGGCACTCACGAAAGATTTTCGCGTATTCGACAAACTTGGCGTCGTCATGTCGCCGGACGACAAAGACGCAGCCCTTTTGCCCAGAAGGATTAACGGCTCTTGGGCTTTGATCCATCGCCCCATGACGCCGCTCGGCGCTCACATCTGGATTTCCTACTCGCCCGATTTGCGGCATTGGGGCAATCACAAGCTCATGCTGGAAGCCCGCCGGGGGGCTTGGTGGGATGCCAACAAAATTGGAATGTCACCGCCACCGATTGAAACGTCGCGTGGCTGGTTGATGATTTACCACGGCGTTCGACGCACACCGTCGAGTTCCATCTACCGGCTGGGGCTAGCTCTCTTCGACCTTGAGCAGCCAGAAAAATGCCTGATTCGGGGGGATTCTTGGATGTTTGCGCCTGAAGCGGAATATGAACGTCATGGCGACGTGCAAGACGTCGTGTTTCCTTGCGGCTATACGCTGGCATCGGATGGCGACACCATCAATCTCTACTACGGCGCCGCCGATTCGAGCATTGCGTTGGCGCACGGCAGCATTCGCAATCTCTTGACCTGGCTGGACGCGAATGGCCATTCGGAACAATCTCACGATCGACGGCTACGCAAGTAACCGCCTGGTTCTGCTGCCGGCACGTTCCTTGCCATGAACTCGCGAATTGACGCCATAGAGAGAATCATGAGGTCGATTAATTGCCCATACTGTCAGAGTCAAAGAATCCATCGATCCAAGCCTAAAGGTGTCCTTGAATCAGGTCTTCTGGCCATGATTTTCGTGCGACCGTTTCGCTGCGAGAAATGCGATTCCAGATTTTTCCGTTGGTCCATTAGCGAAAAGCCTGGACCGGCAAGGCCGCCTGTGACGAGTTAAGCTCAGTTAGAGTCCACGGGCCGCGACAGTAATCGCCAAGAACGGTGCCCTCAGTCATTGGCAATTTCCATCGGGTTGCGGTCACGCACTCTAGCCACAGTCGCCGAGCGCATTTCCCACAGCCACCTCCACGGTGAGGTCCTCCAGATGAGGACTACGATTCGTAACCAGAACCTCGCACATCGCCCGAGGAACGTAGATTCTCGCGGTTCGGTCGCGATATCCAAAGTTCACAAGCATCACTTCGAGATCCGCGAACAGCCTTCGAACGTGTTCCCGACCGAAGATGCGATACGCAAGACCATAAAAAATGATGCTCTTGCCTCCCAACTTATGCAGTGCGTCGAAACCGCACAACAGGTAGCCGACCGCAGCAACGGACGGTTTTTCGTGACCACCTTTCCTAATGCTCTCGATCCATTCTTCCTCCGTCCAGCCCCAGTAGCTCCTTCCGCGAGCTGCAACGTCGCGCACCATTCTCGCCTTCAGCTTCGCCCAGTATTTTGGCTGCAGCTCAATGTGAGCGCAGACATCCTCGAGCGGCTTCATCAGCCGTGCGAGGTTGCATTTCTCGAGCACCTGCGAAGGAGGGATGCCTTCTACCAAGCTCGACTGATTGGCACGAATAGTTTCCGCTTCCTCTGGGTTCAGTTCGGGCCTCCGGTCGTACTCGTCGAGCTTCACCGGCCAGGTCCACGAAGGCGAGGCACATGCTTTGTCGTTCATGCCAGCACGTCGCCCATCGCTGCTACCCGCCGCGCGTGTATCTCCGCCATCCCACGGGCCAGTTTATTCGCCAGGTCGCGACCGCTCAGATGAACGTAAAGTACGGTTGTCTGGATACTGCGATGGCCCGCAAAAGTGGCTATCTCGTGGATATCCCAGTTGGCCCGGGCGAGATCAGTCAAGCAGAGATGCCGCAGGCTGTGCGGTGTAAAACGGGGCAGATTGCATCGCTCGGACACACGTGCGATTGCTTTGGACCAGGTCCAGATCGAAATCGGTTGCCCATGATTGCGACACGACTCAGAAAGAAACAACGGACCTCGTTCGCGACTTAGTGTCCGGCGAATGAGCAGGTATCTGCCGAACAGTTCACCCGTTGATGGGGAATAGGGAACGATTCTCTCTGTACGATTCTTTGTCTTCTCCGCCCGAATCCGCAGCATTCGATGCGCTGGGTCAATGTCCGTCGTTTCCAGGGAGCAGATCTCTTCACGGCGAAGTGCCGCGTCGTAGGACATTGCCAGCATCACCCGGTTGCGCAGCGGCTCTTGTTTGCAAACTTTCAGGATGGTCTGCCAGTCTTCTTCGTTTGGAATCCATGGAAGCCGGTGCTGTCTTTGAATGAAGCTGCGCCCGGCTACAGCCGGGCGCAGGGGGTTTCGCGCACAGATTCTCTCTTCCACCAAGAAGTCATGAAAGAGCCGAACCACGGTCAGATATTGTTGCAAGGTCGCGTGCGCGAGGGTTGTCCTTGCCGCTGCCCCTTTTTTTCGAACTCTTGGAACTGGAAGTTCGGCGATGCTGCGGACATAGGCTCCAATCGTCGGACGAACCACGGAATCGAACCGAATATTTTCGGATTCCAGGAATCCGAGATACGAGTCCAGGTCTCGGCCGTAGGCTTCGATGGTGTTGGCTGCCAGGCCTCGCGTGGCCTGAAACTTCAGCCATTCCCTCGCCTGCGGATTCTCTGAAACTCTCCGATATCGCTCCCAGCGGACTTCACAAATCGAGAACTCCAGGGCCATTGGTTCCTCCATTTTGGGTTCGGCCCCCTCGGGGGCCGAACCCAACGATACGTCTGGCGGGAGAACCAGCCCTATTCCACATAAATGGTAAAGGTCTCTGTGATGGTTCTAGCGGGGGAAGCCGACAACAAGCCAGTCTCGGAGGAAACACGGACAGTCACTGTAAACGCGCACGGCGCCATGATCTTGTTAGGCTTGAAGGTCTCAATCGGACAATTGCTCACTCTTCGCAATTCGACGACAGGAGAAGAGATCGCGTGTCGTGTGGTCTATGTCAGCCCTCATGAATCGGAGAAGAGACAAGTAGGCGTCGACTTTATTGAGCCCTGCCCTCGATTTTGGCGTATCTCCTTTCCTCCATCTGACTGGTCAACTCGAAGTCCCGAAGCCAAAGGCAACCCAACGAAGCAAAAGTGAGATATGATATTTTCTGCTAGCCCTTATCCGGACTCAATCCGGCCAGCCCCTAACAGGCCGCCCCGCTGGGGCATATTCTGGCAATGAGCTAGAATCAGCGACTTCCCCTCCGTGTAGCACTCTTCCTTACGGACATGAGCGAGAGTCCTAGGGGTCCCTTATCGATTTGAATCAGAATTGAGATACTCTTTTTGGCGGTGCATGCGGGACATTCGGTGCCTGCGTCATTACGCTGATTTTGTGCTTGACAGGTCATATAGCCCTATACGATTATAAAAATGTCGACTTACTCTACCGTTGAAGTCGCCGAGCTAGTGGAAGTCAGTTGGGACACTCTCAATCGCTGGATACGCGAGAAAAAGTTCCCTGTTCCTCCGGTCAAGTCGCTCGGAAGAATTAGGGTTCGTATTTGGACTGAAAACGACGTAGAGAAGGTCAGGAAATACAAGTCGGGCCATTATCGCGGCAAAGGCAGTCGCAAGAAGCGCAAGAAACGAACAAGGTGACGTAGCGGGACGCGCCGGTGTTACTAGCACCAACGCGCCCCTGACCACGGTCGCACGTATGAGGTGCCACGATGGCTGCAAGAGAAGTTATCCATTTCCACTCCAGGGCGCAACTTTCCCACCGCCCAATTGCTCGCCTGCTTTTCCCACCTGAGCCGGTGGCCGAACCACCTCCCTAGCTGAAAGCAGGACACATGTTTGCCGAGAGCCCCTTTAAGACTGCCTTGCTATTCGTGCGCGCCCAATCATTGTTTTGAGAATTCGGCAACCCATGCAAAGAAGGAAGGACTTAGGAACTATGAAGGCAGACTCGTTCGGCGAGATCTTTTTATGGAATCGCGAGATGGACCGTCTGATTCGCGTCCTGCAACGCATGGAGTCGAGCGGAATTCTTTCCAAGCACGAGATGAAACTCTACGAGGTCCAGCTCGAAGAGGCTCGCGCCGGACTCAATGCCGATTTTGCGGGGAGAATGGGCACCTCTGAACGAGACGACCACAGTCGTTTCAAGCGACAGCGAACTGCGTGGGAACGCAAGACTCCCGACAGCAACCAAAAGATTTGCCTGACTGAACACACGAGCGTCTGACCGAAACGATTCGGTTGTAGACGTCCTGTGGTTTCAGTGGACCCATAGGAAAAATCGTTTACCGACACGCTTTTGGTTGCGTGTGAATTTACTGCAGCGTAAGCAAGAGAGCGCGGATGGGGGAATGGAAAGCCCAAATCAGCCTGCGGGTCCGGCAAGCTCTGCGAGCTGAGCTGGAAGAATTTGCTGTCCGCGAGAGACGGAAGCTCGGGAATATCACAGAACTTATCCTGGAATGGGCCTTCGAGCAGCTCAAAACTGCTGGGTCCACTGAACGCTTGCTGAAATACAAGATTCGCTTGCCTGACACTGCTGTGACGGGACGGAAGCTCCACAAATGATTTATCAGCGACAGTTCTCTTTGGGGCAAAACAAAAATCTCGCCAGCGCAACCGATGCGCTTGGACGCTTAAGAGCAAATCCCGCGAACGCCGTTGCGGTAATGGCGCTCTATGAGGCGTGTGATCGAGAACTTCAAGAGGTTGCAGTTCGCTATTTCGGAAAAAACCAGCTTGGAAAGAAAGCCGTCCTTAATCTTCTTGTTGCTGTGGTTTCGCGTGCCTGGAGCTACGATCCGCAATCCATGAGTGCCTCAGAATGGGTCAGCCGGATGGCCGACGCCGAGGCGAGAAAACTGCGGGAACCTTTGGATGCAAATCGCCAGCACAGTCCTAGGCTGCCGAGAGCCGTATGAACGACGTATCGCGAGGCCGCTTGCCGAGGAACTTCGTGAGGAGAAGTCTGTGCGATTGTTTTTCGCAGGGCAATCAGAAGCTGCCCTTGGTCGGGAAACTGACCACCCCGTCCGAACGCCAGGCGAGGCGAAGAACACTAGTTTCCGTCGAGTCGGCCCACGCGCTGCTCCCCTCAATTCGCCTCCATTGCTTGCAAGTCATGGCGAGACTTAATCGGATCGAGTCCCATTCTGGAGACCACAAAGTTGCCAAATCAGAGCGGACGGGAAAGCTCAGGTATAAGCTATTCGCAATAAATGAGTTATCAATTGCCTCAAGTAGAAGGGAATTGACAGGAGCCACCCCTGGGTGTAAATGGTGAGCAGGAATAAGGTCGGGACTCAGTGACTCGACCAAGTTCTTGGAACCTCGTCCCCAGGGCCTATCTAGAAACTTGAGAGGGCAGGGGTTGACTTCTACCAGCGAAGGTCAACAAAGCGCGCCGTCAGTCGCTCGGGATGGTCGGTTTTCCGACCAGCCAAATCGGAAGTGTGTCGGGGTGCCTACTTATTCCAGCACCTCATCCAGCATACCCTCGAAAAGTTCTTCGTCACCTTACGGGCTGAGGCGTGACTCGGAGGGGGTAGCATGAGCTCCCCCGCTGCGCGTTACTTTCCAGGAGTCTTTGTAAAACGTAACGGCAACGGCGCGCATGAACAGATTTCTGCGGCCTCTTGCGACGGGTCGGAATCACACAGCGAAGATGTCGGAGTTCCAGAAGCCAACACGAGCGATGAGGCTCTTCTATTTCGACTCCAGGAAAAGGACATATCTGCGCTCGGCCTTCTCTACCGGCGTTATGCCAGAGTGGTTTATTCAGTCTGTGCCCGTATATTAAGAGACCCCATCGAAGCTGAAGACCTGGTTCACGAGGTCTTTCTCTCCTTATATAAAAGGTCCGGGGCCTTCGATGCGACGAAAGGCACTGCCCGCTCTTGGCTGCTCCAGTTGACTTACCACAAGTGCTTTGACTGGCGCGACTATCTGAGGGCCCGGCATGGATTTCGCCAGGGAAATGGGGAAAGGAAAAGCGCTGCCATCCCGTCTGATTTAATGGAAGAGCAAGGTCCTATGGAGCAGAGAATCTCCGCTGACGACATTAGAGCTTTGTTGGCGAGTCTTCCGAGAGAACAGCAGCTGACATTCCAGATGCGCGTTGCAGGTTACACCTTCAGCGAAATCGCTGAGAAGTTGGGTTGCTCCTCCGGAAACGCGAAGCACCACGCCTATCGAGGCATCCAACGTCTGAGACGGATCGTGTTCCACGTGGACAAACCGGCGTCGAGCCAAGCGGCTCAGCCGGGAACTAAACTTCAAGCGAAGAGCAGGTTCCAATGAGTCCACTGCACCTTAGTGATGACCTTTGCCTGGACTATTTGAGCAGCGAATTGTCGGTTGAGGAGACGAAATCTTTGGAGGACCACCTCAGCGAATGCCTCCAGTGCCGACAAAGCGTAGGAGAGTATCGAACAATTCTGAGAAGTGGGCTATCCCTCATACCCGACGAGGCTGGCGATGACCTGACACTTGATTCTGTGCCATGGTCTATTCAAAAGGGCGAGAAAAGGCTTTACGCCGCCATTGAAACACAGGCTGGGACTAGAGGTCCATCCGAGCACGTGAGGGACAAGACGAACCCTCCTCGATGGACTTCGGAGGCACGTCTAGCGAACTTCTTCCTTCCATCAAATCTACGCGTCCAATTGGCGTCCGCTGCCTCTTTGATTCTCGCAGCCGTTCTTGGAATGTACATTTATGGAATCGGCTTGAAACGAGGTCGAGAGCAATCTCAGGTAGTCGAGCAATCAAAGAGTGACAACGCGCCTTGGCGAGCGCACCTTGAAAGCCTTGGCCATGAAAGAGACCAACTGGAGTCAAGCTTGAGAGACCGAGAGCTTGTCATCGCTGGATTGAGAGCCCAACTCAAGGAACAGCGAAAACAGAATGAAGCACTACAGGCTACGTTCCTGGCCGCAGACCACGAGGCGCGCGAGCAGACGGAAGAGGCTTCTGCAGAGCGGAATACACTCGTTCGCAAGGTCGAAGATGAGCAAGGACTCCTTGCGGCAACACAGAAGAAGCTCGATGCGTTAGAGCAAGCAAAGGCAAGTGACGCGGTCCGGGTGACAAGTCTTGAGAACCAAATTCACTTCATGTCGCAGTTGCTAAAAGACAAAGATTCAACTATTGATGAACAGCAGCGCTTCTTGGCTTCCGACAGAGATATTCGCGACCTAATGGGCGCGCGGGATCTATACATCGCAGAGGTATCCGATGTTGGGGGGAACGGGAAGAGAAAAAAACCATACGGTAGGGTTTTTTACACGAGGGGTAAGTCCTTGATTTTCTATGCCTACGACCTTGACCAAGAACCTGGGGTAAGGAACGCAAGCACCTTTCAGGCTTGGGGTCTGCGCGGCCCGGATCGCAATACCGCTCTTAATTTGGGTGTGATGTACGTGGATAACACCACGAATAAACGCTGGGTGTTGCGATTCGATAACCCGGAGGCCCTCAAGAAGATCAACGCGGTATTTGTGACTGTCGAGCCCAGCGGCACAAGTCCGGCACCGCGGGGAAAACAGGTGCTGTTCGCCTATCTGGGTGAAGAGCCTAATCACCCTTAGTTTGCAGTGTTTCTTTGATTTTTTTCCTGCCGAACCCTCGAAGCAGCTATTTATTTCACAGGACATTGGAGTTACGCGTTGGTTCCTTTTTTCGTGTAGCTCCGTATATTGGGTGAATCCCCGCGCCAGACAAAATTTGAAAGAGAGGTAAGCGTGAAAGAGCGCATTGGTGTGCTCGTTTTCTTCTTTTTGTGTTCGTCACTTACCTCTCTAGCGCAGACGCCCACGGCCGTCGTGAATGGCCAAGTGCGCGACACTTCAGGTTCAGCAATCCCAAATGCAAGCGTCGAAGTCATTAACGATGCCACGAACGTTCACTACACGACCGAAACAAATGACGAGGGGATCTACTCCGTGCCGAATGTTCCTTCGGGCACATATCACATTCGGGTGTCCAAGCAAGGATTCAAGACGATCGTTCATCCCGACATCACGCTGAATGTTCAAGATGCCAAAGCAATCGGTTTCACCCTTCCAGTGGGTCCGATTTCTGACACGGTCACTGTGGAGGGCGGGGTACCCCTGATTAACACCGAGTCGGCAGCAGTGAGCACTGTAGTTGATCAGACTTATGTGAAGAACATGCCACTGAATGGGCGCAGCTTCCAGGATTTAATCCTGCTCACGCCGGGGGTTGTAACGCAAACGCCCCAAGCTAATAACCCAGGAGTGACCGGCCTTGGAATGACTGGTGAGTTCAGTGTGAATGGCCAGCGACCGGAATCGAACTATTACACCGTGGACGGTGTAAGCGCTAATGGAGGGGCAACTGCGGGTTTGAATATGGTGATCGGGGCAGGCCCTAGCGGTTCAGTGCCTACGGCGACGGCTTTGGGAACCACGCAGGCTCTCGTTTCCATTGATGATCTCCAGGAGTTTCGTGTGCAGAGTTCGACCTATTCCGCTGAGTATGGGCGCAATCCGGGTGGCCAATTTGCGTTCGAGACAAAATCAGGCACCAATCAATGGCATGGCACGGCATACGACTACTTGCGTAATGGGGCGATTGATGCCCAGGACTGGTTCAACGATTACTTTGGTAAGCCGGAACCTGCCCTTCGCCAGAACGATTTCGGCGGCACACTGGGCGGACCGGTAAGAATTCCTGGCCTGTACAACGGTAAAGACAAGACATTCTTCTTTGTTTCGTATGAGGGGCTGCGTCTGGTTGCGCCACAGGCAGCAACAGTAACCTTCGTGCCGGATGCTGCTCTGCGCGCGAACACGGTTGCACCTCTGAACCAGGTGCTGAATGCTTTCCCTGTGCAAAGCCTCAATGGGATAGACGACACGGCGCATGGGGTTGCTCAATTTATCGGAAGTTGGTCGAACCCGAGTTCGATCGATTCGACGAGCGTCCGGCTTGACCAAGTCGTGAACGATAAGCTGAGGCTCTTCTTCCGATTCAGCAACGTCCCTTCCAAGTCGACGATTCGGGAAACACAGCCCACCGGTGGAAATCCATCAATGAGCCAAACTACAGCCTATACCCCGCGGAGCTATACAGCGGGCGCCAGTAGCGTCTTCGCGAGCCGCCTCAGCAACGAGTTTCGCCTCAATTACAGTTCGAACGAAGTGACGGCTCGTGCTGTCATCGATTCATTCGGGGGCAGCACACCTGTCGATCTGGCGCAGCTCACAGGGTCCAGCGTTGACAGCCAGCCAGAAGTCATCCTTCAGTATGCTGGGTATCGCATTGTTATGCTTCAGCAGCGGATATCAGCGGTTCAAAGACAATGGAATCTCGTGGACACAGTGGACCTCTCTTGGGGACGTCATCACTTCAAGTTTGGGATCGATTATCGTCGGCTTACTCCGATTGCGACTCCACCTAATTCAGCCCACCTGTTTGACTACTTTAGCGTGGCTGCTGTCCAAGCGAACCGGGCCCTCACAATAGCCGTTAGTACTGTTCCTTTCTACCCGCTGTACACAAACTTCTCGGCGTTTGCGCAGGATGAATGGAGAATGTCACACAAGCTAAACCTCTCCTTGGGACTGAGGTGGGATGTAAACCCGGCGCCCGGTGTAACTCAAGGTTCGAACGCTTATACGGTTCAAGGGTCCGGCCCCAATACGTGGGCGCTGGCGCCGCAGGGCACGCCATTATGGCAGACTGCCTGGTACAACTTTGCACCGCGCCTTGGTGCCGCATATATTCTCCGCGGCACGCCGGGCCGCGAAATAGTTGTGCGGGGCGGTGGCGGTGTCTTCTTCGATACCGGTCAACAGCAGGGATCGTTCGGCTTCGATGGGCCAGGTTTCCAGGCAGTAAAGGTTCAGCCTGGAGCGTTTCCTTCGCCTGCAGCGCCTTCTCCTGTCATTGTGAACCCGCCTGTGCCGGGTTCGTACGGCGCTCAACCTATTGTATTCCCAGCGCATCTGCAGCTGCCGTATACGCTTCAGTGGAACGCCAGCATCGAGCAGGCGCTGGGCAGCTCACAGGTTCTTACGGTTTCCTATGTAGGCGCGCACGCAGGGAGATTGCTGAGAGAAGCTCAAATTTCAACGCCCAGCAACCCAAATGCAAAGACGTTTCTCTTTGTCGATAGTGGACTGATGTCGGATTACGACGCGCTGCAGATTCAGTTCCGTCGGAGACTGAGCAGGGGGCTAACGACGTTGGCTTCGTATACGTGGTCGCACTGCATGGACTACGGGTCACAAAATTATACGTTGGGATATCAACGGGGTAATTGCGATTTCGATGTTCGGCATAATTTTTCGACTGCTTTTTCTTACGACCTACCGAATCTTGGAGAGAACAGGTTTCAACGGGCCGTGTTTCACAATTGGGGTCTCGACGACCGTCTAACCGCGAGAACTGGTTTTCCGGTTACGCTAAACGGAAATCAGAACTTTGATTCTGCGACGGGACAATCGTTCAACTCCGGGCTGGATCTAGTTTCGGGCCAGTCCGTCTATTTGTATGGCTCCAATTGCACCTCTGTTCTCCAAGGGATGGGAGACCTTCTTCCGGGACAAGGATGTCCGGGAGGCCGCGCGATTAACCCCAATGCGTTCGCTCCTCCGGCTTCTGGTCTGGGAAACGCGCCTCGCAACTTTGTGAGGGGTTTTGGAGCTTGGCAGATGGATCTGGCGCTCCGGCGGGATTTTCCAATCCATGAAGGGCTGAAGCTCCAGTTCCGTGCCGAGGCATTTAATATTTTCAATCATCCGAATTTCGGAACCATTAGCGCGTTCTGTGGTGGCACTCCAGGCGTACCTGGTTGCACAAACCGGCAATTCGGCCAGGCTACAGGCACGCTTGCAAGTACGCTGGGAGTCCTGAGCCCGCTTTACCAACAAGGCGGGCCACGCTCCATGCAGTTTGCTCTGAGATTAGTTTTCTAATTCAATCTGGAAGGGCACATGAAATCGTGTCTTCCCCTGAAATGGCACGGCTTTATCCACAGAGGGAAGGCTATATCCAGACTCTGGGGCATTGAATCAGCTTTCGTCGTTGCGATGAATCCAAAAGAGAAGCTGATGTTTCCGAGAAAAAAGAAGCTCGTCTTGTTCCTTACCCTTGCTCCTGGATGCATTGGTTGCATTACGCCAGAAATCGCATTTGCGCAACAGGCTAGCGCATTACCCGTAGAGGACGTTCTTCGGGAGCGCTCTTTTGCGCAATTGTCTTCCATCGAGTTTTCTCCTGATGGCAAATGGTTGGTTTACGGTGTCGAAGGTGAAGAAGAAGCCAAGCCGAATGAAAAAGAACCGGAGCCTCGGAGAGTGGTTTCCGAGTATGTGAGGGGTGAGAACGTTTGGCTCTTGAATATCGAAACAGGCGAGGCAAGGAACCTCACGAGCGGAAAAGGCAAGAACTGGCACCCGACATGGTCTCCTGATGGAAGATTCCTTGCGTTTCTCTCGGATCGTGAGGGGGGTGGGCGGGCGCTAATGTGGATTTGGGATGCGACGAAGGATGCCTTGAACAAAGTTCCAGACATCGATGTCGACACATGGCAGCCGATGAAGTGGACGCCTGATAGTCGCAGTATCTTTGTGACTGTAAAACCGCAGCGCTTGTCTGCTGGCGCGTCTGAGAAAAGGAAAGAGTCCGACACCGAACCCGAGAAACCTGCCGGACAAAAAGAGCAAGGTCCAACTCTGCATCTGTACCAATCGAGTTTCACCGGGCCGCGCGGCAGGGAAGGTCCGCAATCCGATCCTTGGGATCTGAATCGATTCTTGCGGGACCTAGTTAAGGTTGACGTTGTTACGGGCCAGACTCGAGTATTGGTTCACAATCAGAGAATTCAAGCATATAAGATTTCATCCGATAGTTCACGCGTCGCGTATGCAGTTGAGAAACGGTTTGAGAAACCGGGATCACAGCAGTTACTTTACGACCTTGTGGTACTAGCACTTTCGACGATGAAAGAACGAGTCGTCGCGGCGGACGTCCGACTCAGCGATGGGGACTTCAGTTGGTCGCCGGACATGCAGCTGATCAGCTATCAACCGGATGGGCCCGAGGAGAAGATTCGTGACTGCTACATCGTCAACGCAGAGGGAGGACCTCCACAAAATATATCAAAATTCTTGCCTTTGCAGCAATCACGTCGTGGTTATTCATCAGTTCCACTGTGGGACAGGAGTGGCCATTATACTTATTTTCTCCATGATGGAGCATTATGGCGGGCTTCCGTCAGCGAAGGCAAAGCATGGCAGATCGCTCGCATCCCAAATCATCAGATCAATTTGTCCATTTCACAATCCCATGACTTGTTATGGACGGACGGTGGAAACTCGACCGTAATTGTAGCGCATGACGATGTCGGGAAACAGGACGCGTTCTACAGGATCAACTTGGAGAACGGGGAAAGTGTCAAGCTTGTAGAAAACGGTGAGTGTTACACTTGCACGGCCATGCAGCGCCCAATTGCGGTGGCGCGAAATGGAAAACAATTAGCGTATGCGGCAGAAGATGCCAAGCGTGATTCTGATCTCTGGCTGAATGATGCAACTTTTAAACACCCTCGGCGGCTCACACATCTCAATCCTCAGTTCGACAACTATAAGTTGGGGGCCGCCCGGCTTATTGACTGGCTCAGCGACGATGGCGAGCGGTTGCGAGGAGCTTTGCTATTACCCTCCGACTATCAGGAAGGGAAGCGCTACCCTCTCGTCGTTTGCGTTTATGGTGGGGCGCATCTCTCCGAGAGTTTCGATCTGTTCGGGCTTAATAGTAATGCAGCCGTACATCCACAATTGTTGGCCACCCGTGGCTATGCAGTGCTCCTGCCAGATTCACCAGCGCACGAAGGAACACCGATGGCTGATTTGGCAAAGACGGTGCTGCCAGGAGTGAATAAGGTCATCGAGATGGGGATAGCGGATCCAGAGCGGTTAGGAGTGATGGGACACAGCAACGGAGGCTACAGCACGCTGGCACTGATCGTCCAGACCAAGCGGTTCAAGGCTGCCGTTAGCGTGGACGGCATGGGAGATCTAGTTGCTACATACGGCGGGATGAAAAAAGACGGAGCAGCGTTCGGAACCTCGTTGGAATCCAGCCAAGACGCCATGGGTGGAACTCCCTGGCAAGTTCGAGAAAGATATATCGAGAATTCCCCGTTCTTTTATCTGGATAGAGTCCAGACGCCATTGTTGATTGTGCACGTGGCCGGTGACCCCGTAGTCCCGTCATTTCTAGGCGATCAGATTTTTGTGAGTCTTCGAAGGCTTGGGAAAGAGGTCGAGTACGCCAAATACGATGGCGAGAGTCACGCGCCGAGAGGTTTTGTAAATCAAGTGGACCACATCAATCGTATGCTCGCTTGGTTTGAAAAATATCTTCAGCCCAACTAACTATTAATAGACTGTCGGAGCGCCCGCTGTTTTGGACGCTCCGACAGAGCCTGGTTTAGCTTTCCCAGTCTGCGTAACCATTGGTAGATTCGTTTTGGAATTGGCTATCCAGTGGTTGCGTTGTGCTTCCTTTATTTGGTCCGGTACCCTGAATAGCATTGATCGCGGGCGTCAATGCAGTCAGTTCTGGATTTTCATATTTCATGGTGTTCACCTCCCTTCTTTGATGGATTTGCGTACGCAGCTTGCTAGCTAGCTGAACTTTTGGACTGAGCGGGGGCTGAGACTTCCTTCGCTCTAAGAGCAGAGGAATAGCTGTGTCTTCTTGCCGCCATTGCGTTTGTCAGGACTCCTTGAATCATGAGGTGACGTAGCCAGGCCTCAAGCTTCAATGTACGCTTCAGGCTCTCGATGGGAGCTTCCTCGTCACGCCGAGCCTTCTGCAATGCTTCTTCAAATCGATCTAGATCGATCACCCCCACGAAACTGCTGATCATGAGTTGCCCGATCTCAGTCACGCTGGGCCATTCTACCGAGATGCTTTTCGCCGTCTTTTGCGGAACAGTCTCTTTCTTTCTTCGGCTCAGGATCTCGCCCGGGACAATGCCGACAAGGGCACGTCTCATCAGAAAACGGCGCTGTCCCACGCCGACGATCTGTTCCCGAGGAATGGCGTACACGAATTCCAGAAAATCTCGGTCATAGTAGGGATAGCGCACTTCGCGGAGCAATTCTGAACTGAGGTGGCAATGCGCCACGAACCTCCGATTGGCCCCCAACTTATCAGTATGGTCTTGGAAGCTTGGCAAAGGACCGCACAGTTTCACTCTGAGTGGATAGCCCCGAAAGGCATTACGATTCCGACGAACGAAGCTGGGATGAAGCCAGTGAGGCGGGTGCATCTCTTTGAGCACGTTTACGCGAGACGAGAAGAATCCTTGTACAGCTTCCCAAAGCAAAGAGAGCCGAGATTCTCCCATCTTCGCGGCCCAGGCGTTCAGCCGATGAGCGAGTGTGAAGAATCGTGCTCTGGCCAGGAGATTCTGGAGTTCTGGCGTTGCTGTAGGCACGCCGTCGCCTGTGACTTCTCCTCCGATTCCGGAGAGCGTGACACGATATCCCCGTGACATGATGTATGCGGCATTCTGCTTAAAAAACTCGGATTGGCCATTATTTGCAATCGGAGTCGCTGTAAAGCGATCGCTTTCAAATTCGGCTCCGAAACGTTTTTGTGAGCTATCCCTTCTTAAAGAACGGCCATCGATGTGGTGACCGACGCAGCCGCGCCTTTCTTCAACTTTCGTGAAGTAGGGAAGTTCACCCCAGTTTGGGTTGGACCCGTCGTACCAAGTGACCGTGTCCAGGCGCGGGCAATCGGTGTGTGCGCCAGCGATGATGAGGTCCGCCATGCAGACGATGGAGGAAGAGTCCATGCCGCCGCTAAGTTCGGCGAGTACGGGGCGGTCCGAGCGGAGTCTGCGCTGGACGGACGTGAAGAAGGCGGAGCGGAAGTGCTCTTCGTATTCGGCGTCGGTGCGATAGCGTATTCTCTTGCCTGGATCAAAATCCCAGTACCTGTTTATGACATGCTTTTTTCTACTGCGGATCAGCACCGACGAGGATGGTGGGACGGCCTGGATGCCGACGTACGGTGTCAGATGCGCGGCGGGAAACATCGTGGCGAACCAGCCGGCAATGTACTCTTCGCAGATTTCGAAGGTTCTGCTCGCGTACAGGACCAGCGGATCGAGAATAGTGCTCCACGTAAGGTGATCCTTCTCCATCGAGTAGTAGAGATGTTTCGTGCCAATGGGATCCTTGGCGAGCAACAAAGAGCGCTCGCGCGGATTCCAGATCGAGAGCGCCCAGTCCCCAATGAGCTTGCCGAAGCACCTGTCGCCCCACCGTTCGAACGCCGCCGCAACGATTTCAATGTCCGTGGAGCTGATGGTCAAGAACTCGCGCAGCTCGCTGATGAGCTCGGCGCGATTGTCCAAACGGCCATCCCAGGTGATCACGGCGCCGGATGCGGAGATATGCGGCTGCCTTTCGAAATGCGATTCCTTGGTGGTGTTGAAGGCGCGATAGAGGATCTTTACACCGCCCATCGAATAAGACTCATTGCTGTCGGGCCCATATGGAGCGAGAGTTGCGTTGACTCTTTCGATATAGTCCGGTGCAGGCGGCTGGTTTCCCCAATTCCATCTTCCAAACTGCACACTCATGACTTGCTCTCCTACCAAACCCACAGGCGGCTAGCCTTGTATCGAAGCCTGCCAGGCCAGCTCCGCCTTCTGCGTTGTGTGCAGATTCACAATCCCCAGCTTGCGGAGATCCCGGAGCCACTCTTCGAGAAAGAGCGTCCGCATCAAGGTGATCGTGGGGACTTCTTCGCCACGGCGCCCCTTCTGCAAGGCCTCAAGAACACGTTCCGAGTCCACGATTCCGAGCGAACTGCTGACCATGTGCTGGGTCATCTCCGCCCAATGAGTCCATTCCTTCGAAATACGCACCAGAGGCGACCGGGCGACAAACGCCTTCCTCTTCTTGTTCAAGATTTCGTCCGGAACGATGCCGACGAGTGCGCGGCGCATGAGGGAACGGCGCTGGGTCGGGCGCACCAGTTGCTCACGGGGTATGGCGAACATGAACTCCAGCAAGCCACGGTCCAGATAGGGATAGCGTTTCTCGAAGGACGGTTCGAATGGCAAAGCGGTGCGCGCCAGTTGCCTTCGCAGCGCATCGAGTGTGGCAACATTTCCTTGGAAGCTCGGCAAAGGGCCGAATAGCTTCGTCCTGGATGGATAACCGGTCAGCGCCGCCCAATGGCGCTTCACGAACTTGGACTGCAGCCATGCGGGGGGCCGCATGTGTTTCGGAATACCCACGAGCGCGGGAGGGAAAAAGTTCCGTCCGGCTTCAAAGAACAGATGAAACCAGGGTTTTTTCTTCTCGAGTGCCCAAACTTTTAGTTGATGAGCCAGCGCCCCGAATTGTCCTCTTGCGAGAAGATCTTCGAGTTCCGGTGTGGGTGTCGGCACGCCACCCATAGTCTCGTCGCCGCCGATTCCCGAGAGCACGACACGATTCCCTTGCGAGACCAAGCACATCCCGAATTGGGGGGAAGGGCGCCCATCGTAGCCAAGAGTTGGCACAAAGCGGCTGTTAGGAGATTCGGGAGGTGGTTCGGGCGTGGGCTTGTCTTTCGGATCTTGCGGACAGACATTGATGTGCCAACCAGTGCGGCCACGCTTTTCCTCTACTTTAGTGAAATAGGGACGCTCGTTCCAATTGGGTTCGGAATCGTCGTACATTGAGACCGTATCGAGCCGCGGGTTTTCGGCGGCCCCACGGGCGATGATGGTATCGGCCATGCAGACGATGGAGGAGGAGTCTCTGCCGCCGCTAAGTTCGGCGAGGATAGGGCGATCAGAACGGAGTCTGCGCTGGACGGCTTTCGCGAAGACGGTGCGGAAGTGCTCCTCGTATTCGGCGTCGGTGCGGTAACGGATACTCTTGGTGGGATCGAAATCCCAATATTTGCTGACCGTGTGCTTTCCGGGGCGGAGCAACACGGACGAAGACGGCGGGACAGCATGGATACCAACGCAGGGTGTCAGATGCACGGCCGGAAACATAGAGAACCAGCCGGCGATGTACTCTTCGTTGAGTGCGAAGGTTTTGCCAGCAAACCGGACGAGTGGATCGAGGACTGTGCTCCAGGTGACCTGATTCTTGTCGAACGAATAGTAGAGATGGCGCGTACCGATGGGATCTTTGACCAGGAGCAATGACCGGTCGACAGGGCTCCAGATAGAAAGAGCCCAATCGCCGATAAGTTTGGCATAGAAATTGGGGCCCCATTTTTCGTAAGCCGCAGCAACAATAGCAACGTCTGTAGAATCGAAGGCCAGAACGTTTCTCAGTTCGCTGATAAGCTCTGCGCGGTTGTCCAAGCGGCCGTCCCAGGTGATCACCGCGCCCGACGGAGATATGTGTGGCTGCGTTTCGCGATGCGATTCTTTCGTGGTCCGGAAGGCGCGATAGAGGATCTGTACGCCACCCTTGGAATACGTCTCATTGCTATCAGGTCCATACGGAGCAAGAGTCGCACTGACCTTCTCGACGAAGTCAGGGCTAGGAGGTCGGCCTTCAAAATTCCATCTTCCAAACTGCACGCTCATGGTTCATTCCCTTCCTGCTTCTGGTTGGTTCTCAGCACCTGTCGAGCACTCCATAGAGTTCCGGCGTATACGGCTTATCGTTGACCACGAGGCCATCGACTTCAACCCAGGCGTGGGCCTTGAAGGGCATTTGCAGCGCACCGATGACCATTTGAGCAGGTACTCCGTACCGCTTCAAAAGACACGCGGCTGCCGCCGATCGCTGCAAGCAAAGCGCTTCTTTCCAATACCAGATACAAGCCATGTCTACCGCGGCACAGATTCGTTCGACAGCTTCGGGAGATGGAGCTTTCTTCCCAACGGGATATCTTCGGACCTCGTTGTACAGTGCCGCGAAATTCCCACGCGCCAAGTACAGATCAAAGTGAATCAGCTTCAAATACGCTTTAATAACAAGAAACGACATGACCGAGTCTTCCTTTAGTTCTGGAATACAGGCTCCAGGAGCCAAGAGTTCCGCAAACCGGGTGAGAGTCTCGCCGAGTCCAGACTCGATGTTGGGTACGAAGATCCAAGTGTTTCATTTTCGTCTGCAAGCTTTTCCATGGCGAAGGGATTGCCCAATTCGGCTGACTTCGTGAGCCACGCGAACTGCGTTTCGAGTGATTTAGGCAACCATCGCCAATCACCAATCGCAAGCCCGGCTTCTGCATTGCGTACAAGTCGCTGTCTTGACCGCGGTTTCGAAGCCATCGCTCGTCTTCACTTGGTGAGCTTTTCAGCCTTCCACGGAAGCTCGAAGCCGAAACAGTGTTCTTGAGGGAAGATTTCCCTTGTCTTTTCAAAAGAACGATGGAGTACAGACGAAAGTCTAACGCGGAAGCCTTAGTGTCAATTTCAGTATTCCTGGCGACTGTAGCGGCTGTGTTCGTTACTGTCATCGAACTGAACCTCCAGAGTCTCGGATATTTCTACGTATCCTCGAACTTGCGATCGGTCAGGTCACTGTGTAGAGGGCTGGGCCATTCGATATGTTTTTCATCTCGTTCGTGATGGTGCGGAAGGTCAACCATTCCGTCAATCACAAACAGTACGCAGTTGCGGCCAATGTACGCGGATCCGGCCATAAACTTGGCCGAAAGGTCAGATCTCCATATCCAGAATTGTTCGTAGTTCTGGAAGAGAAGTTTCGGCCTCGGGTTCCGCTTTGACGGGCGTGTTGTGTGGCTAAGCACACGGGTCACTTGCACTTATTACTGCAACTACCCTGTGAAAACGCTTCGAGTCAGTACGACGATGCTCTCAGCCCATTAAGTCCCGATATGCTACACGAAGTGAAGACGAAGCGTCTGGTGGGGAATGCCCTATACTTTTCTTCTGATACTTCGTCGCGCCGACACTACGGTGTCTTACGGTTCGCCGTTGACCTAAAACTGTCCACAATTGCAGTTCGGTCACCCTGGTGTGAGCTGAGCATCATCGATAAGCAGCAAATATTGCGTGAGAAGTTTAATAAAGTTCGTTACGTCGCTCGCAGCTCGTTCTTCCGGAATATTATATCGCCGAGCAAGTTGAGCAATGATCTCGGGAGTTGGTAGGCCAACTGCTAGGTTCTCCCAAATGAGGGCCGCCACGGGATTTAGTTCAAACACAGGGCGGCCAGCGACTTCTAACGTGGCCTTGCCATCTGGTTGTGACACCAGAAACGCTACTCCTGATACGTTCATGCCTACCGTCCGCGCCTTTGGACCAAACCTACGAACCAACTCTGATTCAACGATTCGTCCCAGAACTTTCTGTCGAGCCGGTGGTGCCGTTTCCGAAATCACGAGTCACGGCTTGCAGAGTGCCGCTCTGGTCGCCGGTGACGCTACATTCCTCGGTGCTCGCCACCAGTCCGTACTTGAACAGTCGCCCAAGACTCCATTGTGCATCACCGGTCGATACGTGATCGCCGTTCCCGCCCAATGTCTCGACCACTTTCGTAGCCGGGATACCAGGACGAGCAGCGATTTCGCGCAGCATCTGGTTGAATCTCTGCGGAGTTGGGGGATCGTACAAATGGCAGAGGAAATAGAATCGAGCCGGCCGTTTCAACCATTCTCGTCCCTCGGCTGTGATGAAACACTTGCAATGCGGATTTCGCTTTCCCGTGGCAAAATGACCAAAACTCTTCTCAAGAGACATGCGGAATACTGCACTCGCAAGATCCTCCTCGCACGGGGCAGTTTTTGCCGCCTGTATCGATTCTCCCCAGACTTCTTCATACCGTTTTACAATCACCGGCCAACTGTAATGCTTTTCTGCAGATTGCCTTGCTGCCCGTCCCATTTGCCTTCGAAGCGCTGGATTGTGTAAAAGGCTTTGGATCTTCTCAGATAAGACGGGGATGTCGATGGTCGTGGATTGTGCCAAAGAATCTTCTTCTACCATTGATATCCTGCAGTCGCTTACCTCGAGGGTTTCCAAGCTTGAGGGGAACAATGATGGAACTAAGAATCCGGTCTCACCGTCACTCACTATGTCGCGGTACCCGTCCCAGTCGGAGACCACAGCCGGAAGGCCATAGGATAGTGCCTCTGCAACGGTCAATCCGAAGGTTTCCTGTATATTGTCGCTGGGCGATACGAAAATATCGGCGCCGGAATACAGCATGTGTTTGTCTCTTGCGGATGGATTCGGCCATATCGTCAAGTTCTGAATACAGCCCAATTCGTTCGCCAGAGCTTTCAAACGACGCGCTTCATTCGTTTGCGTATCGTCACCTGCAATTACCAAATGGGTGTGAGCTTCTCTGCGGGATAGCAATGATAGAGCGATAAGCATGGGCCCTAAGTCGCCCTTGCTCATCTGTGAAAGACGACCAAAAAAAAGAGTTATGGTTTCCTGTGCTCCAATGTTTAGCAGTTGGCGCAAGTTGATCCGATGCTCAGGCTCCAGGAGTGGAATCGGGACGCCTAGGGGGACAAGAACTCGACGCGGCCGATATGTTATGTTCGGTAGCAACAGCCGACCGACCTCCTCGATATATACGTCGATCGTTCTCATTCCGGCCCTACTGGAACAAAAAAGGAGATCGGCTTCGCAGAGTCCCGCAAAGTAATGCTGTAAGACCGCAAAGACGACGCGTTCCGAGTTGATGGAGTGGATTAATCCACACACGGGTGCATCAGGTCGCTGGAGTTTTCGACGGATTGTTGCCAGCGTTCGTAATTGTGGATCGAAGGTCGTCAGGACGATTTGGTCAGAATTCGTAATTGGCAACTTGCTTCCAATAGGAACGGCAACTAATCTTTTGACGCTGTCCGCGGTCAAGCCGTCTTCAATCAACTCCTCCTTCTTTTGGTCTGTAAGCCCCGGTACAAAGTAAGCGTCGTACGTTCCGTATTCAAGTAAGGCGCAGAGAGCGGTCCACCCAAACACCCGCGCTCCCATAACCGTTGTCTGATCCAATTGTTCCTGATGACGTTCGGGATTTCTGGGCAAACTAGGAAGGTACAATGCTCTCATCTATTCAGTTCTCCGAGGTGTTTTGAGCGTCATCGAACTGAACCTGCAAAGTCTCGGCCATTTCTCAGCTATCCGGAACTTGCGATCGGTTAGGGTCGCTTTGTAGAGACCCAAGCGGTTCTAAGCGCGATGGTGCGGAATGCAAGCTATTGCGTCAACTACAAACAATACGCCCATCCGGCCAATGTACGCAGATCCGGCCCTCCCTTAGCGTGGCCACGGAAGATTGTGCCTAAATGTTCTCACTGGAAATGGGGTAGAACCCTTGTCCGCGAGCCGGGGCCGGAGAGTTATGGAGGAGAGCGTATAGGCCACCATTGCCGACCAGTCGATCATGCGTACCTTGCTCCTCAACAATACCGCCGTTCAGCACAACGATACGATCGACCCATTT
>Ga0066698_10000158_pt1 | contig 21666 bp, 19 predicted proteins | sample GraSoiAngelo_147_FD_66457 | JGI IMG/M metagenome (GOLD analysis project Ga0066698, IMG submission 66457) | Grasslands soil microbial communities from the Angelo Coastal Reserve, California, USA - 14_1009_05_40cm | ecosystem: Environmental > Terrestrial > Soil > Grasslands | place: USA... | reverse complement strand
CGACGTGGTCGTCGCCTCGACGGCGATCGCGGAAGCGAATGCGGAAATCCTTCGCGCGCACGAGCGCGCCATCCCGGTGATTCCGCGCGCGGAGATGCTCGCCGAGCTGATGCGAATCAAGTACTCGGTCGCCGTCGCCGGGGCGCATGGGAAGACAACGACCACGTCGATGGTCGGGGAGCTTCTCGCGCACGGCGGGCTCGACCCGACGGTGATCGTCGGGGGCCGGGTCCGTGCGGTCGGCGCACACGCGCGGCTCGGGAAGGGGCCCTTCCTGGTCGCCGAGGCCGACGAGAGCGACGGGAGCTTCCTCCTGCTCAACCCAACGATCGCGGTGGTGACGAACATCGACGCCGAGCATCTCGACTACTACAAGGATCTGGCCCACGTGCAGGAGACGTTTCTCGATTTTGTGAATCGCGTTCCCTTCTACGGCACGGTCGTTCTGCCGCATGACGATCCCAACGCCGAGCCGCTTCGGTCACGGGTGAAGCGCCGTCTGCTCACGTACGGATTCTCGGAGGGCGCGGACTTCCGTGGCTCCGAGCTCCACGTCGATGGGCGGGGCGTCCGATTCAGCCTGAACGCGCGGGGGCGGGACGAGGGCGTATTCGACCTTCGGATCAGCGGCAAGCACAACGCTCGAAACGCGCTGGCCGCGATCGTCGCCGGCTGGGAGCTGGGAATTCCCATTTCCAAGATTCGCGAAGCGCTCCACGAGTTCAGCGGCGTGAGCCGCCGGCTCGAGGTCCGTGGGGAAGTGAGGGGCGCGCTCTGGGTGGACGACTACGGTCACCACCCGACCGAAATCGAAGCCGCGATCCAGGCCCTCCGCGAAACCTACGGGCGGAGGATCGTCGCCGTGTTTCAACCGCACCGATTCACGAGGACGAAGGCGCTGCGCGACCGGTTCACGACCTGCTTCGCCGGCGTGTCGGAGCTCGTGCTCCTTCCGATCTACCCGGCGGGCGAACCCCCGATTCCCGGCATCGCCTCCGAGATTCTGGCCGATGGGATCCGCGCGAACGGCGCCGCGACGGTGCGGATGGCCGCGGATTTCGGCCAGGCCGCGAAGATCGCACGCGAAATCCTGCGCGAGGGGGATCTCCTGGTCACGATCGGCGCCGGGGACGTCTACCGCGTGGGGGAGCTGGCGCGGGGAGGCTCCGCGTGAGCGCGCGCCGCGTCCGGGAAGGGGGGAGCACGTGAGGGTGGGTTGCCGCACGACCGCAAGGCTCAAGCTCCCCGAGAGGCGGCGGCGCAATCGAAGGATCGCCGCCTACGCGGTCCTCGCGGCCCTGGCCCTCTGGGGGCTCACGGGGCTCGCGCGTCCCGCCGCTCGCGTGCTCGGCACACTACCCCTGTTCCAGGCGGGACGGGTCGAGGTGACCGGCCTTCTCTACCTCACGCGGGAGGAGGTTCGGCCGTCGATCCCCGTGAGCGAGGGAGAGAGTCTCTTCAACGTGCGTCCGGCGGAGATCATTCGCGCCGTGACACGGAATGCGAGAATCGAGAGCGCGTCGGTACAGCTCCTTCCTGCGGCGGTCCGGGTTTCGGTCCGCGAGCGCCGGCCGTTCGTGCTTGTGAACGCCGAGGGTCTCCTGGAGGTGGATTCTACCGGTACCATCCTGCCCCCGCTTGCCAGGGGGCTGATCGCCGACCGCCCGGTGGTCACCGGTCTTTCGATCCTGGCGCGTCGCCCGGGCGCGCGCGTGAACCTGCCGCGCTTCGACGACGTCCTCCGCGTCGTAACGCTCCTCGAGTCGCCGGACGTGGCGCTCCTGCCTGAGATTTCGGAAATCGTGGTGAGTGATCCCCGGTGGTTCGTCCTGCGAACCTCCCGGGATCAGATCCCGATCCTGATCGATCCGAAGGGGTTGACGCCGCGCTGCATGAGGGCGCTGGCGGCGACCCTTCGCGATTTGCGGGATCGCGATCGACGGGTTCTAGGTTTGGACGCTCGATATCGGGGACAGGTGATCGTGCGGTGCGCTCCCGACAGCTTGGGCGAGGCACCGGCGGTGCGGGACAAGGTGTAATTGGAGGGGGACTGATGGCGGAAGCGAGAATCTACGCTGGGCTGGACATCGGCACGACGAAGATCACCGCCATTGTCGCAGAGCCGGAGGAGGACGGGGAAGGGATCCGCGTCATCGGCGTGGGCACCGCGCCTTCGGACGGGCTCAAACGCGGCGTGGTCGTGAATCTGGAGAAGACGACCCGGTCGATTCAGTATGCGGTTCAGGAAGCGGAGCGCATGTCGGGCCGGACGATCCGTGGCGTGTTCGCCGGGATCGCGGGGGACCACATTCGCGGGATCAACAGCCGCGGCGTGATCGCCGTGTCGCGCAAGGACGCGGAGATACGCCCGCACGACCTGGAACGGGTCATCGAGGCGGCCAAGGCCGTCGCGATCCCCGCCGACCGGGAAATCCTTCATGTCTTGCCGCAGGAGTTCATCGTCGACGACCAGGACGGCATCCGCGACCCCGTCGGGATGTCGGGCGTGAGACTCGAGGCGGAGGTCCACATCATCACCGGGGCCGCGTCCGCGTGCCGCAACGTCATTCGCGCGGCGGAGCGCGCCGGGCTCGAGGTGGAGGAGCTGGTGCTGGAGCCGCTCGCCTCGGCGGACGCGGTTCTGACGCAGGACGAGCGCGACCTGGGCGTCGCGCTGCTCGATATCGGGGGAGGAACCACCGATGTCGCGATTTTCTATGAGGGGAGCGTGCGCCACACCGCGGTGATCGGACTCGGAGGCTCCAACGTGACGAACGACCTCGCGATCGGACTCAGAACCCCGGTCGAGCGCGCCGAGCAGCTCAAGCTTCAAAGCGGGTGCGCGCTCACGTCGATGGTGCGGCCCCAGGAGGTGGTGCAGGTGCCGAGCGTCGGAGGCCGCTCGGACCGCGAGGTGTCGCGGCACATGCTCGCCATGATGATCGAGCCGCGTATCGAGGAGATCTTCGAGCTGAGCAAGAAGGAGATCCGCACGAACCACATCGCCGACCTGCTCGGCGCCGGCGTGGTGCTCACCGGAGGCGCCTCGTCGCTCATGGGCATGCCGGAGCTGGCGGAGCAGGTCTTCGACCTGCCGGTTCGTCGCGGGTTCCCGATGGGGATCACCGGGTTGACGGAGGCGGTATGCGATCCACGATTTGCGACCGGCGTGGGGCTTGCGATCCACGCCCATTTGACGGGTGCGAGGCCGCACACGGCCGAGCGGGGGGTGCTGAGCCGTATTTCATTCGGGTTGAAGCGGTGGATCGAGGAGCTGGTCTAATCCAGCGGAGGAGGGAGGAGTCGAGCGATGCTTGAGTTGATTGATGACGGGAAGGCTGTGTTGGGTGCCTCGATCAAGGTGATCGGAGTCGGGGGGGCGGGAGGAAACGCGGTGAACCGGATGATCCAGTCCGGACTGCAGGGGGTGGAGTTCATCGCCGCGAACACCGACGCCCAGGTGTTGGACCAATCGCTCAGCCCGAGGAAGCTGCAGCTCGGGGCGGGCATCACGAAGGGGCTCGGCTCGGGAGCGAATCCCAACGTCGGGCGGGATGCGGCGGAGGAGGATGAAGCGAACATCGCCGAGGCGCTCGAGGGAGCCGACATGGTCTTCGTGACCGCGGGGATGGGGGGAGGCACGGGCACGGGTGCGGCGCCGGTGGTCGCACGCATCGCCCGGACGCAGGGCGCGCTCACCGTCGCGGTCGTAACCCGCCCCTTCGAGTTCGAGGGGCGGCGCAGAATGCAGCTCGCGGACGATGGTTTGCGGGAGCTTCGGGAACGGGTCGACACGCTGATCGTCATTCCGAACCAGAGGCTTCTCACGATCGTCGATCGCACCACGCCGCTCAAGGAGGCATTCCGGGTGGCGGATCAGGTCCTGCATCACGCGACCAAGGGGATCTCGGATCTCATCACCGTTCCCGGCCTCGTGAACCTGGACTTCGCGGACGTGAAGACGGTCATGGTCGAGCGCGGAAACGCGCTGATGGGTGCCGGGCACGCGACCGGCCCGAACCGCGCGTACGAAGCCGCCCAGTCGGCGGTCTCCAGCCCGCTTCTCGATGATGTTTCAATCTCCGGGGCCGAGGCGCTCCTCGTGAACGTCACGGGCGGAGAATCGATGACGCTCCACGAGATCAACGAAGCGGTCACGGTGGTGGTCGACGCCGCGGGCCATGACGCCAACGTCATCTTCGGAGCGGTCATCGACGAGCATATGGGTGACGGGCTCTCGATCACGGTGATCGCCACGGGATTCGGAAAGGGAGAGGCGAGGCAGAAGCCGCTCGCCATGCCGGCGCCCCATGCACCGGCGCCTCGGATCTACGAGATGGACCCGCGCGAGCGCGCCGCGAGGCCGGTCACGGCTCGACCATCGCTCGAGGATCCCACCCCGGAGGAAGAAGGTGTCGTGGCGGGCGCGCGCCCCGGCTATCGGATGTCGCCCGGGTCGCCGCGCCGTCCGTTCGGCGGCAGGGCGATCACGCGGGACAACATGGACGTGCCGGCCTTCATGCGGAAGCAGATGGATTAACGCCCGCGCGACGCGGGCTCAGGAACTTAGGGAGAAGCGAGCGCGCCCGGGCTTAAACGGTTCGGGCGCGCTGGGCTTCCTTGGCGCGCATGCCCTTCTGGACGGCGCCGGAGCGGATGCAGCGCGTGCAAACCCGCATCGTGCGCGGCCTTCCTTGCACCACCGCACGCACGGTCTGTAGATTTACTTCCCAGCGGCGTTTGGTGACGTTGTGGGCGTGACTCACGTTCTGCCCGTGTAGGACGCCCTTGCCGCAGATGTCGCAGGTCCTAGCCATGAAACCTCCTCTGGATCATGAGAGCGTTCGAGTGTAGCCGGTCTGTCTTCCGCGGGCAACCCGTTTGACACCGTGGCGGAATGCCCTCTAGCATCGATCCAATGGCTTCGTTCAGCGATCCCGTCCGCTACTTGAGCGGCGTCGGCCCCGAGATGGCCCGGCGCCTGGCCAAACTCGAAATCCGCACCATCCGGGATCTCCTCTTCCACATTCCAAGAAGCTACCTCGACCGGCGCACGGTCACGCCGATCGCCTTCCTCCGCCCGAACGAGGAGGCCTCTATCCTGGGCACGCTCGCGAGCGTCCGCCTCGAGCGGCGCCTGCGCGGGAGGCGCGACGTGGCCGGCGTCGTTCAGGACGGAACCGGCGCGTTGCGCATCGTGTGGTTCAATCAACCCTTCGTGGAGCGGTTGCTCCGGCCAGGGGAGCGGTACTTCTTCTCCGGATCGGTGCAGCCGTTTCGCGGTTTGGAGATGCACAATCCTGAGTTCGAGCCCGATGAAGAGGGGGCCGAGCATCGGAACCTCGCACGGGTCGCGCCGGTGTATGGGCTCACGGAGGGAATCACGCAGCGCTGGCTGCGCGCACGCGTTGCGGACGCGCTCCGCTCCCTGTCCGCGACGCCCGATCCGGTTCCACCCGAGTGGCGAAGGGAGCAGGCGCTTCCCTGCCTCCGGGAGGCGCTCGCCCAGGTCCACTTTCCCGAGCGACCGGAGGACACGGAGCCAGCGCGGCGGCGGCTCGCGCTGGAGGAGCTCCTCGCATTGCAGGTGTCGCTGCAGTACGCGCGGGCGCGCCACCGCGGGCGGCGCGCGGCCCGGTCGCTCGAGCGCGGCGCCCCGCTCGCGGTCCGCTTTCGCGAATCGCTCCCGTTCACGCTCACGCGCTCGCAGCAGGAGGCTCTCGCGGCGATCGAACGCGATCTGGATCGCGAGGTTCCCATGCGGCGGCTCCTGCTGGGGGACGTGGGCTCGGGAAAGACGGTCTTGGCCCTCGCCGCGGCGGTCCGCGCTGGAGGCGCCGGAATGCAGACGGCGATCCTGGCGCCGACCACCCTGCTCGCCGAGCAGCACGCGGAAACGGCTGCTCGGCTCCTGGGCCCGGCCGGCCTTCGGTTCGCGCTCCTGACCGCCGCGACGCCGTCCAAGGAACGGGACCGGATCGCCGCGGGGGTGTCCTCGGGGGAGACCTCTCTCGTCATCGGAACCCACGCGCTCCTGGAACGGGATCTCGGTTTCGGGTCCCTCGGGCTCGTCGTGGTCGACGAGCAGCACCGCTTCGGGGTCCGACAGCGCGTGTCGCTCGCGGCGAAGGGCAACGGAATCCAGGACGCACACCTGCTCGTGCTCACGGCCACCCCAATCCCGCGCAGCCTCGCGATGACGCTTTATGGGGACCTGGACCTTTCCCTCCTCGCGGAAAAGCCCCCGGGGCGGGCTCCCGTACGTACGTCCTTCGTGCGCGCGGATGGGATTGAAATGCTGGCCCGCGTGCTCGGCGAAGAGACGAAGCGGGGAGGCAGCGCCTTCGTCGTGTATCCGGTGGTCGAGGAGAGCGAGACGCTCGATCTCAAGTCGGCCGCCGCGATGGCGCAGAAGCTGGCCCGCGTGGGATCGCTCGCGGAGGCGGGGGTCGTGCTCGTGCACGGCCGCCTCAAGCCGGCCGAGCGGAGCCTTGCGATCGAGCGCTTCCGCTCCGGGGAGGCGCGAATCCTCGTCGCGACGACCGTGGTGGAAGTGGGGCTCGACATCCCCAACGCCACGCTCATCGTCATCGAGCACCCGGAACGATTCGGCCTGGCGCAGCTGCATCAGCTCCGGGGACGAGTCGGCCGCGCCGACCGGCCGGGCCGTTGCGTGCTCCTCGTCGGAAGAGGCATCGGTGACGTCGCTCGGAAACGCCTGGAGATTTTCCGGCGCGTGGAAAACGGCCAGGAGCTTGCGGAGGAGGACCTGAAGCTCCGCGGCCCCGGCGAGCTGCTTGGAACGTCCCAGCACGGCTTCCCCGAGTTTCGCGCGGTAGATCCGGTCGCGGACCTGGATCTCATCGAGGCGGCCCGGGGGCTGGCGAAAGAGGTACTCTCGAAGCAGGAAATCGAGGGGGACGAAGCTCGGCTCAAGACCTGGATCGAGGCGCACTTCGCGGGAGCGGAGCGCTATTTGGAGAGCGGGTAGAGAATCCCCGAAAGATGGGGCGCACGAAGCCGATAGAGTCATCGACCGCCTGTCCATTTCAGCTTCCGAAGGAGCGCATGGATGCACGTTGAATGCAGCGCCTGCGGCGCTCGTTACGTTATCGCGGACGACAAGATCCCGGCACAAGGGGCGCGGGTCCGATGCCGAAAATGCCAGGCGGTCTTCTCGGTCGCGAGGCCGGAGGTGCCGGCGCCGACTGAGCTTCCGCTGATTCCTCCCTCTCCCCCTGAGCCCCGGCCCGCTCCCCCGGCCGCGCCCGGCGGGGCCTTCCTCGAGTCCTCGGCGCCATCGCCGCCGCCAGGGCGCCCTCCATCCGCTCCGGCGGATCCAACAGGCGACTCTCCTCCTACTCCCGAGAGGGGCTCCCCGCCCGACATTGAAAGGTTTGCGCCGTCCTTCGCCGAGCATCCACCGGCCGTGGGCGTCGAGTCCTCCCCCCGGCCTGAGTTTACGCGCGGGTACGAATCGGACATGCCGCGATCCGCGACAGCGCAGAGCGGGCCCCTGGTGGGCGAGCTCAGCGAGCCCGCGAGCGCTCCCGCGCAGCCTCTGGCCGCGCCAGCCGAGCCCAATCCGTTTGCCTCCGAACCGGGGCCGGCAGCGCCCAATCCGAGGCCGCCCGCGGCGGAGGCGCGCCCGTCCGCGCAGCAGGCAATGCCTTCCGCGGCGGTGGAACCGGGAGCCGCGGCGGGACGCTTTTCGGCCACAGCGGGAATACCGGAAGGGCTTCCGGAGGCGGAGCGCCTGAAGCACGAGCGCGCCCGCAGGCTCGCGCGCGTGCTTGCCTCGGACATCGCGATCTACAACAAGGAGAAACGCGACCGTGGGATTAAGGATGGCAATCTGGTCGCGGTGCTTGGCTACGAGATCAAGAAGTCGTGGGAGGTCTATAAGGAGCGCGTGACCCCCGAGATGGCGAACTCCACGCCTTACTTCCGCGACGCGCTGAACGAAATGCTCGCGGAAGGAAAGAAGGTCTTCTAGCCGGCAGACCGCGTCACGGCTTCCACCCGAGCAAGGCCAGGATCCCCGCAGAGATGAGCATGGTTCCGGCGCCTGCCACCGCTACGGTCGGCGTGACCCACCCATGTCCGAGCGCGAGCCCGAGGAGCCCGGCGGCCCCGAGCACGGCCACGCGAGTGGAAAAGTCCCGAAGCGCGAACACGCGCCCCCGAGCCCCCGGAGCCACCGCCGATTGCACGGCGGCTTCCGTCGTCACGAGGAGGAGCGCCACGAAGATTCCGGCGGTGAAGCCGACCGCCGCCAGCGCTGGGAAGGACGCCGCGCGCGTGAAGAGCGCAAGCATGATTCCGGTTCCTATAAGGCCGATCGCGGCCAACGTCCTTCTCGGCCAGCGCGCGCCGCGCCACGTCAGGACGACCGTGCCCGCGACCATACCGAACCCGAGCGAGGCGAGGATTCCCCCGGTCCCTGAGATGAACCCGGTCATCCGCCCCCGGAGAAGCACGGTCCCGGCGACGTGCAGCGCTCCTCCCGCGATCCAGAGGCAGACGAGGGCAAGGAGCGATCCCAGGACGGCGCGATTCGAGACGGAGATGCGCGCACCCTCGCGGACATCGCGGCCGAGGGCGCGGTAGACGCCGCCCCAGGTCGCCGGTCTCGGCATTCTCTGGCGCGGCCTCGGCTTCGTGACGGCGAGAAACCCCGCCGAGACAAAGTACGTGGCTGCGTCGATCCCGAATCCCCAACGCCACCCGGCGCGCTCGACGAGGATCCCTCCTACCAAAGCGCCCGCGATCGTTCCGGCCACCCCCGCCAGCGTGGCCAGCGAGTTCGCTTCCAGAAGGTCGTCCCCTTGGATCAGGTCGGGGACGATGGCCGAGCGCGCGGGGAGGAAGAACGAGTTCACCATATAGAGAAGAAACACCACCGCGAGCGCCGCCGGGAGACCGCCGTGCGCGGCCGCCGGAATGAGGAGCAGTGCCAGGCATCCCCGGAGGAGATCGGAAACCACGAGGACGCTTCGCGTCTCCCAGGAGTCCACCAGCGCCCCCGCCAGTGGGCCGATCAGAATCGTGGGGAGGAAGCTCACCGCCGGGACGAGGGCCAGCTCGGGCGTCGGATTGAGAGGGTTGTGGGCGCGCTCGACGATCAGCGCGAGCAGAGCGAGATAATGAAGGCGGTCGCCGAAGATCGAGACAAACTGCCCCAGCCAGAGCGCGCGGAAACTGCGGTTGCGGAAAAGGCGCGTGCCCGCGCCGCTCATCGGCCCGTCGCGCCGAACCTCAAGCTTGGGCCGGCTCGAGGGCCACGACGCGCTCGCGCGAATCGTCCAGGGACCCCGCCGTCCGGGCGCCGCCCAGAACCACCCGATAGATTTCCTCGAGCTTCTCGACGATCAAGGGCCATGCGTATCGTCGCGAGGTCTCGACGCCGCGCGCGCCCATCTCGCGTCTCAAGTCCTGGCTCCCGAGCACAGTTTCCAGGGCGCGCCGGAGCTGGTCCGGATTCCGCGGCGGCACGGCGAGACCCTGCGCCCCCGGGGTGAGCACGGTCCGGTATCCGGGCAGGTCCGTCGCGACGATCGCGACCCCCGCGGCCATCGCCTCGAGGAGCACGATCCCGAAGCTTTCCCCTCCGCGGGCGGGCGAACAGAAGACGTCCGCCGAGGCGTAGTACCTCGGCAGATGCTCGTTGCTCACGTGTCCTTCGAAATGAACGCGTCCCTGGAGCACGCCCCCAGCCATCCGCTCGATGCGATGCCTCAGCCGGCCGTCCCCGACGACGATGAGGCGGAAGGGAACGGAATCGCGCGCGAGCGCCGCGCACGCGGCCATCAGCTCCGGGAGACCCTTTCTCGGATCGTGGCGTCCCACGAAGAGGATGTTGGGTGTGCCGTCGTCGAACCGCTCGAGCCGTTTGAGTCCGGGGCGGAACCGCTCGAGATTCACCCCGTTCGGAAGGATTTCGACCGGTCCCGGGAAGTGGCGCAGCACGCAGGCGCGCGCCTCTTCCGAAACCGCGAGGATGCGGTCGAGCCTCCGGTACGAGGGGCGCAGCGCCCGGCGGAAGAGACGGAACGCGAGATCGGACGTGACCGTGGAATGGAACGTGCCCACGATCGGCTGCTTCGCTACCTGGAGCGTGAGGAGCGGCAGGACGGGGGAAATGGGGCAGTGCACGTGCAGGAGATCGAATCGCTCGCGGCGGATGATGTCCGCGAGCTTCTCGCGGAGACCGAACCCCACCGTGACGTTGTTCTCGGCCCCGTTGTAGGGAACCGAGAAATTCCGGCCGATCCGGAGCACGCGGTGTCCGTCGCCGTTCCCCGGCCTTCCTCGCCCGCGCGCGTCGTGGCCTGCGCCGGAGGCGGCGTGCTCCCGGTCCGAGAAGCGGGCGGTGATGATCGTGACGTCGTGGCCCCGTTCCCGGAGCGCCAGCGCGGTCGCGTCCACGTGCTCGGTCACGCCCCCGACGGCGGGGTGGTAGGCCTGGCTTACGATCGCGATCTTAATCGGCACCGGCTCGGGCGAAGAGAGGGCGGAAGACGCACCATTGGTCCACGCGGGCGGCGATCGTCCGCTCCTGGAATTCGGCGACGCGGCGTGTTATGCGGCGGATATCCTCCTCCACCGAAAGAGAGGGCTCGGGCGACTCCGTCCCATCGAAGGAGATGACGTGGCAGCCGGATGCTCGGCGCTCCGCGTGCGCATGGAGCAGGCGGACCTTCGCCCGCCGCGCCAAGATCGCCGGTCCGACGGGAAAGGGCACGCGGCTGCCAAAAAACTCGGTATCGATGGAGCGGACAAACACGTCGCCGTCCGTGAGCAGCACGACGATTCCTCCCCGTCTCAGGGTTTCAAGGAGCGGCCGAAAGCCATCGCCAGGGGTGCTCACGAGGATCCGTTCGCGCTCCTTGAGAATCCTCGCGATCCGGGTGAGCCTCCCGTGGAACTGGACCCCCGTGACCACGTGAACTCGGAAACCGAGCCGCGCGAGCGCAATCCCAGCCAGCTCCCAGTTGCCGACGTGCGGCGCGGAAACGACCGCGCCGCGCCCGGGCTTGAGCGCCCGGTAGAGAAACTCCATGCCCTGGAAGCGGAAGCGCGTGTCGAGCGCCCGCGAATCAATCGAGCCCTGCGCCAGGTATTCCAGGACGAACCGGTGATAACTTCCGAACATCGCCCGCGCCGTCCTGGTCACGGAGCGCGGCCCCGCCGCCGAGAGGCGTCCGGAGCTCGCGATTTGGGCCAGGTTGGACAGCACAGCACGCCGGCGTGTCCGCGCGAAGGCGAACTCGAGCCGTGAGGTCGCGCGCGCCAACGAGGAAAGGACCGGGTCAGGGAGCGTGGGGGCGAGCACACGAGCTGCCTCAAGAAGGAGGCTTGAAATCACAGGCGGCGCGCGTGGGACCGCAACATGAAAGCCGGCACGCGCAGACGCTACACGAGCCCCGGGGGACCGTCAACAATCGGGGAGGGCTTTTGTTTGACTTGGCGAGACGTGCTGCCTAGAGTCCGGGCCGCAATGGCGTCATTTCTCCCACAGCGGAGCGGATCCAGCCATTGGCCTCAGTGGGCGAATTCGCTGTCCGTCGCCTCCGACTCGAACAATGCGTCTGCCGTTTCCACGTCGGAGAGGCAGCGGCAGCGCGAGCCGGCGGCTACGTGCGGGCAGACCGCGTAAACGCGATTGTCGCGCCGACAATAGACTTCCGTCGCGCGCCTGGCGCCGTTCCTTGTGGCGGGGGAAAGTGGGTTCCGTTTCACGGTGTCCTCCTCCGGTCCTTGGGCCTCGAGCGAGCCGGTGTCCGCGCCACCTCACGGGATCCACGATCAGCTCTCGACCAATGTGGAAATGCAACGCGCATGCCATGGGTGGGCGGTTCTCGATAGGGGGTGTCGATGGCGAGCCAGAAGCTGGTGCGATGCGAGATACGGAGGTCCGATGCCGCGGAAGACGCGACCGTTCGCTACGTTCCGCTCGAGATATTCGGGCTTTGGGAGTTTCTGATGCGCAACAAGCATCGATTCGAGGTGAGGCGAAGCGTTGCGTCGCTGTGGATCGACGTGGACGAAACCCCGGAAGCGGCGTACGGGGAAAACCAGTACGAGCGCGTCACGGAGGTGGAATTGCTCCGCTATTCCGATCGCGACGGCATGTTCAGCCGGGTGAGCCGGTATTTTCCGACCGCCGAATATCCGCAGCTCAAGGAGCTCCTCCTCCGCCACTACGAGAGCGTGTCGGATCCCTCGGCGCCGCAGCTGCAGATCAAAGAGCGCCCGGGAATCTGGATCCGCCGCGATCCCCGCGATCCCCGCGGCTGAGGGGGTGGTTCCATTTTTGGCGCCGCACCGCCGGGCCGCTATCCTCCGGTGGCCGTGCGGAGTGCACGATTCTCATCCTGCCGCCGGACGGCAACTCCATCCAGACTAAGCAGCATTTTTCCTAAAGATTAGGCCCCCATCCACCGTTCTCTGTCCCGAGGCACGGTGGCATCGGCCGTGCTCTCATGAACGGAGCCGGCGATCGGCCGCAATGGTCACTCTTCCCGCCGCGCGCCCAGTCCGGATACGAAACCAAGAGAATCGAGGAGCGACGCCATGGTGGTGGTCAGCTATTCGGGACGCGAGATCAACGCGAAGATCGTGTACTACGGCCCCGGTCTGAGCGGAAAGACCACGAACCTCGAGAAAATCTACGATAGCGTCCCGGAGACGAACCGAGGCCGCATGGTCTCGATGAAGACCCAGACCGACCGTACGCTATTCTTCGATCTCCTGCCCTTGGACCTTGGTGATCTCCAGGGAATGAAGACGCGGCTTCTCCTCTACACAGTTCCAGGTCAGGTCTATTACAACGCGACCAGAAAGCTCGTCCTGAAGGGGGTCGACGCGGTCGTGTTCGTCGCCGACTCCGCCGCCGACAAGATGGCGGAGAATCGGGAGAGCTTTTCCAACCTCGAAATGAACCTCAAAGCCTATGGAATCGATATCCGAGGGATTCCACTGGTAATCCAATTCAACAAGCGCGACCTCCCGAACGCCGTCCCGGTCGAGGACCTGAATCGGGAGTTGAATCGCCTCAACGTTCCCTGGTTCGAAGCCCAGGCAGCGAACGGCGTCGGCGTGTTCGAAACCCTTCGGGGCGTATCCAAGCTCCTGCTGGCCAAGATCTCGAAAGATGTGCTGGAAAAGGACAAGGGCGCCGTGGCGGGGCTCTCTCGCTCCAAGCCTTCTGCGGCCGCGACGGGCCAGCCCCGGGCGGAAACGGCTTCACCGGCAAAGCCGGAGCAGGGGGCCTCCGGGGGAAAGCTCCTCAAGTTCTTGAAGCGCGGGAAGGGTGCGCATGGCGACGAGCAGGAAGCTGATATCCAGGAGCAGCGCGTGGAGGCCCGGCCGGCCGCGGCACCACCGCGTCGCGCGCCCGCGCCGGTCGAGTCCCCTCTCTTGGAGGACGAAGCCCTGGTCGAGGATGCTCCTCCGCCCGAGCTTTCGCGCCCGCTCAACGCGGAAGAGGAGCTGGTCCTTTCCGAGACCGATCTCGTGGAGGGATCTGAGTTGGGCGACGCGAAGCCCGTGCGTCCCTCCAGCGGGTTTCGAGCCCCAACGGCCGATGAGGATTCCATCGGTGATTTCGAGCGCGAGCCCAGCGGGATCACGTCGAGTACCGGCTCCGCCCGTCTTCGCTCGGTCGATGCCGGGTCCGGAGACGCTCGGCGGATCGTCGTGCCGATCGATCTGGGCGCGCTGCCTTCCTCGGGACGCGTCACCCTCTCCGTCGAGATCTCGGTCCGGGTTGATTCGGACGAGCCGCGGATGGGTGGAAAAGGCGGCCGGAAGGCGAGCGGTTTGGACGAATCCTTCACGCGGGACCTAGAACCCATCCCATAGGCCGTTTCCTATTGACACGATCCGCGGGCGCTCCCTAGGCTGCGCCCGTGGATCGCGCCCTGCCGATGGCCATGTCGGACGCTCATCTGAGAGCGCCCCAAGCGGGCGGCGAGGAGAGCCTCGCGCTCGCCGAAAACCTCGCGCGCGGTTCATCCGATCCCGAGCAGGCGCGTGAAGCCGCGCGAATCTTCGCGCTCGAGGGACTCCGCGAGCGCGCGATCGACGTGCTGCGCCAAGGAATTCTCACCCATCCTCGCCATTCCGAGATGCTCGCCTCCCTCGCGGATCTCCTCTCGCGTACGGGTACCTTCGAGGAGGCGGATCTCTATTTTGGGAAGGCGCTCGAGTCAGAACCCAAGAACGTCGAGACGTGGTACCTCCAGGGGCTCCACCATGGGCGGCAGGGACACGTGGCGCCGGCCCAGGCCGCCTACGAGGAGGTCGTGAGGCTCAAGCCCGACCACGTGAAGGCGTGGGTGAACCTGGGGCTCGCGCTCGCTGACGGCGGTGACCGGGACGGCGCCCGGCGCGCGCTCGAGCGCGCAGTGCGAGCCGACCCCGGCTGCGCCGAGGCCCACTCGAATCTCGGAGTCCTGCTGGCGGAGGCGGGGCACAAGGAAGAAGCGCTCGATGAGTTCCGCCGCGCGGTGGACATCAATCCGGATTGTTCGGAGTCCCACTTCAACCTGGGCTGGGCGCTTCTCGCCGGGGACGAGCTGGCCCAGGCCGAGACGACGCTCTCAGAGTCGGTGCGGCTCGATCCGGGCAACGTCGAGGGGCTGTACGCGCTCGCGCTTCTCCATCAGCGCACCGGGAGCTACGCCAGGGCCGTCTCCGAGCTGAAGCAGGCGATCGAGAAGAGGCCGGACGACGCGCGTCTCCACTATTACCTGGGAATGGCCTACAACAGCCAGGAAGCCGCCGACCAGGCGATCCTGGCGCTCGAGACCGCGGCGCGCCTCCGTCCGGATGATCCTCGGATCTATCGTCTCCTCGGCGTGGCCTTCGACAAGAAGGAGTTACCCGCCCGCGCCCGCGAAGCCTATCGGCGGGCGGCGGCCCTGAGCGGCTGAACGATGCCCGGCCGCATCGGCCGTGCATTCGAGACGGCACGGCGGGAACGCCGCGGCGCGTTCATCCCCTTCCTTACCTCGGGATTTCCGGACCTCGTGGAGTCGGACCGACTCGCCCATACTGCCTGCGAGGAGGGCGCCGACGTGCTCGAGCTCGGGGTCCCCTTTTCCGATCCGATCGCCGACGGACCGACGATCCAGCGGACGACCGAATCGGCGCTCCGCGCGGGCACGACCCTCGCGCACGTGCTCGGGCAGGCCATGAGACTACGGTCGCGGCACGAAACGCCGCTGGTGCTCATGTCCTATCTGAATCCAATCCTTCGTTACGGTACGAACCGCTTCACGGCGGACGCGGTCGCCGCCGGCGTGGACGGGCTCATCCTGGTCGATCTGCCCCCCGAGGAGGAGCCAGTGCTCTGGGAGCAAGTGCGAGGCGCGGGCCTCGATACGATCGCGCTCTTGGCGCCCACGACCGAGGTCCGAAGGCTCGCTCAGGTCGTGGGGCGCGCGAGCGGCTTTCTCTACGTCGTGGCGCGTCTAGGCGTCACAGGGCGCGGCGGAGGCGACGCGGCGATCGACTCGGTTCTCGAGCGGTGCCGCGCGCTCTCTGCGCTTCCGAGGTGCCTCGGTTTCGGAATGGATCTGGAGACGCCGGTGGAGCGCTATCGCGGGAAGGCGGAAGGGGTCGTCGTGGGGAGCTCTCTTCTGGAGGTCATTCTCGCCGCCCGGGATCCACGCTCCCGCGAGGAGGGCCTGCGGCGTTTCGCGCGAGCCTTCCGCGCCAAGCTACCGGGACTTTACCCCGCCTGAGATCAGAGCCCCAGATTCGATAGTGTCCAGAGCGCGCGGTCCCCGCTCCGGTTCGTCGACGCCATGATCCGCTTTCCATCCGGCGACCACGTCGGATGACGGAGCTCGGCACCCGGTACGTCCTGCGCGATCACCGTGAGTCCCCGCGCTTCGCCCAAAGGGCTCAAGATCCACACTCCCCATAGCCCCCCGCGGTTCGAGGACATGAGGATACCGGATCCATCCGGGCTCCATTTCGGACTCCGATCGACCTGGGGTCCGCCCGAGGGATTGCCCGAGGGCGCAACCGTGAGCTGGATGGGGAGCGTGTCGGTGAGGGACAGCCTCCAGATCTGGCTCGTGGCGTTCGGGCCACGTACCGTGAAGCAGATCTGGTCGCCCGCGGGATTCCAGTCAGGTTCCCCCGCGCCCAACGAACCAGGTGTGAGGTAGATCTTCCCCAGCGGCACCGCCGTTGTGTCCGGAATCAAGACCAGCCTCCCCGAGTCTGGGTCCGTTCCTTCCACGTAGACAATTCCCGGGCTCCCCGGTCTGGGCGCCGGCGTCCACTCCATGCCGGGAAACGCCGCCAGTCTTCGGGCGCCTCCCGTCCCGACATCGAGGTACCAGAGATCCTCCGATCCGGCGAGGTCCGAGGAATAGATGAGGAGCCCTTCCCGGACCCATCGCGGATTCCGGGCCCCCGCGGTCGGGCTCTCCGGCTCGATCTCGAGTCCGCTCCCATCCTCGAGGGCCACCGCGATGCGATCGAGGCCTTGGACGCGCACCTGGAACGCGATCGAATCCCTGCGCCAATCCGGCCAATCTGCCTCGGAGGCCCCGGGTGGCGTGATCCGATTCCATACCACGCCGCTGGGGGAAACAACCCGGCTCCCGTGGCGGTCGCACGCGTGAAGAGGAAGCAGCGTCAACGCGAGAAGCGCCGCGCGCGGCGCGGCCGGCTGCGATTCGGCTCACGGCTTCGATCGTAACAGGGCGCAAAACAACCGGCAACGAAGCCGGCTGGCTCGATCCGGCCTCAGCCAACGAGGATCGCGCGGGGCCGCCTCCGCGTGGGCATTCCGGGTTCAGAAGGTGGCCGCTCCTGCCGAAGAAAATTCAGGACGAGCCGAGCGGGACGCGCACGAGGCGCGACCCCCCGACCCGGCTCCAGCTGAAGCGCCTCCCCGGCAGGATGCCGGAGATTGACGAGGGCACGATGCTCCTCCTGACCCGAAAGCTTGGCGAAAACATCCGAATCGGAGACGACGTGAAGATCACGATCGTGGAGGTAAAGGGAAACCACGTGAAGCTCGGGATCGACGCGCCGCCGAGCGTGAAGGTTCACCGGGAGGAAATCTACGAAAGGATCCAAGAGGAAAATCGCCGGGCACAAGGCTTGAAGCCGGAGGGCCCAGACAGCACAGGGCCCGAAACGAAGTGAGTCAAACGTATGAGGAGAATCCCGCGGAGCTGGACCGGTGGCTCCGCCGGTGCGATGAGGTCCTGGCGCTGCTGGATTGCGCCTTGCGGGGGTGCCGCACCCGGAGCCATCCGGTCGTCCAGGAGTCGCTGCGCGAGTCGATGCAGTGCTTGGACCTCGCGAGCGAAGATGTCGCGGGCCGGGTGCTGGGAATTCTGGATTTCTGCATAACCGAGTCGGAGCAGGGGCGCTTCGACGAAGCCGCCGAAGTGCTCGCCGATTTGAAGGAGAGCTGGACCGAAGCGATCGCATCGATTCGGAGGGACCGCAACCGTGCTGCCAACTTCAATTGAAGCTCCGGAGACCGAGGCGTCGTCGCGGCTGACGGAAGTCAAGCGCCGCATCCGCGAACGGTACTACGACCGCCCCGAGGTTCGTCGCGCTTTGAGCCGTCTTGTCCTGCGCAAGCTGGTGCAGGAAAACTCGGCAGGAAAGCGCGAACGCCCTGAATCCGCTTGACCGGGTCGAAAGGTCGCTGGTAAGAAGATGACCGGCCCTTTCAGGCTCTTGAATCCCCCGATGCGGAGCCAAACGCGGAGAACATGCCGGAAACCGGCTGGGAAGCTGCGGAGCTGCTTCAGCGCGCGGATCCGAACGCGAGGGCCCGCGCGGCGCAGAAGCTCCGATACGAGGATTTCGGCGCCGACCTGAACCGCGCTCTCGAGGATCGCGTCTTTGATCCGGACCCCGAAATCCGCGCTCTCGCCGTCAGCCTGATCCCTGATCTCCGGGAGCCGGTGTCGCCCGATCTCCTCTCCTCAGCCTTGCAAGATCCTTGTCCCGACGTCGTCGTCTCGGCCGCGGAAGCCTTCGCCATCCTGCGATTCCCGCGCGCCTCGGACATCCTATCGGAATGCCTTGCGATGAGACCCGATCTCACCGGGCCCTTGGCGCTCGCGCTCGCAAGGCTCGAGGATCCCGGCGCTGAAGATCTTCTGATCGACCGGCTGGAGCAGGAGGACCCCGCGGTCCGGATCGCCGTGCTGCGCACGCTGGGGGCATGCGCGACCGCGCGGTCGGTGCCAGGGCTGGTAAGCCTTCTCGGTTGCGGCAATCCGGCCGTGGAGGGGGAGGCGCTTGCCGCGCTCGTCCGCGTCCGTGAGCGCTCGCCCAATTCGGTCGGGAGGGGCGATCTGCCCGCCGACCTGCTGGATCGAGCCCTGCCGGTCCTCATGAAGTCCCGTGACAGGCACCCGCTCTTGACCGGAATCGCGCTGGTCGGATGGCTCAGGCCGCCCGAGGGGCCGGCGCTCCTCCTGGGGCTCCTTGAATCGCCCGACCGCCTCGTGCGTGAGCGGGCGCGGGAAGCGTTCGGCGCGGTCGCGGCCGGTGCCGAGCGCGTGGCGCTCGAGTCCATTGCCGGGATCGCGGACCGGGACCCGGCTGCCGCCGCCTCCGCGCTTGACCGGGTCGCGATCGCCCGGGACGAGGAATCGCGCACGACATGCCTGCGCCTCACGCGACACCCCGACGCCAAGGTCCGCGAGCGCGCCGTGGCTCTCGCGGGCCGGTCCGGCGGGGCGGGAACGCCGGAGGCGCTGCTCTCGCTCGCGAAGGATCCGGTGGGTCATGTCCGCGCGCAAACGGCCGAGGCGCTCGGGATCCTGCGCTGGAAGGGTGCGGGACCCGCGCTCGAAGGGCTCCTGTCGGATCCCTTCCCGGACGTCAGGCAGGCGGCGCTCTCGGCTCTCGACACGCTTCGGGATCACGAGGTGGATCAGGAGCGCCTTTTCGAGTCCGCACGGGGCGGTCCCGCGCGTGCCGCGGCGCTCCGCGCGTGTGACCCGCGCCGCGCGGGCGCTCCGTTTCTGAGCGCGATCTCCGATCCGGATTCCCAAGTGAGGTTGGCGGCCGCGGTAAGCCTGAACGAGCATGGCGTCTGGCTTGAAGAGGCCGCGGCGCTCCTCGCGGACGAGGATCCGCGCGTTCGAGCTCACGCGTTGCACGCGCGGCTCAAGGGGCCGGCAGCGCTCGGTCTCGAACCGCTCGCGGCGTTTCTACGGGACAGGGACAGCGGGGTGCGGCAGACGTTCGCCATCGGGCTCGAGCGGTCGACGGGGGTCGAGCGCGCCGCCTGGCTGAGGAAGCTCCTCACCGATCCCTGCGCCGCGGTCGGGCGCGCCGCGGCCCGTGCGCTGGCGCACCATCATGATCCGCAGACGATCGGATCTTTGCTCGATGCTGTCTCGACCGGGCAGCTGCCTGTCGCGGCGCAGGCGATCGAATCGCTGGGGTCCCTCGGGGACTCCGAGGCGCTTCCCAGACTGCGCGCGGTCGCGCGGGGAGGCGATCCAGCGTTGAGGGATCTCGCGGCCCACGCCGTCCGACGGGTCGAGGAATCGCGCGCGTGAGGTCTCGGAGCGTGCTCCCGGCAAACGGCGAGGCCCCGGTGCCGACGCAACACGCCCTCGAGGCCGCGTGGAGCTTCCTCCGCCACGCGCCGTTCGGCGTCGTCGCGATCGACCGCGACGCGACGGTCCTAGCGATCAACCCCGCCGCGTCGAGGCTCCTCGGCTACGCCCCCGAGGAGGTGGAAGGTGACGCCGTCGCGCGCATCCTGCGCGCTCCGCGCGGTGAGTCGCACGTGCCGCCGGGGGCGTGCGCCGCGCCCGAGGAAGTGCGTGAGGTGGAGGTCGTCACCCGATCGGGAGATGTGCTTCCGGTGGGGCTCAGGCTCCTCCCCCTCGAGGCGCTGGACGGGTCGCTCCAAGGCACGATCGCGCTGTTCCAGGACCTGAGGGAGCATAAGGCGCTCGAGGAGCAGTGGCGCCGCCGCGACAGGCTGGCCTCCTTGGGGGCCCTAGCGGCCGGTGTCGCCCACGAGATCCGAAATCCGTTGGCGGGGATCGGCACCTCGGCCCAGGTGATGAAGCGGAGGCTCGAGGTCGGCGATCCGAGGGCGCAGTTCGTGGACCTGATCCTCGAGGAGGTCTCTCGGCTCGACCGAATCGTGACCGGGTTGCTCCAGTTCGCGCGACCGGCGGCACCGAAGCTCCAGCGTCAGTCGATTCTGCCCGCGGTCGAAAAAGCGCTCACGCTCGTCCACGAGGTCGCGGTGCGCCAAAACGTGCTCATCCGGGTCGATCGGGCGGACACCGTTCCCGAAGTCTACGTGGATCTGGATCAGGTCCTGCAAGTGATCCTGAACGTGCTCATGAATGCCCTCCAGGCCCTGGACAAGGGTGGAGAGCTGGAGGTTTGGGTGGGACCGGTTCGCAAGCGCCTCGCGGATCGCTCCTCGCTGGGCCGCCGCGCCGCCGATCGGCTCGGAGTACGGCGCCCGGCTCCGCTCCTCGATCTCGTCGAGATTAGAGTCAAGGACAACGGTCCGGGGATTCCGGCCGCCGTGGTGGCGCGCGTCTTCGATCCGTTCTACACGACCCGGACGCAGGGCACCGGGCTCGGTCTCAGCATCTGCCAGAGCATCATCCGGGAGCACGGAGGCTCCATCTCGATCGAAAGCGTGGTCGGGCAGGGGACCCAAGTGCTCATTGACCTACCCGTGGAGAAACGACATGGAGACAGGCGCAGTAACCCTCGCTAAGCAGACCTTCGGGATTTTGGTTGTGGACGACGAGAGAACGCTCCGCTACGCGCTCAGGGAGGGGCTCTCCGAGGAAGGGTATCGGGTCGAAACGGCGGGGGAGATCGCCGAGGCGCTGGCCCTCCTGGATCGGGAGGAGTTTCACCTGACCCTTCTCGACCAAAAGCTTCCGGACGGCAGCGGACTCGACCTCCTGAAGCAGCTGAAGTCGCGATACCCCGCGATGCAGGTCGTGATCATGACCGCGTTCGGCAAGTTCGAATCCGCGGTGGAAGCGACCAAGGCGGGCTGCTTCGATTACATTGGGAAGCCCTTCGAGCTCGATCACATGAAGCTCGTGATCAAGAACGCGCTCTCCCAGGTTCGCCTTTCCGAAGAAGTGACGCGCCTGCGGCATGCCGAAAGACGCCGCGCGGGCTCGACGCTCATCGTGGGTGGAAGCTCGAAGCTCGCGAAGATCTTCGAAACCATCCGGAAGGTGGCGACCACGGGCTCCTCGACCGTCCTTCTGCAGGGGGAGACGGGGGTCGGAAAGGAGCTCCTCGCGCGCGAGATTCACGATTTGGGCCCGACCCACGACGGCCCGTTCGTCGAAGTGAACTGCAGCGCGTTTCCCGAGAACCTTCTCGAGAGCGAGCTCTTCGGCTATGAGAAAGGGGCCTTCACCGACGCGAAACGGACCAAGAAGGGGCTCATGGAGCTCGCGAACGGGGGCACGCTCTTCCTGGATGAAATCGGCGAAATGAGTCTCGGACTCCAATCGAAGCTTTTGCGCGCGCTCGAGATGAAGCGCTTTCGCCGCGTGATGGGCGTGAGCGACATCGTGATCGAAACCCGTGTGTTGGCCGCCACGAACCGCGATTTGAAGTCGCTCGTGGCGCAGGAGAAATTCCGCGAGGACCTGTACT
>Ga0066698_10000155_pt1 | contig 21787 bp, 21 predicted proteins | sample GraSoiAngelo_147_FD_66457 | JGI IMG/M metagenome (GOLD analysis project Ga0066698, IMG submission 66457) | Grasslands soil microbial communities from the Angelo Coastal Reserve, California, USA - 14_1009_05_40cm | ecosystem: Environmental > Terrestrial > Soil > Grasslands | place: USA... | reverse complement strand
GTCCGGGCGAGCTCCCCGATCGTGCCCACCATGACGGGATCCAGGTCCTCCCAGCCGAATTCCAGGAACACCCGTGCGGCGCCGGCAGGTGAGGTGGTGGGCTCGCACCCTGACTCTTCGCCGGCACTGCTGGCGAGGACGGTGCCGGTCCCGGCCCTCGCCCGGTAGACGACGCCGGCGGACAGGTCGGCGATCGCGCCCACGACCGGCTGGCCGTGCCTGAGGCACGCGATCGAGCAGGTCGCCCCCGCGAGACCGGTCGAGTAGTTGAGCGTGCCGTCGATCGGATCGACGATCCACTGCCAGCCGTCGGAACCACTGGTGCCGCCTTCCTCTTCACCGAGGAACCCGTGCCCGGGGAATCGGTCCCGGACCTGGGTCCGCAGGAAGCGTTCGATCAGCCCGTCGGCCGGCGTGACGATGTCGAACGGGTCGCCCTTCCGGGCGCCCTCCGAGCCGGTGGCGGGATCCGTCGCCAGCTGCATCGCCGCCGTCGCCCATTCGAGGACCGCTTCGAACGCCAGTTCCTCCGTCGCCGATGGACTCGTCAGCGATCCATCCTCCCGATGCGGGGCGTCGGCCAGGAGAGCCACTATAGGTGCGCCATCTGGCCCTTGCAAGGTTCCAAGAAACAGGTCAAGGAGGCGGCCCGGTCGATCCTCGCACCTTGAGCGCCACGCTCGCGAGGGTGACGTGCGGACCACCCGCGATCCGCCCTTCGATGCGCCCGAGGAGGGCTTCCACCCCGAGGCGCACGAGTGCCTCCCGGGGCTGGCTCACGGTGGTCAGGTTGATGCGGCGCAGGCGGCCAACCTCCACGTCATCGAAGCCGACGATCGAGAGCGCCCGGGGCACGCGGACGCGAAGGGCGTCGGCGACGTCCAGCAGGTCGATCGCGGTGTAGTCATTCACGGCGAAGATTCCGGTGGCCGGCTGGTCGCCCGTCAGGATCGTCCGCCACTCGGTCCTGGTGCCACCGACGGTCACGTCGCCACTCGGTGGGTCCCACGAGATGACCAGTGGTTGGAGGTCGGCATCGGCGGCGGCGCGCAGGAAGCCCTCGAGACGCCGGGCGTCCGCCCGATCGTGTCGCTGGGGCCCGACGAAGGCGAGCCTACGGTGCCCGAGCTCGATGAGATGCCGCGCGACGAGCTCACCGCCGCGATGCTCGTCGACGGTCACGGAGTCGGCCCACGGTTCCTCGGCGGCGATGAACACGGCCGGGATCTGGCGGTTGATCCTCGCGCCGATGTCGGATGGGCGTCCCAGGAATGACAGGAACACGAGGCCGCTGACCCGGTTCTCGAGCATCAGGCCGATCGCCTGCGCCTCCCGGTCGTGGTCGCCTTCGGTCGCACAGAACATGGCGGCAAAGCCGGACCTCGCGATCTCACGCTCGACGAGGGCCGCCATCTCCGCGATGAACGGATTGGTCAGGTCACGGGCGATGATGCCAACCGTTCTCGCCCGACCGTTGAGCAGGTGGCGCGCGAGGGCGTTCGGCCGATAGCCGAGCTGATCGATCGCGGTCTGGACCCGGCGTCGCGTCCGGGTGGCAACCACGTCCGAGCCGCGGACGACGTTCGACACGGTCGACGCGGAGACTCCGGCGAGCCGCGCCACGTCGCCGAGCGTGGCCGGCCTGGTCCCCGGCTCCGTCATGGCGCCGCGCCTGCCCGTGCGAGGAGCACCGCGGAGGTGGCGATCCCCGCCTCCGGAGCGACCAGCCGATCCTCGTGCTCGACGCTCATGAACGGCGCGCTCGTGTCTCGTTCGAGGGCCGCACGGAAAGCCTGCCACCAGGCGAGCTCGTGGGCGCCATGCCCGACTGCGGCGAAGTCCCAGGGGATGTTGGCCGGGTCACCCGGCCACCGGCTGTCCAGGAGACCGTGCAACGCAAGCTCACCTTCGTTGTAGCGGACGTCCTTGGCGTGGGCGTAGCCGACCAGCGGCCCGAGTCGCCCGACCACCGCGAGCGGGTCCATCTGCTGCCAGAACAGGTGACTGGGATCCAGGTTGACCGCGATCGCGGGCGCCACGGCATGGAGCCGAAGGAAGGTCTCGACGTTGTACACGTGCGCGCCGGGGTGAAGCTCGAGGCAGATCGTGAGCCCGGGGCTGACCCCCGTCACGAGCTCATTGATCTCCTCCCAATACGGGCGGACCCGGTTCTCCCACTGCCAGGCCGCGACGCCGGCGTAGTCCGGAAGCCAGGCATTTGCCGCGAAATGCGGTGCCGAGCTCGGCTCGGGCCCCGCGGCAGGGCAGCCCGACATCGCGACGATGCGCTCGACGCCCAGCTCCCCGGCCAGCTCGATCGTTCGGCGCAGGTCGGCGTCATGGCGCCGGGCGATCGCGTCGTTCGGGTGCAGCGGATTGCCGGAGACGTTGAACGCCGCAACCCGGTAGCCACGTCCCGCCAGACGGGCGTGCCACGCCTGGCGCTCTTGCGCGCTCAGGTCCAGCGGTGAGTGGCCGAGGGGCGAGTACCCGCCCGTCCCGATCTCGAGGTCGCGGATCTCGGCAACGTTCTCGTCCAGCCAGCCCATGAGGTCGTCAAGGGACCGATGGATCATCCCCTCTGTGACCAGGGCGAGCCTCACGCCGTCCCTCCGCGACCGATCGGCTTGTAGCGTTGCAATGCCATGCTACCGTAGGCAGGCACCTCAGCCCACCTCTGTGTCCGATCGAGCCCTCCTCCGACCGGAGGTACACCCATCGAAACTTCGACCCTGGCGTCGAGCTCCGCCGTGACGTCGAGCCCGGCTCCGACGCGGGTGAGGGTGGGCGTGATCGGAGCGGGTCTCATCGCGCAGGTCATGCACCTCCACTACCTGCGCGAGCTGGCGGACCGCTTCGAGATCTCCGCGATCTGCGACATCGCCCCGGAGAACGCGGCCGCGAGCGCCGAGCGGTACGGCGTCGCGAAGGTCTGCACGGATTGGCGAGACCTGTTGCGCGAGCCGATCGACGCCATCCTGGTGCTCACGGCCGGCAGCCACGCTCCGATGGCGATCGAGGCTGCCCGGGCCGGGGTTCACGTCCTCGTCGAGAAGCCGATGTGCTTCTCCACCAGGGAGGGTGCGGCGATGGTCGACGCCGCCGAACGGGCGAACGTCACGCTCATGGTCGCGTACAACAAGCGCCACGACCCCGCATACGTCCGGTTCCAGGACGAGGCGGCAGCCATGAGCGACGCTCGTTTCCTGCGGGTGACCACCCTCGAGTCTCCGATCCAGCCGTACGTCTCGCACTATCCCCTCGCACCGATCGGACGGCCGCCGCCAGCCGAGCTCGAGCGACTTCGGGCGGAGACTGCGGCCAGCATCACGGCGGCCATCGGCGCTGCCGACGAGTTCCACCGGAAGGCGTATCACGCGGTCCTCCTCGACACCCTCGTGCACGAGATCAATGCCGTGCGAGGACTGCTCGGCGAGCCGGACCGACTCGACTATGTCGACCTCCGGGAGGGCAGCCTGACCGCGATGCTGCGCTTCGGGGACCTGCCGGTCGCCATCCACTGGATCGATCTGCCCGGCATCGCCCGGTACAAGATGGAGTTCGCGCTGTATTCCCCCGATCGGCGCGTGACGCTCTCCTTCCCATCGCCGTTCCTGCGCAGCGAGCCAACCATCCTCGAGATCGAGACCGGCGTGGCCGGCTCCGCCGAATCCGGGGTGTCGCACCAGATCACGTCCTACGAGAGCGGCTTCAAGCGCGAGCTGATCGCGTTCCACGATTGCGTGGTCAACGGCACCCCACCGCTGACCTCCGGCGCCGACGCGCTACGCGACATCGCGCTGTGCCAGGCCATCATCGAGTCCCACCGGACCGGCCGCCCGATCGACCATCCGACCGAGAGCGCATGACCGCGGTCGGGTCCGGGGGCGCGTCCGGCATCGTCGTCGCCAATGCGCCGGTCAGCTATGGCGCCTTCGAGCTGACCGTCGGCATCGATCCCAATGTTCCGGACGGGCTCCAGGTCCTCGACGAGGTGGCCGGGGCCGGCTATGCGGGCATCGACCTCGGGCCCGTCGGCTATCTCGGCCGCGGCGCCGAGCTAGGAGAGCGTCTCGCCGGCCGCAATCTCGGCCTTGCCGGGGGGTACCTGGAGCTGCCGTACGCCGATTCGGAGGCGCTCCATCAGGCCATGCCGGCGCTCGATGAGCTGCTCTACGCGTTCGACGCCGCCGGGCCTAACCGGGACGCCCCGCCACCCCGGCCGACGCTTGCCGATGCCGGCAGCGAGTCCCGCCGGGCGCGCCCCGGCCGGTCCGGCGCCGACCACGGCCTGGGCCTGGATGCGGATGGCTGGCAGCGATTCGGCGTGGGTCTGGCCGAGGTGGTCGGACGCTGCCGCGACCGAGGCTATGAGCCCACGTTCCACCACGAGACCGGGACGTACGTCGAGGCACCCTGGGAGGTCGAGCGGGTCCTGGAGGTTTCGGACATCGGGCTCTGCCTCGACGCCGGCCACTTCCTGCTCGCCGGCGGCGACCCCGTGGCGGCGATCGGAACGTGGGCCCCGCGCATCAACCATTTCCACCTGAAGGACGCCCGCCGATCGGTGATGGCCGGGATCGTCGCCGACGGAGTGCCTGCCACCGGGATCTGGGAGCGCGAGGCTTTCCCCCCGCTGGGCCAGGGCGACCAGGACGTCGACGGCATCATTGCCGCGCTGCGACGGATCAGCTATCAGGGCTGGCTCGTCGTGGAGCAGGACACGCTGCCCCGCACGAAGGCGCGTTTCGACCAGGCGGCTGCGGACCAGCGGGCCAACCGCAGCTACCTCGCGGAGCGCGGATTGTGAGCGACGCACTGTTTCGCCTCGGGCTGATCGGCGCCGGTCGCATGGGCAGGACCCATCTCCGCGCCCTCGAGGGCTCGACGTCGGTCGCGGTGACCGCGGTCGTCGAGCCCGTCGCCACGACCCGCGACGCGATCGCGGGAATGGGCATGGCCGTCTTCGAGGACGTATCCCAGCTGCTCGATGCGGGCGGCATCGACGGGGTGCTCATCACCGCCCCGAGCGATCGCCACGTCGAGATCGTCACGCAGGTCGCGGCCGCGGGCCTGCCGATCCTGTGCGAGAAGCCCTGCGGGCGCTCGACCGCCGAGATCGTCGTCGCCGAGCACGCGGTGGAGCGCGACGGGATTCCCTTCCAGGTGGCGTACTGGCGCCGCTACGTGCCGGCCCTGCAGGAGCTCCGCCAGCGCATCGAGGCGGGCGAGCTGGGCGAGGTCCACCTGCTCGCCAGCTTCCAGTGGGATGAGCATCCGCCCAGCCCGGCGTTCCGTGCCCACAGCGGCGGGATCTTCATCGACATGGGCGTGCACGAGTTCGACCAGATCCGGTGGCTCAGCGGGCAGGAGTTCGGTGATCTCGATGCAGTCTCGTCACCGGTCGGCGAAGCCGGCGACATCGGGGATGACGTGGACAGCGCACAGGCGCTCGGGACCCTTTCGGGCGGGACGAGCGCGTTCGTCTCGCTGGGACGCTTCTTTCCGGGCGGCGACATGGCGCGGATCGAGGTCTTCGGGACCGCGGATGCGGTCCGCTGCGACTTCCTCGACCCGAAGGACGGCGATCGAGCCCAGCTCGAGGCGCTGGTTCGGCAAGCCGAGGGCTTCGCGGCCTTCGCTCGCGGCGGCGCCCGCACGGGTGCCTCGATCCGGGATGCGGCTGCCGCCCTCGCGGCCGCCGAGCGAGCCGCGTCGGCGATCGCGCTCGTCCCCGCTGCCGCTGGCCCGCGCTCGTGACGGCGACTCCTGAGCTGCGCATCGGGATCGTCGGCTACGGGACGATGGGCCGCGCGCACAGCTACGGCTATCGGGTCGCTCCGAACGTGGCTCCGCTGCCGATGCGACCCATCGTCAAGCTCCTCTCCGGCCGCGACGAGGCGGCCGTTGCCGCGGCGGCTGCGAGCTATGGCGCGGAGGCCTGGACCACTAACTGGCGCGATCTCGTCGAGCGCGACGACATCGACGTGGTCGACATCTGCACACCGCCGGGCACCCACGCGGAGATCGCCGAGGCGGCGGCCGGCGCGGGCAAGGCAGTCCTGTCCGAGAAACCGCTGGGAACGTCCTACGCCCAGGCGCACGCCGCGTGGGCCGCGGTCTCAGGAGCCGGCGTGCGCAACGCGATCGGGTTCAACTACCGGCGCCTGCCCGCCGTCGCGTTGATGCGCCGGATGATCGCCGACGGCGTCGTGGGCGATGTCAGGCTGTGGCGCGGGACCTGGCTCTCCGACGAGTTCACCGACCCCGCGACGCCATTCGACTGGCGCTTCGACCGCGCGATGGGCGGAACCACCATCGCCGACCTCGGGAGCCACATGATCGACATGGCGCTCTGGATGGTCGGCCCGGTCGCCGAGGTGTCAGCCCAGTCGGAGACGTTCATCCGGGCGCGGCCGAGCCCGACCGGCGACCGGCGGGTCACCATCGACGATGCATCGTCGGCGCTGCTTCGTTTCGAAGGTGGCGCACGCGGGACGATCGAGATGGCTCGGCTCGCGGTCCGCCGGCCGTGCGACTTCACCATCGAGGTCAACGGGGCCAAGGGCACGCTCGTCTTCGACTATCCGCGCCTGAACGAGCTGCTGTACGGCGACGCCGGCGACGATCCCGGTTTGTACGGCATGCGCCGGATCCGGGCCGAGCACCCGGGTCACCCCTATGCGGAGCTCGGCTGGCCGATCGGCCAGGGCATCGGCTACGGCGAGACGTTCGTGAACCAGGCAGTGGATCTCGTGCGTGCCTGGCCGAGCGGAGCCTGGACGCCGAGCTTCGCCGACGGCCTCGCCGTCCAGGCGGTGTGCGATGCCATGGAGCTGTCCGCGGCGCAGCGGCGCTGGGTCGGCATCCCGGAGATTACCGAGACCGTTAGCAGGAGGCGCCCCTGACCCACCGCTCTCGCTCCACCGAGACCAGCCCGTTGAGGAGTGATTGATAGAACTTGCGATATTGATCCTGGTCCGAGACCACAAAGAAAATGGGTCAGGACGAAGCCCTCGGTGGGGGCGGGAAATTCGCCGGGGTTCATCTTGGCCTCCGAGGAATCGAACCAATCTAATGGCGCAGCACGCTACGGGTCCGGCAGGCGCCGATGAAGTCGAGCCACAAGCCGCCATCCGAGAGTTCGACGCGAGGTCGTCGGAACCATCCCCAGCCACGCATGACGATCCGCGCTCCGGCGGCCTCGAGAACGCTGACAAGGTCTCGTTGAACATAGGCCTCGATGCCGGCGGGGGCACGCAGCGGCTGGAACTCCTCGGCGATCGGCACTTCCGATCCGGTCCAACGGAGGTGGAGGTCGCCCACGGAAACGTTGCGTCCACAGCACCGCGACGCGAAATAGTCAAGCAGAAGCCGGCGACCCTTTGACCGGGCGAATAGCTCGTCGCGCGCCTCGTTGGACCAGATCATCGCGGCGTCTGCCCGGCTCCACCCTGTTGCCACCTCGGTGCTGGAGAGAACTGGAGCCGTCGTCATGGCACGGATCGTACGTGCGTCGCTCATAAACAGCCACGTAAGACGCGATCCCCGTGTTCGAGCAACCGGCGACCTCCAGCACGGGCCTGATACCGACCGCGTGAGTGCGCCGCTGGCTCCCGCCCGCACCAGGTGCGAAACTGGGACGGTAAGGGCAGAGCTTGTCGCGTTCGGCGAGATTCAGATCGAGGGCGAGCGTTATGCCCGCGACGTGGTCATCGAGCGGGCGTGTGAGGCCCCGCCGAAAGGGCCCTTCAAAGGCGCTCCGTGACCGGTTCGGGCACACGCCGCTGTAGGCCGCGGAGGCCATCCCGTGGGGCGGCCATCGGCTCATCGTCGGGACGGGCGCCGATGGCAGGCTGCCGATCGCCGCAGACGTCCACACCGAGGCCGAACGACGCGGAGTTGGGATGGTCGCCCTGCCAACAGCGGAGGCTTGCCGTCTGCTCGCCGAAATGAAGGCTGAGGACGTCTACGCGGTCATCCACACCTGTTAGCTCCGCGTCGGCATCACACCCCTCATCGAATATCGGCCCAGCAACTTTCTGCCATTCCGACGGGCATGTTGCGTGCGAAAGCTGGGACAGACGGCGACGGGCTGGCATAGACAGCAGGTGTACCGTGACAACGCAGGGCCCCCGCTCCGCACGTCGACGGCGATCCCTTATGGGGATTGGCTAGATCGCGCCACCGGGGGCCTCTGCGGTGCCGGTCGTAGCCTTCGTCGACGGGGTGTGCGGCCGACATGACGATGGCGGAGCTGGGGAGCTGGCGTCGATCCGGCTGATAAACTCGGCGGCGCGCCGAGGTCGTCTCTAGCGACTCCCGAGCGGGAGTAACTCAGCTGGCAGAGTGTCTGCTTCCCAAGCAGAATGTCGCGGGTTCGAATCCCGTCTCCCGCTCCAATTCCACGCAATTGATCGTGGCCACAGCGTCTGCTTCGGCAAGTTAGTTGCTGTGAGGCCCCGCATGGTCGTCTCCACAGCAAGTGCTTCACATGCCAGGGCAGGTCGCCGCGTTCGTCTCAGTGTCTGCCTCTTGCGTGTCGCCCGTTCGCACCGGGCCGTGATCGAAAGAATCAGGTCAAGGGGGACGAGCCTGAAGGCCCGGGTGGTTCGCAAGTCGCAAGCCGCGCGCGAGACTAGAGCACCGCTCCGCCTCGCAGAGACGCCAGCGCCTCGTCTTGCACCCTGCGCCTGGAGCGGGAGATAAGGGTTATCGCTCGCGCCTATGATCAGCGCCCCAGGAGTCCGCCAGGAGAGAGACCATGTTGGACGACGACACGCTCAAGGACATGTACTCGAGACGCGGTGTCCCAACCGACTGGCAGGAGCTGACGCCGGACACCATGGCGCCCGCCTTCAGACTCTGGTACCGCGCGCTTCCCAGTCCGAAATCGGACTTCGTCGACGGATCTGAGTACGCCGAGTGGCTGATCCACGACCCGGTCGCCGCTCTTCGAGATTCTGGAATCATCTCCAGCGCGGAAGAGGATGCGGAGGAACCGCATATCTCGACGATGGTCGTCAACCACGAGAAGACGCTGAATCGACTCATCATGTTTGCGATGGTCGTGGTCTCGACGAATCCGAAGACCGTCGGGATCACGATCGTCAAGGAAGGGGCCCCCGAAGATTGACGGTGCGGCCGTCGCCGATCCGCGAATCGGTCAGGACTGCTGCCTGCTGACCTGATTCCTGACCTCACGACCGCTCAGGCCATGATCTGCCCCAGCTGCGGCTCCGAGAACCCATCGGACTTCCGATTCTGCCCGTCATGCGGGCTTGCCCTGGCTCCATCGGCGACCAACCGCCCCGAAGCGCCGCTCGAGGCCCAATCGTCCGCACTCTCGTCTGAGCCGGTCGGCGCCATCGCAGAACGCGCCCGGCCGCTTGCCGAGCGGCGGCTCGTATCGGTCCTCTTCCTCGACCTCGAAGGCTTCACCACCCTCTCCGAATCGCTCGACCCGGAGGACGTCCGCGAGATCCAGTCCCGCTATTTCGAGTCTGCGCGAGCGACCGTTGCGCACTACGGCGGTTCGCTCGAGAAGTTCATCGGCGACGCCGTCATGGCGGTCTGGGGAACCCCGATCGCCCACGAGGACGATGGCGAGCGCGCGGTGCGTACCGCACTCGAGGTCGTATCGGATGTCGAGACCATGTTTACCTCGCCCAGCAGCGGTCACCTCATGGCCCGCGGCGCCGTCACCACCGGAGAGGCCGCCGTCACGCTCGACGCGGAGGGCCAGGGCATGGTGACGGGCGACCTCGTGAACACCGCCTCGCGGCTGCAGGGTGAGGCGACACCAGGCACGGTGCTGGTCGACGATGCCACTCGTCGCGTGGTGGGGGAGGAGGTCGTTTTCGAGCCCGCCGGGGAGCTGATCCTGAAGGGCAAAGCCGCCCCCGTCTCCTCGTGGCGCGCGGTCGCCTTGGCTCCGCACGTAAGCAGCGAGTCGCGAACTGGCCATCGCGGACCGTTCGTGGGGCGCGATGCGGAGCTGCGCGCACTGAAGGAGCTGGGGGAATCGGTCGCCAGCGAGCGCCGGATGAAGGTGGTCTCGCTGATCGGCATCGCCGGAATTGGCAAGAGCCGGCTCGCATGGGAGCTCGAGCATGCCCCGAGCGAACAGACGCCGCGAGCGGCGTGGTACGCAGGGCGCGCGCCCGGGTACGGCGAGGGAATCGCGTTCGCGCCCTTGGCCGAGATGGTGCGTCGCAGCGCTGGGATCGCGGAGGGCGATCCGGCCGAGGTCCAGCGTCGCGCTCTTGCCGAGACGCTTGGTCGCCTCATTCCCGATGATGCCGAGCGCGAGTGGATGCAGCCCCGCCTGCTTGCGCTTTTTCAGCCGGGAGGGGCCGTCGAGAGTCAGCGCGAGGAGCTTTTTGCCGCCTGGCGGCGGTTCTTCGAGGCCGATGCAGAGGCGGCCCCGATCAGCCTCGTCTTTGAGGACCTCCAATGGGCTGACCCGGGCCTCCTCGACTTCATCGACTACCTCGCTGATTGGTCCCGTCATCATCCGATCCTGGTCATGACTCTCGGCCGGCCGGAGCTGCTTGATGCGCGCCCGACCTGGGGCGCGCGCCTCCCGCATTTCACGGCCATGCATCTCGATCGGCTTGGGGACGATGCGATCGACGCGCTGCTCGCAAGCCTGGCTCCCGGGCTCACCCCGAAGATCGCCATCCTGATTCGACAGCGAGCCGACGGCGTTCCGCTCTACGCGGTCGAGATGGCACGCATGCTCACCGAGCGGGGCAGTGGCTCGGTCGTAGGCGACTCTGCGACGAAAGCCCCCGGCACAGCCGCGGGGAGAGCCATCGAGATTCCGGAATCGCTGCACGCCCTCCTGGCCGCACGGATCGACGCCCTCCCCGCCCCGGAACGGTCCCTGCTGTTCACGGCCGCCGTCCTCGGCCGCCGATTCCGACCTGATGCGCTCGCGGCGCTCGCTGGATTGGATCGGGCGACCCTCAGCTCGGCCATACGGGCGCTCGTGCGTCGCGAATTCCTGGCGGTCGACGACGAACCGCGCTCCCCTGGGCGAGGACAGCTGAGCTTCGTCCAGGAGCTGGTCCGCGAGGTCGCCTATCACACCCTCTCGCGACGAGAGCGGCGCACGCTCCACCTGGCGGTGATCGAGTACCTCGAGTCGATTGGTGAGACGGACCTCGTTGAGCCGATTGCCGAGCACTTGCTCGCGGCGCATGCCGCTGCCGGCCCCGATCAGGGGCAGGACCAGGCGATCGCCGATCGCGCGCGCGACGCGCTTCGTCAGGCCGCGACACGGGCGCAGGCGCTGCATGCCCCGCAACGTGCCCTCGCGCACCTCGAGCAGGCCCTGGGCCTCACCCAGGATCCTCCGGAGCGGGCAATTTTGGCCGAGGCAGCCGGCCTCGCGGCGCGCGCCGCAGCGCGATTTCCGACCGCCGAGCGGTACCTCCGAATGGCGACCGAGCTGCGAGAGGCCCAGGGCGATGCCACCGCGGCGGGGGCCCGAAATCGAGCGCAGTTGGCGAGCGTCCTGCTGCAGGCGCAGCGCAGCACGACGGCGCTAGCCGAGCTGGAGTCAGCGTGGAACGCGGCCGCAGCCGGCTCCGATCGGAACGCCATAGCGCTGGAACTGCCGGCTGAGCTCGCCAGGGCTCACCTGCTTCGGGGCGATACAGAGCGCGCGATCGAATGGGCGGAGCGGGCAATCGCTGCCGCGGGCTCGGATGCCGCCGATGGGCCGGGCGCCGCGCAGGCGGTGGCGATCGACGCGCGGGTCACCCTGGGAACGGCGCACGCAAGTCAAGGCGATCTCGAGGAAGGTCTCGCGCAGCTGCGCCAGGCGATAAGCGATGCCGAGTCCGGCGGCCACGGCTCGGTCGAGCTCCGTGCCCTCAACAACCTGGCATGGACCATGGTCAGCGACGATCCGCGCGCCACAAGCGAAACGGCGCGGCGCGGGCTCGAGCTGGCAGAGCGCCTAGGAATTCGCGAGATGGCACTCCAGCTGCTCGACATTGCCACCATCGTGGCGATTGACACCGGGGATTGGGACTGGGCTGTATTGGCCCTCGAGGAGGGATCTGAAGGCGAGCTGCCGACCACCCACCGCCTGGACTTCGCAGCGACGCGCACGATCCTGAACGCGTTGCGCGGCGTCCCTGATCCGACAGGTCCCATCGACAGCCAGGGTGCGCTCGAGCCCGACCTGGATCCGGAGGCACTCGGCTGGGTCGATTATGCGCGCGCGCTGGTGGCGATGGTTGCCGGCGACCTGCCTCGCGCTCTCGAATTGGCCCGCGTCGCGGCTGGCAAGACGCGGGGGTTCGAGCGATCGGCAGTCCTCGCCGTGGCGGGACGCGTCGCGGCATGGAGCGGCAGGGTCGACGCCGCGTCGGAGGTACTCGCCGAGCTTGAGGCAGAGCAGACCTGGGGCCGCGCCGCGGAGGCCTCGCGTCACACGCTCCGTGCCGCCGTCGCAGCTGCCAAGACGTTGGGCAAAGGCCCGGGCCTCAAGGACGCCGACCGCGAATGGACCGATGCGCTCACTGGCTGGCTCCAGCTCGACCTTCCACTGCGCCTGGGTCTGTGCCACCTAGATCGCTGGGTGCTCGCCGGCAGCGAGCAGGACCACGCGGCCGCCGTCGAGATCTTCGAGAGGCTGGGGGCCACGCCCCTGACGACGCTCGACCCCAGACCGCGCTAAGGGCCCCGGTCGCCCGCAGCCCTGAGGGCCCGCCTGGAGCTTCGCGAGCGTTGTAGGTCACTTAAAATCACGACCGAAGTCGTTCGTGACGATGGGGGACTGGTAGTCGATGTTGACGTGCGAGACCCCGATCGCCCGGACAGTGCCGTCACCTAACTCGAAGACGACAACCCTGTAGCCAAGCCCCCCGGCGCTCACCACGCTGGACGCGATGCTGTGAAGCGTTGCTCGCACGACCGGCGCATGCGACGGATCACGGCGGTCGAAGCCGTCACGGGCCGCGCTGAGCCAAACTGCGAGGCTCGCGTCGCAGTCCCACGGCCGCCCGACCGCGTAGGCGTCAGGATCGGAAGTGAGTATCGGGCCGGGCGGGCAGGTTTCGAGTTCGCCCACCTTCCAGCCGTCATAGATCGCCGGTCCAAAGAGGTTCGCCGGGAATCCGAGGCGCACGGCGGCGAACGCCACGAAGACGAGGATCGCGACGATGAGCGCGGACTTGAGCGGGCTCGGACCGCGCTCAAGGCGCCGATATCTCGTCATCGCGTAGGGGTCATGCTGGTCGCCACCGCCCCGGGGTTCAGTGTGCGGAGGGTATCGGTGAATCGTGGATCGGCAATCCGTGATTTCGCCTAATGCTGGAAGCGCGCACTCGGCAGCGCCTCGCTTACGACGCGCGAAGCAGCGGAGCGAAAGGAGCTATCGACCCGCCGGATTCTCGGTGCTAGCGTCCATTAGCAGGTTGCTACTGGGGGGTCGCTGCCGTGCGTCGGGTCATCACCACTCTTGCGCTGGCGCTGTCTCTGCTCGGATGCGGCTCGTCAGCGCCATCGGGCTCCGCAGCGCCATCAGTCTCCGCAGCGCCAGCGGGCGAACCGATTGAGTTGCGTACGGGTGTCGATCCGGATTTAGGTCCGGAGCGATCCGATGGCCTAAACGCGTGCCGCACGTTCTGGAACGTGGGTCTGCTCATTGTCGATGCGGACTTCGGGACAGCCGCTGAGGGCAACTACGGCATCAAGCCGCTGATCTGGCCCCTCGGCTATACAGCTCGTCGACTGGCCGGGGGCGAGGTCGTGGTGCTGAACCGGACCGGCGATGTCGTGGCGACCACGGGGCACAAATACCAGTTTTGGACGGTCGCTTGGGGCGGTGGCGGTCCGGCCCACACCGGCTTCTGCGTGAACGAGTGGAACCCCGACGCCACACCCGCTCTCTAGCGCTGGAGACCCGCACTGACGCCGCGCAGCTCCGCGCCTGGCACCGCGACTAACGACTGCATTTCAATTAGTCGCTGCGCCACGCTCGTTCCAATAGAGCGAGCGTCCATTCCGACACATCGCTTCCCGCGCAGAATGTCGCGGGTGCGAATCCCGTCTCCCGCTCGACCCCACCGGCTCAGCTTGTGGCGGCGCTAGATCGCCGCCGGCCATTCTCGATCCGCAAGATCTGCGCCTCCTCATCCCGACTCGGCTCAACAAACAGCGCAAGATTGAGGCGTGCGGATCGGACTCTTCACGGACGGTCTGAAAGACCTCTCGAGGCGGGAAGCGTTGGCCTGGGCAGCCGACCACGACATCACGGACGTCGAGATGAGCGTCGGGACCTGGGGAGCTCGGACCCACCTCAATCTCGAGGCGCTGCTGAGTGAGCCGCGGGCGATGGACGACCTGCGGCGCGATCTCGACGAGACCAGCATTCGCTTCAGCGCGGTCAACGCGGCCGGGAATCCGCTTCACCCCGACCCGTCGGCGCGGGTCAGGGCGCAGGCGGCCGTACGGGGTGCGATCGAGCTCGCAGCGCGACTCGGGATCGAACGGGTGGTCACGATGGCGGGCAGCCCCGGCGGGCGGACCGGCGGGCCAATCGGCGTATTCGGCCTGTGGTCTGTCGCCAATGATGACGAACCGATCTGGGCCTGGCAGATGGAGAACGAAGTCGGGCCGTACTGGCGCGGCATGTCCGACTGGATGGCGACGGCCGCGCCGGACGTGCGAGTCTGCCTCGAGCTGCATCCGGGTGTCTCGGTCTGGACGCTCGAGACGTATCGCGCATTGCGCGCCTATTGCGGTGACAACATAGGGGTCAACCTGGATCCCAGCCATTTCTGGTGGCAGGGCGCGGACCCCGTCCGCGTCATCGAAGCACTGGGCCCGGTCGTGGGCTGGTGCCATGGCAAGGACACCACCCTATATCCGGACCGGATCTCGCTGCACGGCGTGCTCGACCATCGATATCCCGTCGACGCCGCCATCGCGCCATGGCACTTCTCGGCCATTGGTGACGGCCATGACGCCGCCACCTGGGCGCGCCTCATCAAGGCGCTTCAGGCCGCCGGACACGACTCGGTGATCTCGATCGAGCACGAGGACCCGTCGCTGACCCCGAACGAATGCATCAGCCGTTCTGTCGCCACCCTCAAGCAGGCGCTCGAGATGTGAGCCACTGTGGCTGAGATCCAGCTCCGCGGGATCGAGAAGCTCTTCGACGGCGTCCGGGTGCTGGAATCTCTCGACCTGACTGTCCACGACGGGGAGTTCGTCGTCCTCCTGGGACCGTCCGGCTGCGGCAAGACGACCGCGCTCCGGATCGTCGCCGGCCTCGAGACGCCGACGGCAGGGGAAGTGCACATCGGCGGCAGGGACGTGACCAGGCTGTCGCCGCGCGAGCGGGACGTCGCCATGGTCTTCCAGAGCTACGCGTTGTACCCGCACATGTCCGTGGCCGACAACATCGGCTACCCGCTGCGGATCCGGGGCGTCCCCGCGCCGGAGCGCGCACGCGCGGTCGCCCGGGTGGCCCACTCGCTCGAGGTCGGGCACCTGCTCAACCGGAAGCCGCGACAGCTGTCGGGTGGGCAGCGGCAGCGCATCGCGCTCGCGCGAGCGATCATCCGCGAACCTGCGGCGTTCCTGATGGACGAGCCGCTGTCGAACCTCGATGCCAAGCTGCGTGTCAGCATGCGCGGCGAGATCCGGCGATTGCAGCAGCGGCTCGATGCGACGACGGTGTACGTGACCCATGACCAGGCCGAGGCCATGACAATGGCCGATCGGGTGTGCCTCATCAGCAACGGCGTCATCCAGCAGTTCGCGCCGCCCCAGGAGCTCTTCGACTTCCCCGCCAACCGCTTCGTCGCGGGCTTCGTTGGAAACCCGCCCATGAACGTCCTCGACATTCGCCTCGACCCTGATCGGCAGGCCGTGGTAGTCGCCGGTGCCGCAATTCCTCTCGGGGACCGGTACGCTGCGTGTGCGGCGGCCGCCGTGGAGCAGCTGGGGATCCGGGCTCGGGAGCTAACCCTCACGGCGCCCGACGAACCGACGACGCTGCCGGGGTCGGTCTACGTCGTTGAGCCGCTCGGCGACGAGACGTATGTGGAGGTGCTTATCGGCGAGACACGTGTCACGGTCCGGGCCGACCGAGGCTGGACGGCACCGCTGGGCGCGCCCGTCGGGGTGCGCATCGATCCGGCGAATGCGTGCTTTTTCGACCCAAGCGGCAGGACCGTGGTCCATCGAGTCGGTGAAGGCCGACCACCGCCAAAGGAGGAGTGATCCAGTGAGCGAGGACGACGTCCTGTCCCGCCATTTCACGCGACGCGACGTGCTGCGCCTCGGCGTGGCCATCGGTGGGGTCGCCGCAACCAGCGCGGTGCTGGCCGCCTGCGGAGCCGGCGGATCCTCAGCCGTGCCGACCCTGGGGCCAACAGCGGCCGGTGCAACCCCCGGTGCCACGAAGGCGGGGGGCAAGCTCGTGATCGGGGCCTTCGAGGACGGCGCCCTCGCTCCGTTCAAGTCGACGATCCTGCCGATGTTCCAGGACGCGACCGGAACGACTGTCGAGTTCCTGACCGAGCCGTATGACTCGTTCTTCGCCAAGGCGTTCCAGGACGGGCAGTCGAAGGCCGGCCAGTACGACATCTACATCATGGACGACCCATGGATCCCGCAGTACGCGGCGGCGGGCATCCTCGAGGACCTGGGCCAGCACGGCATCACCATGGATGCGGACTACCCCGGCCCGTTCGCCGACCTCGGCTTCTGGCCGCCACGGCAGGGCCCGCGGGTGAAGGGCTTCGAATCCGGCGACCCGAAGCTGATCGCCCTGCCGACGATCGGTGACCTCCAGACGCTGACGTATCGCAACGATGTGTTCACCTCTGGCGCGCCGGCGACCTGGGACGACCTCGTCAGTCAGGGCAAGGCAGGCGTCACGGCCGGCAAGGTCAAGTACGGATTCGTCTTCCGAGGCGTCAAGGGCAACCCGATCGTCACGTCCTTCTACCCGGTCTTCCGGTCCTTCGGGGCCGACTTCTTCGACGACCAGTGGAACGTGACCTTCAACTCCGACAAGGGCAAGGCCGCGGCCGACTTCTTCGTCGGTCCCCTCAAGGCGATCGCGCCGCCCGGCGTGGCGGAGTTCGACTCGGACCAGGAGGGGGCGGCCATCCTGGGCGGCGATGCGGCCGCGATCATCCAGTACTCGGGCAATGCCATCAAGTCGGACGATCCGGCGCAGTCAAAGGTGATCGGCAAGCTCGACTTCGGAGTCGTCCCGAAGCGAGAAGCGGCCATCGCCCAGATCGGCATCTTCATCCACGGCGTGAGCGCATCGGCACCCAACAAAGACAACGCCATCGCGTTCATGAACTGGTTCGCGACCAACGAGGTCCAGACTGCCCTGGCACGCGCGGGTGACCTGCCGGTCAAGACGCCCGCGTTCACCGACTCCCAGGCGGTCACCGATCACCGGCTGCTGCCGGTTGCGCTCGCCCAGCTCAACGCAGGCGCGCAGGCGCGACCCCGGACGCCGGACTGGTCCAAGGTCGAGTCAATCATCGGAACCGAGCTGAACGTCGCGCTGGCCGCGGGGAGCGGCGGCGCAGCTGCGATGGACAGGGCAGCCACGCAGGTCAAGGACTACCTCACTCAGCAGGGCTACTTCTGAGCCTGCGGCCGCCAGCGCGTCGCCGCTGATGGCCGCCGCGACCACGCCAGGCACCCTGGGGCGGACGCTCCGGGGTGCCGGGCTCGACCGGGTCCTCCCGTACCTGATGCTGGGGCCGGCGATTTTCCTCGTGCTCGGCGTGGTCGTCTATCCGCTCATCGAGGGCCTGCGCTCAAGCACCGGCTTCTTCCGGTTCGGCCGAATGGTCCGCTCGGTCGGACTCGACAACTACCGCCAGGCTTTCGCGGACCCGGCCTTCGGCGAGGCGCTCCTGACGACGGCGCGATTCGTCTTCCTCGCCGTGACGATCGAAACAGTGCTCGGGCTGGGCCTTGCGCTGCTCCTGGCCCGCGAGGGCCGGTTCGTGCGGCGGATCCGGGCGACCCTGATCCTGCCGATGATCGTCACGCCCGTGGTGGTCGGGATCGTGTTCCGGCTCATCTATGCATCCGACGTCGGCATGCTCGCGTCGGTCGCGCACCTTTTTGGACTCAACAGCCCGCAGATCCTCAGTAACGGAGACAGTGCGTTCTGGGGCCTCGTGATCCTCGACGTCTGGGAGTGGACGCCGCTGCTGTTCCTGATCCTGCTGGCCGGAATCCAGTCGCTGCCCGTCGAGCCGTTCGAAGCCGCAAGGGTCGACGGCGCCGGCGCGTGGCGAACCTTCGTCGACCACACGCTTCCGCTCCTGCGTCCGACGATTCTCGTTGCCGTCACGCTGCGGGCGATCGAGGCGTTGACGACGTTCGACCAGGTCTACGTCCTGACACGTGGCGGTCCGGGGACGTCGACGCAGCTCATCTCGATCTACGGATACCAGACGTTCTTCCAGTTCCAGCAGGTTGGCTACGCGGCGGCGATGCTGTTCATCGTCGCCCTGGTCGTCATCCTCGCCTCGGGTTTCGCCGTCGGCCTCATGCGGAGCCGCGGGCGATGACGCGGGATCGGCTGAATCGCTTCGCCTGGGGCGTCGGGGCTCTGACCGCTCTCCTGTTCGCAGTAACTCCGCTCGTCTGGATGCTCCTGACGTCAGTAAAGAGCAACCGCGAGATCACGCAGGAAACGTCGCTGATCCCGCAATCGCTGACGACCGCGAACTACGTGAGCCTGTTCAGCGGCCGGGAGTTCAGTGCCTATCTGACGAACTCGGTCATCGTGACGGCGCTGAGCGTGGCGATCGCCCTCGCGCTGGGAACGATGGCCGCGTACGTCCTCGCCAGGTTCCGGCTGCCGTTCGGGGTGCATCGGTACGTGGGCTTTGCGCTGTTGATGGTCCGTCTGCTGCCGCCGGTCGTGATCATCATCCCGATCTTCCTGATCGCGCAGCAGCTCGGGCTGCTGAACACCCAGCTGAGCCTCATCGTCGTCTACGCGACGTTCAACGTGACGATCGTGGTCTGGATGATGGAAAGCTTCTTCCGTGAGATCCCCGTCGATCTCGAGGAGGCGGCGATGGTCGACGGTGACACGCGGTTCACTGCGTTTCGCCGGATCGTGCTGCCCCTCGCCGCGCCAGGTCTCGTGGCCACCGGCATCTTCACGGCAATCGCGACCTACAACGAGTTCCTCTTCGCCCTGGTCCTGACCTCGACGCCGGCCGCCGAGACGATGCCGGTGGGCGCTGCGACGCTCATCGGCCGGATCAATGTCGACTGGGGTGCAATGAGCGCCGCCGGCGTCATCGGCGCGTTGCCGATCGTGCTGTTCTCGGTCGTCGTGCAGAGGCACCTGGTCCGGGGCCTGACGATGGGTGCGGTCAAGGGATGAACCCCGACCGAGCGGGTCGGTGCATCACGAACATCTCATCCCCGGGACCCAATGGGTCCACGATCGACTTCTGGTTCGCAAGGTCACTGCCGGGCATGCCGATCCGCTACCGCTCGACGGTCGGCGGACAGGTCACGAGCGAGGTCGTCGTGATCGAGGACGCCTTCTCGATCCCTGAGGAGGCCCGATGACGACCGAGGACGCCACCCGCGAGCTGCTCGTCGAGCTGCTCGGCGAGTTCTATCGGCGCGGCTGGGTGTCGGGCACCGGCGGCGGCATCTGCGGGCCGGCCGACGGCGGCGGCCTGCTGCTCGCGCCAACTGGCGTGCACAAGGAGCGCGTGCGCACCGACGAGTTCTTTACCGTCGACCCGAGCGACGGCCGGGTCCTCCGCTCGCCCGAGCGATCCGACCTGCGACCGAGCGAGTGCAACTCGATCTTCTGCCTGGCCCACCGCGAGCGCGGAGCATGGAGCGTGGTTCATTCGCACGCCCTGGCGGCTGTCCTTGCCGGCGACCTCGCGGCCTCCGACCGAACGGACCACCTCGCGATCCGCGACCTCGAAATGCTCAAGGGCATCCCCGGCGTGACGAACACCGACGTGCACCTCGTCCCGGTCATCCGCAATACGCCCCGCGAGCCCGAGCTCGTCGGCCAGCTCGAGGCGGTTCTCGCCGATCCCCGTTTTGCCGATTCGCGTGCCGTCGTCGTCCGCGACCACGGCGCGTACATCTGGGGCGACGATGTCCTCGCCGCGAAGCGCCACACCGAGGTCTACCACTTCCTCTTCGAAGCACTGGTCGCGCGTCGCGACCACCAGAAGGAGCATCGACCTTGAGCGAGCGCGAGACCACGTCCAACCGCGACCTGAGCCATCTCACCAAGATCGACGTCGTCGACGTCGCCGCGTCGGTCGAGGCGGACAAGCTGAGCGCCGACGAGGTGTTCAAGCGGACGTACCTCGGCCACGGATCGCAGTCGAGCGTGTTCGTCTTCCAGGGCCATCCCGGCCCGTTCCGGACGCACGTTCACGTCGAGCACGATGAGATCGGCTACGTCCTCGAGGGCACCGGCTCCGTGACGGTGGGCGGCGTGACCCGGCCCGTCAAGAAGGGCGACGTCTGGGTGATCCCCGCCAACACCCCGCACGGCGGCCAGTTCGAAGACGCGCCGCAGGTGCTGTTCATCTCGTCGCCGATCGACGACCCGGACAACCAGGACCGGGTCTGGCTGGACGACTGATACGCCAGCGCTTGGTCAAGGGAAGCGCAGCGGTTCAGCGCTCGACTCTTAACCTCCCGGGCGTACGGTCGCTCCGGTGCTTGCCCGCCGCCGCCTCGACCGAGCCCTCGCGTTCGTCATCGTCGGGGCGCTCGTCGTCGGCTGCTCGACGGACCACTCGATCACCCCGTCCGCGTCACCGGGCGCGCCCGTACCCACCCTGTCGGTAGCTGCTTCGCCGAGCCCCTCGCCGTTCGGTGGCGTGTCGGTGCTGGCGCTCGCGCGAGAACGAATCAAGCGCGTGGTCTTCGTGATGCAGGAGAACCGCTCGTTCGACTCGTACTTCGGGACCTATCCGGGGGCTGATGGAATCCCGATGCGGGACGGCGTCCCATCCGTGTGCGTGCCCGATCCGGCGAGCGGCGGGTGTGTCGCGCCATTTCACGACCCGAACGATGTGAGCTTCGGTGGGCCGCACCACGCTGCCGCGGCCAAGGCGGACGTCGACCATGGCCGGATGGACGGATTCATCAGGGAGGCGCAGGCGGGGAAGCAGCACTGCGTCTCGCTGCTCGATCCAGCCTGCAGCAAGGGCGATCTCGATGTCATGGGCTACCACGACCGCAGCGATATCCCGAACTACTGGGCCTATGCCGACCACTTCGTCCTCGGGGACCACATGTTCGAGCCGAACGCCTCGTGGAGCCTGCCCGAGCACCTGTTCCTCGTGTCGGAGTGGTCGGCGAAGTGCTCGGTTCGTGACGAACCGATGAGCTGCGTGAACGCGCTCGACCGGCCCGACCGGCCTCCGGCTCCGGGCTCGGTGGTGACGGGCGAGGGGCCGAACTATGCCTGGACGGACCTCACCTCCCTTCTCTACAGGAACAAGGTCAGCTGGTCCTGGTACGTCTTCCCGGGGACGGAGCCCGATTGCGAGGACGGCGGCGCGACCTGCGCTCCGGTCAAGCAGTCGGCATCGACGCCGGGCATCTGGAACCCATTGCCGTGGTTCACGACCGTCCGCCAGGACGGTCAGCTCGGCAACATCCGGTCGGTCGGCAGCTTCTTCGGCGACGCATCCCGCGCGGACCTGCCGGCGGTCTCGTGGGTGATCCCGAGCAATGAGGTCTCGGAGCATCCACCGGCCTCGATCGCACG